>NHCFR01400__coassemble_1003_pt1 | contig 16058 bp, 9 predicted proteins | sample NHCFR01400__metabat2_high_PE_048 | metagenome-assembled genome bin NHCFR01400
GGAGGATTTGCTGGAGCAGGCGGAAAAGTACCGGGTATGTCCTTATGAGCTGTGCCTGGATATTTCTAACTGGGTGGATGGAGTTATTTGTGATTATAATTATGTCTTTGACCCTAAGGTGCATTTAAAACGCTTTTTTGGAGATGGGGTGAAAGGGGATTATTTGTTCCTCATAGATGAGGCTCATAACCTGGTGGAGCGGGGAAGACAGATGTACAGTGCGACCTTGTGCAAGGAAGATTTTCTGGAGCTTTCCAGGACTCTGAAAGAATACAGTCCTAAGCTGAACCGTCTTCTCAGGCAGTGCAATAAGCTTCTGCTGGAATATAAGAGGGAGTGCGACACTTATCAGGTTTTAGAAAATATCGGGGGTTTTTCTTTGAAGCTTTTAAGCCTCCAGTCAGAGATGGAAAATTTTCTGGAAAAGGAGCATGAGGAGAAAATACAGAAGGCAGTGCTGGACTTTTCTTTCCAGGTTCGGCATTTTCTGAATATGTATGACTTGACAGACGAGAATTATGTGATTTACACCCATTACGGGGAGGGAGGAACCTTTCTGCTCACTTTGTTTTGTGTGAATCCCAGAAAAAATCTTCAGGAATGTCTGGACAAGGGAAGGGGAACCGTGTTTTTCTCCGGAACCTTTCTGCCTCTGGCCTATTATCGTTCCCTTTTCAGCATGAGGACAGACGACTACGCTATTTGTGCTGCATCACCTTTTCCAAGAGAAAATCTGAAGCTGATTGTGGCTAGAGATGTAAGCAGTAAGTATACCAGACGGGCACCTGAAGAATTTCAGAGGATTGCCGGGTATATTTACCAGATGATTTGTGGAAAAAAGGGGAATTATCTGGTGTTTTTTCCTTCCTACCGTATGCTGGAGGATGTTTATCAGGCCTTCCGGGAAAAGACAGAGCAGGAAGGACTTCAGGTCCGGTGTATTCTCCAGAGTCCTTCCATGTCAGAAGGGGAGAGGGAAGAGTTTCTCCAGTCCTTTCAGGCGGAAGGACAGGTTTCTCTGGCTGGATTCTGCGTTATGGGAGGTATCTTTTCGGAAGGTATTGATTTGGCTGGGGAAAAGCTTATAGGTGCTGCTATTGTGGGAACGGGGCTTCCTCAGGTGGGAAGCCAGAGAGAAATCCTGAAGGAATACTATGACCGCAAAGGCCAGTCAGGCTTTGACTATGCCTACCGTTTTCCGGGAATGAATAAGGTGCTGCAGGCTGCCGGCCGGGTTATCCGTACTAAAGAGGACCGGGGTGTGGTGCTGCTTTTGGATGAACGGTTTCTTCAAAGGGCCTATCAGGAGCTGTTTCCCTGGGAGTGGAGAGGATACCAGGTGTGCAGTGCAGCCCAGGCGGGCCAGAGTATCCGGCAATTCTGGGAAGAATCCTAGAGTCAGAGAAGACCGGGAATTTTGCAGGTTTCAGACCATATTACCGTCTGTGAACAAGGAGTCACTTGTGAGCGATGGTTTTCTCTCGGAATCAGAGGCATATGCGCCCTGCTGAGAGAATAGATGGTATCAAATACCCCGATGCAAGCATGCGGGGTATCAATCTAGCGACGATGCAAGCATCGTGGTATTAGACCCTTGCGGCAGTTGCCAAATGGACATGCAAGCATGTCCGCTTGGCTCGTTGTTCGCAGGAAAAAAAGAAAGAGAGAGGATAAGACTATGGAAATTATCAGTACAAAAAAGGCGCCGGCAGCTATCGGCCCATATTCACAGGCAATGGTGTTAAATGGAGTGGTGTATACCTCCGGACAGGTGGCTTTGCATCCAGAGACTGGAGAGGTTGTGGGAACTACCATTGAAGAGCAGGCAGAGCAGGTGATGAAAAACCTGGGAGAGGTGCTGAAGGCTGCGGGAAGCAGTTACGAAAAAACAGTGAAAACCACATGCTTTTTGGCAGATATGAAGGACTTCGGGGCTTTTAATGAAATTTATGGAAAATATTTTACCGGTAAGCCGGCCCGTTCCTGTGTGGCCGTGAAGACATTGCCTAAGAATGTGCTTTGTGAAGTGGAGGCTATTGCAGAAATCTAAATAGAAATCTGCTGAGGGTTGTTTAAAGGTTGTGGAAATCTTTTCGATGATTGTTTTTTAGGGAATAGAGAGGGCTGTCGTATTAAACATAGATTATGCTTAATGCGGCAGCCTCTTTGCATTCTGTCTAAGAGGATGTTATGTTACAGAAAATTCTTTTGGATTCCTCTGAGGGCGGTTCTGTTTTAAACGGCTTATGAGCAGCAGCAAGACTGCAGGGAAGAGCAGGGCTGTGAAGATACCCAGGCTCATTTTTTCTGTAGCTTCTGAAACGATTCCCACCAGTCCCGGACCTGCGGAGCAGCCAACGTCTCCCGCAAGAGCAAACATGGCAAACATAAAGGTTCCGCCTCCCTTTAGATTGGAAGCCCCTAAGGCAAAGGAGCCGGGCCACATAAGTCCCACGGAAAAGCCGCAGATTCCGCAGCCAGCCAAAGCCAGCAGAGGAACCGGAGACAGGGAAGTGAGCAAGTAGCCCAGGATACAGAGGACACTGGTAGCTTTCATGGATTTTATCAGATTCAGTTTATGTCCCCACAGGCCGTAAATCGTACGGCTTAGCCCCATGAAAAAGGCAAAAGAACAGGGCCCCAGCAAATCTCCTACGGTTTTGGAAACCTTCAGGCCGTCCTCTGCAAACATGGAAGACCATTGGCTTACTGCCTGCTCTGATGCCCCGGCACAAATCATGACGAAGAACAGCAGCCAGAAAACCGGGTAGGAAAAGATACTCTTGGGAAGTCTGGTTTTTTCATCATCTCCCTGGATGGCGTAAATGGGTACCCGGGTAAATAAAAGGAAGGTACCCAGAGGAACCAGGGCCCAAAGAACAGGGAGAATTCTCCAATTCTCAATACCTGCCAGGGTAAAGAACAGGGTAGAAAGAAGTACCACAGCCATGTGGCCCCAACAGTAAAAAGAATGGAGCAGGCTCATCTGGGACTCTTTGTTTTCCACTGGGCAGGCGTCCACAATGGGACTTACAATAACTTCCAGGATTCCCCCTCCTATGGCGTTAAAGGCCATACAAATGAGGATACCCAGGTAAGGGTCTAAAAGGAAAGGCAGGTAGTAAAAGCCTGTAAGCCCTAAAATAGTCACCAGAAAGGAACACAGGGCCGCCTTTCGGTAACCGCTGCGGCGGATGATTCCGGGAGAGAGAAAGTCCACCAGAATCTGAATGCAGAAATTAACAGTGATTAAAAGACTGATTTTCTCTAAAGAAATACCGAAATCCCTGTGAAAAGTCAAAAACAGCAGGGGCGGCAGATTATTTACGATAGCCTGGCATACATAGCCCATATAGCAGCCGTAAACGGTATGTTTGGAAGTAAGCTTCATAAGATGTCTCCTTTTCTTTCTCCGTCCGGAAAGAGATATTCCAGAAATTTTTTTGCTCCAAAGGAAGATGCCAGCCTGGAATTGTGAGCCAGAATCAGCTTCCGTTTGGGAATGGTTTCTTTTAGCTTTAACTGGTAAAAATCTTGGCTCCAATGGGAAAGTACATAATCCGGAACCACGGTAATCCCCAGGCCGATGCGGGCCAAATCCAGCAGTAAATCATTGCTGGACAGTTCGGCTTCCGGGGCCAGAGAGAGTCCTCTGCGGGCAAAAGCCTGATGAAGAAATTCGCTGGTGGCGCTGCTGCGCTCTAACATCAGCACAGGATACCCGGTAAGCTGGGCCAGAGTGAGAGGTTTATCTTCCAGATGGAAAAAATTCCGTCCCGCTATAAAAATATCCTGGAATTCCCTCAGCACATACCAGGTCTCCTGCTCGGTAAGATGAGAATTAGGGGCGTTTGCCACAATTAAATCCACCTGATTGTTTTTCAGCAAAGTGACACAGCCTGCTGAGGTGGAATTGGTAACTTTGATAGGAATGTTAGGAAACTCCTGGTGGAACCGTTTAAAATAAGGAACCAGAAAGTAACGGCAGATAGTGTCGCTGGCTCCGATACGCAGTGGGGTTTCCAGGGAGGGAGAATTTAAAATCTGCTTTTCTCCTTCCTCTAATAAATGAATAGCCGGCTCTACATATTCCAGCAGAGCCTCCCCTTCGGGGGTGAGGGCCACCCGTTTGGTATTTCGGAAAAAAAGAGGATGGCCCAGCTTGGCCTCCAGGGACTTTACAGACTGGCTTACCGCAGACTGGGAAATGTACAATTGCCGGGAGGCCTGGGAAAAGCTAAGGCTGGAGGCTACATAATAGAAAACCTTATATAATTCAAAGCTAATGTCCATGAAATAAAATCCTTTTCAGAATAATCTAAGGATACCAGGGTCAAAAGGTTGGAAATCCGATGCAAGCATGTTTGCAAGCGGATTTTTAACCTTGGGACCCGCCAAAAACATGAATAAGTAGCCATTTTTCAAAGAAAAATGAGCGAATTATGAATGTTTTTGAGGATTGCGGGAGCACACCGTGCGGAGCAATCTGGTATCAAAGGGGTCAAAATACCTTTTGACCCCAGCATCATCTAAGGATTACTATAAAGGGGGAAGTCCAGGGTGTCAATGGAGGAATCCAGAAATAATAAAAAAATAAACATATTAGTTATACTTATTAAAAATATTAGTCATATTCATTTTACTAATAATGAAAACTGTGTTAGACTGATTCTATAGTGTAATACCAAAGCCATTGCCCCAAGGGGCAGAAAGGAGTCTACATGAGCATAGTTAGACGTGTCTATGTTGAGAAAAAACCGGATTTTGCCGTACAGGCTAAGGAATTGAAGCATGAGATTGAAAGTTATCTGGGAATTAAAGACGTTACAGGAGTTCGTGTGTTAATCCGCTATGATGTGGAGGATATTTCGGACCAGGTATTTGAGAAAGCATGCGGCTGTGTGTTTTCTGAGCCGCCTGTAGATGTGCTGTATAGAGAAGAGCTTGAAGTGAAGGAGGGTTCCAGGGTTTTTTCTGTGGAATATCTTCCGGGACAGTTTGACCAAAGAGCAGATTCCGCAGTACAGTGTGTTCAGTTTTTAAAGGAGGACGAGAAACCTATCATTCGTTCCGCCACCACCTATGTTATAGAAGGAAATATATCTGATGAAGAGCTGGAGGCTATTAAGAACCATTGCATCAACCCGGTGGATTCCAGAGAAGCAGACAGCCGGAAGCCGGAAACCTTGGTGACAAATTTCCAGGAGCCGGAAGATGTGAAAATTTTTGAAGGGTTCTCAGCCATGGAAGAGGAGGAACTGAAGGCTCTTTACCAGTCCCTGAATCTGGCTATGACTTTTAAGGATTTTCTCCATATTCAGAATTATTACAGAAATCAGGAAAAGAGAGACCCATCAATGACGGAAATCCGTGTGCTGGATACCTATTGGTCAGACCATTGCCGTCACACTACATTCTCCACAGAGCTGAAGAACGTTACTTTCGGCGAAGGGGATTATAAGGAGCCTCTGGTAAAAACCTATGAAAAATATCTGGCTGACCGTAAGGTTATCTATAAAGACAGAGATGACAAGTTTGTCTGCCTTATGGATTTAGCACTTATGGCGATGAAGAAACTGAAGGCAGAAGGCAAGCTTATGGACCAGGAAGAGTCTGATGAGATTAACGCCTGCTCTATCGTAGTTCCGGTGGATGTAGACGGCAAGGAAGAGGAGTGGCTGATTAATTTTAAAAATGAGACTCACAACCATCCTACGGAGATTGAGCCTTTCGGCGGCGCTGCTACCTGTCTGGGCGGAGCTATCCGTGACCCTCTTTCCGGCCGTACTTATGTGTACCAGGCCATGCGGGTTACGGGAGCAGCAGACCCAACAGTTTCTGTAAAGGAAACCATGAAAGGCAAGCTGCCTCAGAAGAAGCTGGTTAGAGGAGCAGCTCATGGCTATTCTTCCTACGGAAATCAGATTGGTCTGGCTACCGGCTATGTAAAAGAAATTTATCATCCTAATTATGTGGCGAAACGTATGGAAATCGGTGCAGTTATGGGTGCAGCTCCAAGAAGGGCGGTCATCCGTGAAAATTCTGACCCGGGAGACAGAATCATTCTTCTGGGAGGACGTACCGGACGTGACGGCTGCGGCGGAGCTACCGGTTCCTCCAAGGTTCACACGGAAGCCTCTATCGAAACCTGTGGCGCCGAGGTACAGAAGGGAAATGCGCCCACAGAGAGAAAGATTCAGAGGCTGTTCCGCAGAGAGGAAGTCAGCAAAATTATCAAGAAATGTAACGACTTTGGTGCAGGCGGTGTATCTGTGGCTATCGGCGAGTTGGCTGCAGGCCTGAAAATAGATTTGGATAAGGTACCTAAGAAATATGCTGGTCTGGACGGCACAGAAATTGCAATTTCCGAGTCCCAGGAGCGTATGGCTGTGGTAGTGGACCCCAAGGATGTGGATGCTTTCCTGGATTTTGCAAAGGAAGAAAACTTAGAGGCTGTTGTGGTGGCTGAGGTTACCAAAGAGCCCAGATTAGTAATGAACTGGAGAGGAAAGACTATTGTAGACCTGTCCAGAGCTTTCCTGGATACCAACGGAGCCCATCAGGAGACAGACGTATTTGTGGAAGTGCCTGCCTCAGAAGGCAATGTGTTAGAACGCTCCGGAGATATTCCGGATGTGAAGAAAAAATGGCTGGATACTTTAGCTGATTTGAATGTATGCTCCCAGAAGGGCTTGGTGGAAATGTTCGACGGCTCTATCGGCGCCGGCAGCGTTTTCATGCCTTACGGAGGAAAATACCAGCTTACAGAAACCCAGAGCATGGTAGCTAAGGTTCCGGTGCAGAACGGAAAAACCCAGACGGTTACCATGATGAGCTACGGTTTTGACCCCTATTTATCCTCCTGGAGCCCCTATCATGGAGCTGTATATGCAGTGACAGAGTCTGTGGCCAGGATTGTGGCTTCCGGTGGAGATTACAGCAAAATCCGCTTTACCTTCCAGGAATATTTCAGAAGAATGACAGAGGAGCCACACCGCTGGAGCCAGCCTTTTGCAGCTCTCCTGGGAGCTTATGCGGCCCAGATTGGCTTCGGACTTCCCTCTATCGGAGGAAAGGATTCCATGTCCGGCACCTTCAATGATATTGACGTGCCGCCTACCCTGGTATCCTTTGCTGTAGATGTGGCAAAACAGAAGGATATTATCACGCCTGAGCTGAAGAAAGCAGGAAATAAACTGGTATGGCTGAGAATGCCAAAGGCTGCCTATGACCTTCCTGATTTTGAGAAGCTGAAAGAGCAGTACGGAAAGCTTCATGAAGATATTCAGGCCGGACGTGTGGTTTCTGCCTATGCTTTAGACCGCCAGGGTATTGCCGCTGCAGTGTCTAAGATGGCCTTTGGAAACCAGAAGGGCGTGAAGCTGGAGCATAATGTAGATGAAAGAGATTTATTCTCCCCGGGCTTTGGAGATATTATCTGCGAAGTAACAGAGGGGCAGGTTGGACAGCTGGCTATCACTTATACGGTTATCGGTGAAGTGACAGATACAGCGTCTCTGGAATATAAGAACGTGAAGCTGACCATGGCAGAGGCTTTGGAAACTTGGAAAGCGCCTTTGGAAAAGGTATTTAAAACCCGCTCAGGCTCTGAGACAGACGATGCCACCAAAAATATGGATAAAGGGCTTTATGACACAAAAGAGGTGCATATCTGCGCCCACAAGATTGCCCAGCCTACCGTATTTATTCCCGTATTTCCGGGAACGAACTGCGAATATGACAGCACGAAGGCCTTTGAGAGGGCAGGGGCTAAGGTTGTCACCAAGGTGTTTAAAAACCTGGACCCACAGGACATCAGGGATTCCGTGGAATGCTTTGAGAAGGCTATCAGCCAGGCACAGATGATTATGTTCCCGGGAGGCTTTTCCGCAGGCGACGAGCCGGACGGCTCTGCAAAATTCTTTGCCACTGCTTTCCAGAACGAGAAGATAAAGGAAGCGGTAATGGACCTGCTGAATAAGAGGGATGGTCTGGCTCTGGGTATCTGTAACGGCTTCCAGGCTTTGATTAAGCTGGGGCTGGTTCCACACGGAGAGATTGTAGGACAGACAGAGGATTCCCCCACTCTGACCTTTAACACCATTGGACGCCATATTTCCAAGATGGTTTATACAAAAGTAGTTACCAACAAGTCTCCATGGCTGCAAAAAGCAGAGCTTGGCAAGGTTTACACAAACCCGGCTTCCCACGGTGAAGGCCGTTTCGTAGCCAATGAACAGTGGCTGAAGAAACTGTTTGAGAACGGACAGGTTGCCACACAGTATTGTGATTTGGACGGAAATATCACCATGGATGAAGAGTGGAACGTAAATGGCTCATACTGCGCCATCGAAGGAATCACCAGTCCTGACGGACGTGTGCTGGGCAAAATGGCTCACTCTGAAAGACGGGGAGACGGTGTGGCCGTAAACATTTACGGACAGCAGGATATTCAGATTTTTGAATCTGGCGTAGAATATTTCAAATAAAAGAAAAGGCTGAGTAAGCCGGAAATAAAATACCCAGGACTAAACCAGAGGGTTATATGGTTTAGTACCTGGGTATTTTTGTGTATTTTTCCAAATGGATATTTGGAAACTGTCATGATAATATTAACTCATAGGATTCCTCTGTTATCAGTGGAGGAAAATTATGGAAAAAAGAAAAACGTTACAGGAGCTGACCATTAAAGATAATTTTATGTTCGGAGTAGTTATGGCAGATGAAGAAGTTTGTGGAAAATTTTTGGAAATGGTCTTGGGAATTACTATTACCCACATAGAAGTTTGCCGTGAGAAAAGTTTGGTATATCATCCGGAATATAAAGGTGTGAGACTAGATGTTTACGCCAGAGGAAAGGATAACACTCATTACAATATTGAAATGCAGGCAGTATGTAAGACAGAATTGGGAAAGAGGAGCCGGTATTACCACAGTCAAATGGATATGGAATTGCTGTCGGCAGGAAGAGTTTATGAAGAGCTGCCTCAGGGATACGTAATATTTGTTTGTGATTTTGACCCCTTTGGATATAAGAAGTATCAATACACCTTTGCACAACAATGCAGGGAAGAACCGGGAATCCGGGGGATGGACGGAAGTCATACGATATTCCTTAGTACTAAGGGAGAAAATGCCGGAGAAGTTACTAAAGAATTGGAAGCTTTTCTGAAATATGTCAAGGCAAATTTAAATGAAAGCCAGGAAAAGGTTGAGGATGACTTTGTAACGTTGCTGCAGGAACGGGTAGGGAAAATAAAAAGAGACAGGGAAATGGAGGAACGCTTTATGCTGCTGGAAGAGATGCTAAAAGACGAACGGAGCCAAGGGAAAAAGGAAGCCCGACAGGAAATGGTTATGGCGCTTTTGCGGGCTGGGGTGGATGTGAAAGTCATCCAACAGGCCAGCGGGGTGAGCGAAGAGGAGCTGGAAGAACTGCAAAGGGATATGGGAATTTAAAAAGACCGTGAAAGCTTGACCCACTTAGCGCCTCAATACATACTTTATCTATTGTCTAAGATATGCCTGAAAAGCAGGCATATCTGTCTTACTCCCCGGAGGGGATTCTGCCGATTTCGGCAATAATCAGAAAGAATAAGAAATTAAAATAATAAGAAAATAGCAGAGGAATTCTATCTCACATAAGATGCAAAAGAAAAATAAAAGCCAATATTGAATTGGAGAAATGGCCCGGCAGTATCTTTTTATCTGCAGCTGTCTGTTTCTTTTCCACGGCTCTCTGATGATTTTCAGAAATACGCTTCAGGGAATGGGATACAGCCTGCATGCCGTACTTTCCGGTGTGTGGGAGTTAGCAGGAAGAAGTCTGGGAAGCCTGCTGGCTTTTCATGGGCTGGGCTATCTGGCCATCTGTTTCTCCAATCCTATGGCCTGGGCTTTTGCTTTGTGCTACTGTGTAATTTTAGTGACGATTATGATTGGGAAAGCACAGAGACAAGATAAAAGATAAGAAGGGATTTTATAGGGCTGTTGTGCTAATGCAACAGCCCTATAATTGACTTAAAAACTGGTTTCATCCACGGATTACATTTTTCGCCGGTTTTCAAAAAAGGATATTTTTTCCACGGCATCCAGAATGTCTTTAAAGTCCTCTCTGGGCGCTAGGTCTATATAAGATTTTAAAATATGGTTTTCCTGTTTTTTATAAGGGCTGTAAAAGATGTTGTATAAATCATGGCCTCTGACATAGGTTTTGATTTCCTCCATGTGGGACTTTATGTCTTCTACAGTTTCAAAATCCTTTCCTACTATCTGGAGCAGATGGCGCCCGCCTCTGGTGCGGTGCAGGTATTCTTTCCATTTTTTTAGAAGAATCTGGTAGAAAGCCTCAGGTGAAGAAACAATACCAAGCTTTGTCATGACCTGAGGATTCAGAAAGTAATTTTCAAAGGAGTAATATTTCAATACCAGTACATTTTGGGGCGTGATGCGGGGAAGATGTTCTGTATCCTCTGCATTTCTCTCTTCATAATATTTGCACAGGGACCGGACCAGGTCTTCATGGTTTTTGCCGTCTCCATCCCGTATCATGAGAAAACGTTCTTTAAGATAAAGTTGGTTTATGTATTTTAAGTTGGCGTAGGTTTTAATATTAGTGCAGCTATTGGTGGTGATAATGGAAATCCGCAGCAGACTGCCGTCTTTGTCATAAAGTTCGGAATAATATTTTTCCAGAAGCAGGGGCAGCCGGCTTTTATCCTGCTTTCCCTCTACGATAAATACAAAACCAACATTCAGCAAATCTGCGGCGGAATAGCCTAAATCATCCAGTATAAGAGAAAGGTTGGTTTTCTCCCTGGCTGCGGGCAGCCCTTCTTGATTCAGGACAATCTGACGAATCTGCCTGCTGTTAAAGGGGAAGAGCAGATTGGGAGAATGAGTGGAAAAAATTACCTGACATTTTCTGGATAACCGGTAGAGAATGTCACTGGATGTTTTTTGCAGCTGAGGATGCAGGTAAATTTCCGGGTCTTCCATCAGCAAAAGAGAGGGCATACGGGAATCTTCTTCCATATAGGCCTCTAAAAGAGATAAAAGGTATATACTCCTCATACCTTTGCCAAGCTGGGACACGGGAAATGGAGCCGGCCGGTTTTTCTGCTGGATATAGCCCTGGACCTGGAAAATCTCCCCGGTATGGCAGGTCAAATCATAGGTGATTTTCCCGTGGAAACGGCTGTTTCTGGAAAAATGCTGATTCACCCTCTGAGAAAAGTCTTTCAGATTCAAATGGTATAGCTTGTATTCCAGCAGTTTTTCCGTCTCAAAAGCATTCAGCTCTTCCGGGGTTTTCTGGTTTAGCAGACCAATACAGGAAAAGCAGTGGCTGCAGGTTTTCTGCCTGTCAAAGAGGCAGCAGTCCATGCGCATCTGGTTCAGTAAATCATCCTCCAGAAAAGAGAGAAGGTGGTGCTGGATTTTTTCCATGGAGCGGCTGCTGTCCAGATAATATACAGAAGGAAGGACCTGGGGGAGATAACGGTTATTTTTATGAAAGCCATCGTTATAGCGAATATTTCCGTTGTAATTGGCCACATAGGTAAAAGTCAGGGCGCCATCCTTGTAGGAGGGCAGCTTAGAGGTGAAATCCTTAAACCAGGAGTCCCATCTTTTATAGGCACTGACTCTTTTTCCTTCAAACAGAAGCTGTAAATCTTTAGAAGACAGGGAAAGGGCTATGGAAATTTCTATGTTTTGCCGCTGCCGGTTAAAATCTGCGGGGACAGGAGTATATTCCCCCATAGCCGCAGCAATAGCTGTCAGGATGGAAGATTTTCCTACGCTGTTTTGCCCCACTAGAATCAGAGCGCTTTCTATATTGTGCATAGACAGCGATTCAATAGACTTAAAATTCCGGATTTGAAGATATGAAATTTCCATAAGCGCCTCCCTTTTAAAAGACTGTTTTTATAAATATATCATGGATGGAAGGAAAAATGTAGGGGATAGGATGTTTTTCAGACGGATTATCACATGTAATTAAAGTAGCACCTTGTTTTCCCCGGCAAATTGGTGTTTCAGAGGAAATGCTGAAAAGAAGCATATGCTATGCAAAAGAATTGAGAAATCGTTTTGGTCTTCTCCAGCTATTATATGATTTAGGGATTCAGCAGGAGATGTCAGAACAAGTTATTCAGCAACTTTACACATAAAAACAGCGGTGTCTGGAACTTTATCCAGGCACCGCTGTTTTCGATTACTTACTCACCCTGCAGCGCATCATACCCTTCTTCACCGGTGCGGACTTTCACTACGTTTTCTACGTCGTACACGAATATTTTTCCGTCTCCGATGTTTCCGGTATACAGTACCCTCTTAGCGGTATCAATAACCTGGGCCACAGGCACCTTGCTTACCACTACCTCCAGTTTGATTTTAGGAAGGAGAGCTACCTCCTCAATCTCAACACCACGGTAATAGTTAATATGGCCCTTCTGGGTACCGAAGCCCATAACCTGGGTGATGGTCATGCCGGAGATTCCCAGAGCTGCCAAAGCTTCTTTCAGTTCTACAAAATGAGACTGGTTAAATACCAGCACAATCTTGCTGAGTTTGGCTTTTGTAGAGGAAGGCTTGGCAGAAGGATAATGTTCCACTGTGACAGCCTTCTCTAAAGGAACTTTTTTTGCAGAAGATTTACCGGTAAGCACCATAGGCATAAAGTCTGCATAAGAACTTGCCAGATTATGCTCTGTTACATCCAGGCCTTTTGTCTCTTCTTCTACACTGGCCCGAAGTCCTACGGTGTGTTTGATAACCTGGAAGGTAATCACCATGGTGACAGTTACCCAGGCAATCATGGCTACCACGCCCAGAAGCTGGATGAGAAAGAATTTGATGCCGCCGCCGTAGAACAGACCGTCCTCTGTGGCGAACAGACCTGTCAGCAGGGTTCCTGTGGCTCCGCAAAGGCCGTGGACACCAATGGCACCAACCGGGTCATCAATTTTGCACACCTTATCAATAAATTCAATTCCGAATACCACTACAAAAGCAGCAATCAAACCAATAAAGAAAGCTCCCACAGGATTTACTAAATCGCAGCCTGCAGTGATAGCCACCAGACCGGCCAGAGAACCGTTTAAGGTCATGGAAATATCTGGTTTTTTATAGCGGAACCAGGTAAGAAGCATGGTTGCCACGGTTGCTGTAGCTGCTGCCAGGTTGGTGGTAACAAAAATATTTCCGGCGGAAAAAATAGCCTGGTCGTTGTCCATGGAAACAGTGGAACAGCCGTTGAAGCCGAACCAACAGAACCAGAGGATGAAAACACCAAGGGCGCCCAGGGTAAGACTGTGGCCTAAAATAGCCTTGGGTTTTCCGTTTTTATCGTATTTTCCGATTCGTGGTCCCAGAATCTTGGCGCCTATAAGGGCTGCAGTACCGCCGCAGAGATGTACGGCAGTGGAGCCTGCAAAATCGTGGAATCCCAGCTGGGCCAGCCAGCCTCCGCCCCAAATCCAGTGGCCGGAAATAGGATATACAAAAGCGCTGATAACTGCGCTGTAAATACAATAAGAAACAAATTTGGTACGCTCCGCCATGGCTCCGGATACAATGGTAGCAGCGGTAGCGCAGAATACGGTTTGAAAAATCAGGTATGCAGGAAGGGGTACTCCGTCAGGAAGTATAGATGAATAATTTCCCTGCACCAGAGGGTCAAAGCCGCCTATGATAGCTCCGGAGCCTGCAAACATAATACCAAAGCCCAGAAGCCAGTACAGCGGGGTTCCGATGGCAAAATCCATCAGGTTTTTCATGATAATATTTCCGGCGTTTTTGGCCCGGGTAAAACCGGTTTCCACCATGGCAAAGCCGGCCTGCATAAAAAATACAAGGGCTGCGCCTACTAAAACCCATATCGTGTTGACTGCTGAATATTCCATAAACAATTTCCTCCTTGTTTTCGGTTTATGGCACAAAAGGGTGCATGGTCTGTCTGGTACCTGACAGGCCATGCACCCTTTTGTGCAGAATGTTTTCCGGAAAAGTCAAAAAGCGCCATGTGTAAGCCACGGCGCTTTTGATGTAATTCATTATAATCAAAAAAAATAGTTTGTCAAGAAAAAATTTCAATTTTTTCAATTGTTATTTATTTGCAAAAGTAAATTCCACTCAGGGGTTGAATTTACTTTTTCCAAATTCCCTTATGCGCATATATGGAATTTACTTTTTCAATCGACCCTTTTTCAATTGTTTTCCAAATAAAACACAGCAAGCTGGGTTCTGTCACGAAGCTGGAGCTTATCCAGAACAGTGCTGAGGTAATTTCGCACCGTACCTTCGCTTAAATACATTTGACCTGCAATTTCCTTGTTGCTGAGGCCTTTTGCCACCAGAGAGATGATTTCCAGCTCCCGGTCCGTGATAGCATAATCCTTCCAAGAAAAGCTTTTTTGTCCTGCCAGCAGATGAGGCAGTTTGGCGGTGATTTCACTGCCATAGACGCTTTGTCCGGAATATACGGCTTTTAAGGAAGGAGCGATACTGGCGTAATCTTGTTTTAACAGATAACCCTTAGCTCCCAGCCGCAGTGCACGGATAATGTATTCGTCATCCAAAAAAGTAGTCAGCAGCAATATTTTAGCTTCAGGATGGCGAGAGAGGATTTGACTGGCAGCAGACAGGCCGTCCATATCCTTCATGCGAATGTCCATCAGCAGAATATCCGGACCCAGAGTATCGTAGAGTGCTACAGCCTCACGTCCGCTTTTACCTGTGCCGCAGACTTGAATGTGGGAATCTGCTTCTAAAATGGTTTTCAATGCAGTGGTAATAAGAAAATCATCGTCAACAATCAATATGCGCATATATGCCTCCTAAGAAAAAGAATCTTTTAATTCTGGCTTGGGTATAGTGATAAAAATCTGGAATCCCTCTTTTCTTTGAAAACGGATGGTTCCGTTTAGAATCCGTACCCTTTCCTCCATGTTGGACAGACCTATGCCCTCCCGGCAGGCTGCAGAGCCTCCACTGCCGTTGTCCCGAATAATCAGCTGGTACATGGCAGGGTGTTCCCGCATGATTATCAGGGCTTCCGTGGCCTGGCTGTGCCGGGCTATATTGGACAAGGCCTCCTTCAAAATAGAGAGAAGGCAGTACTTTACAGGAACCGGCACCTGCTGCCCCATATCGTATTCCATTGACACAGGACAATAGTGAAAATCTTCAACACAGGAGGCGGCAGCCTCCCGGAGATTGATAGACTCATCATGCAGGTCGTGAACACTTTCACGGATATTATTCATAGCCTGGTTCAAAGTTTGTTCCAACTGAACCAGGGAGGTGTCCACAGCAGATTCCCCGGAAGTGGTTCTCAGTGCGCCCACCATAAGGATGGAACGGGAAAGCATGTGGCCTACATTGTCATGAATCTCCCGGGCAATGCGGTTCCGTTCCTTTAGGGTAGCTGTATAGATTTCATAATCTTGTTTTTCCAGAAGCACCCTGTTTTTTTCTTGAAGAGAAAGGTTCTGTTCCGTGCTGTCGTCCCGGACTTTTTTGTATTTTTGTCTCAGGATTTCCAAGGCAGAGGTTTTATAGTAAAGAATTCCTGCAAGTACGACCCCTGCTTCCAGATAATAAAGGTAAGAGAGAGGATACTGGTATAGCCCTGTTAAAATCAATCCTCCCGGAAGTAAAAGTCTCCAGCTTTTTCTGAAACCAGGAGAGGTGTCATCCAAGCAGTCGTAGGCCAGTAAGGGAAGAAATCCCATAGCTCTGGGAAAAAGCAGGATGCTGAATTCGTATAATGCCAGGAGGAAAAAGAATATGCTTTGACGTTTGCAAGGGAGTAACGGAATTCCCCAGGCATAGCGGCCTGCAGAAAGCCCTACTGACAAAAAGAAAAAAAGCACATAAAAAGGGTCTGCTTCCAGGAAAAAACAGGTCCCCAGGCAATAGCATAGAAGCAGGGATTTATCATAAAGAAAAGTCAAAAAAATTCCTCCCATCTTGTGTCCGGAATGTCCATGGATTTGCACTTTTAAACTTAGTACAGTATAGCATAATTTACCCGGTTTTCCTATGTGACATTT
>NHCFR01400__coassemble_1011_pt1 | contig 15996 bp, 8 predicted proteins | sample NHCFR01400__metabat2_high_PE_048 | metagenome-assembled genome bin NHCFR01400
TTAGCTGACATCTGCCTTTCATGCGAGTGCGCATCGCTGCGCAAAGCGCTTTTTCTGATATAGGAAAGTGAAAACTTTCCTATATCAGAAAAAATAAGGCTGAAGCTGTCCCTGGGTCTCAAAGCAGACTCCAGGCTCTGCCAGACTTATAGGAATGATATAAAGTTTAAAGCACAAAAAAGAGGAGGTCTTCTGACTATGTCAGCAGATAATACAACAAACCAGTGCCAGTACCCCTTAGGAATTGACATTGGTTCTACTACTGTAAAAATAGCCATCATCAATGAGCAGCATGAGCTTCTGTTTTCTGATTATGAGCGCCATTTTGCGGATATACAGAATACTCTGGCCAAGCTGTTGGACAAGGCTTATCAAAAGCTGGGTGAAATCCAGGTATCTCCTGTCATCACAGGTTCAGGGGGCCTTACCCTGGCCAACCACCTGGAGGTTCCTTTTGTCCAGGAGGTTATCGCCGTATCTACATCTCTTCAGGAAATGGCTCCCAAGACAGACGTAGCCATTGAGCTGGGCGGAGAGGATGCAAAAATCATTTATTTTGAAGGGGGAAACGTGGAGCAGCGTATGAATGGTATCTGTGCCGGCGGCACCGGTTCTTTCATCGACCAGATGGCTTCTCTGCTCCAGACTGATGCTCCCGGGCTAAACGAATATGCCAAAAGCTATAAAGCTCTCTACCCTATTGCCGCCAGATGCGGAGTTTTTGCTAAAACCGACATCCAGCCGCTGATTAACGAAGGTGCAACTAAGGAGGACTTATCTGCCTCTATTTTCCAGGCTGTAGTAAACCAGACCATCAGCGGTTTGGCCTGCGGTAAGCCTATCCGGGGACATGTAGCCTTTTTAGGCGGCCCTCTGCATTTCCTTTCCGAATTAAAGGAAGCCTTTATCCGCACACTGAAATTAGATGAGGAGCATACCATTGTACCGGAAAACTCCCATCTTTTTGCTGCTATCGGCTCTGCCTTAAACGCAAAACCCCAGGCAGCGCCGGTGTCTGTTACCGCCATGAGGGACAGGCTGAAAGCTTCCATTCAGATGGACTTTGAGGTCAATCGTATGGAACCCCTTTTCGCATCCCAGGAGGATTACCGGGAATTTAACCAGCGGCAGAGCCAGTACAATGTAAAAACCGGAGAGCTTTCCACTTATCAGGGAAACTGTTATCTGGGTATTGACGCCGGCTCCACCACCACAAAAGCTGCTCTGGTAGGAGAAGACGGCTCTCTGCTTTACTCCTTCTACAGCAATAATAATGGAAGCCCCCTGGCAACCTCCATCAAGGCCATCCAGGAAATTTACAGCCAGCTTCCCAAGGGTGCCAAGATTGCTTATTCCTGCTCTACCGGATACGGAGAAGCCTTGATTAAGGCCGCTCTTTTGCTGGACGAGGGCGAGGTAGAAACAGTGTCTCACTATTACGCTGCCGCTTTCTTCGACCCTGAGGTAGACTGTATCCTGGACATCGGAGGCCAGGACATGAAATGTATAAAAATCAAGGACCAGACCGTAGACAGCGTCCAGCTAAACGAGGCCTGCTCCTCCGGCTGCGGCTCCTTCATCGAAACCTTTGCAAAATCCCTGAACTACAGCGTACAGGACTTTGCGAAGGCCGCTCTTTTCGCTGAGCATCCTATTGATTTAGGAACCCGCTGCACAGTATTTATGAATTCAAAAGTAAAGCAGGCCCAGAAGGAAGGAGCATCTGTGGCGGATATTTCCGCCGGACTGGCTTACTCAGTCATCAAAAACGCTCTCTACAAGGTTATCAAGGTATCCGATGCTTCTGAACTTGGCCGGCACATTGTTGTCCAGGGAGGAACCTTCTACAACGATGCCGTGCTGAGAAGCTTTGAAAGAATTGCCCAGTGTCATGCCATCCGGCCTGATATTGCAGGAATCATGGGCGCATTCGGAGCTGCCCTTATTGCCAGGGAGCGGTACGACAGAAGCAAAACCACCACCATGCTTCCTATTGAAAAAATCAATACCTTAGAATACAAGACCACCATGGCCAACTGCAAGGGCTGCACCAACCACTGCCGTCTTACTATCAACAAGTTTTCCGGAGGCCGTCAGTACATCTCAGGAAACCGCTGCGAGCGTGGAATCGGCAAGGAGAAAAACAAGGACCATGTGCCTAACTTGTATGAGTACAAATATAAAAAGCTGTTTTCCTATGTTCCTCTTTCCGGGGATAAAGCAGTGCGTGGCCAGGTAGGTATTCCCAGAGTCCTGAATATGTTTGAAAACTATCCTTTCTGGTACACCTTCTTTACGGAGCTGAAATACCAGGTGGTGCTTTCTCCCACCTCCACCAGGAAGATTTACGAGCTTGGTATTGAATCCATCCCCAGCGAATCCGAATGTTATCCGGCCAAGCTGGCTCATGGTCATGTATCCTGGCTTTTAAAGCAGGGGGTAAAGTATATTTTCTACCCCTGTATTCCATACGAACGAAACGAATTTTCCGACGCTGTAAATCATTACAATTGTCCTATTGTCACCTCCTATGCGGAGAACATCAAAAACAATGTGGACGAATTAAACGACCCGGAAATCCGCTTCCACAATCCTTTCCTGTCCTTTACAGACGAGGAAACCGTAACCCGGAGATTGGTAGAGGAATTTCCGGATATTCCTTCAGAGGAAGTCCACCATGCCGCAAGAATGGCCTGGCTGGAATTGGAAAAATGCCGAAAAGACATCATGCGCAAGGGTGAAGAAACGCTGAAATACTTGGAGGAAACCGGCAGGCGTGGAATTGTCCTGGCAGGACGTCCTTATCACATTGACCCGGAAATCCACCACGGTATTCCGGACTTAATCAACTCCTACGGAATGGCAGTCCTTACTGAGGATTCCATCTCTCACCTGGCGCCTGTAGAACGTCCTCTCCGTGTCAATGACCAGTGGATGTACCACACCCGCCTTTACGCTGCAGCAAACTTTGTAAAAGAAAAGGACAACCTGGATTTGATTCAGTTAAATTCCTTTGGCTGCGGTCTGGATGCCGTTACTACGGACCAGGTAAATGAAATTCTGGCTAACAGCGGAAAAATATATACCTGCCTGAAAATCGACGAGGTAAATAACCTGGGCGCCGCCCGAATCCGTATCCGCTCTCTCATTGCCGCTATCCGGGTAAAGGAACAGCAGCATATTAAGAGAACGGTCCGCCCCTCTTCCATTAAAAGGGTATCCTTTACCGAAGAGATGCGGAAGGGCTATACCATCCTCTGTCCCCAGATGTCGCCTATCCATTTCTCCATTTTGGAGGCTGGCTTTAATGCCTGCGGCTATAATCTGGAGGTGCTTCCCAATGATAACAAGGAAGCTGTGGACGTGGGATTAAAATATGTAAACAATGATGCCTGCTACCCATCTCTCATGGTAGTGGGACAGATTATGCAGGCCCTGCTTTCCGGAAAATATGACTTACATAAGGTAGCCATCATTATGTCTCAGACAGGAGGCGGATGCCGGGCATCTAACTATATCGGCTTTATCCGCAGAGCTCTGGAAAAGGCAGATATGGCCCATATTCCGGTTATTTCCATTAACCTCAGCGGATTAGAGGAGAACCCAGGCTTTAAGATTACCCCTAAGCTGGCTGCCAGACTGGCCTATGGCGCAGTATTCGGAGATATTCTCATGAAATGTATTTACCGGATGCGTCCCTATGAGAAGGTAAAAGGCTCCGCTAACGCCCTGCACAAAAAATGGGAAAAACGTTGTAAAAATTTCCTTTCCGGCAGACATGCCAGCTTTGCCCAGTTTAACCGCATCTGCCGTCAGATGATTCGGGAATTTGATTCTCTTCCCATTACGGATGAGAAAAAACCACGTGTGGGAATTGTAGGCGAAATTCTGGTAAAATTCCTGCCTGCAGCCAATAACCATCTGGCAGAGCTTCTGGAAAAAGAAGGGGCAGAGCCTGTTTGTCCGGACTTAATCGACTTCATGTGCTACTGCTTCTACAACCTGGGCTTTAAGTCTGATTACCTGGGCTTCAAGAAATCCCTGGCAACAAAAGGCCAGATGGGTATCGCTGCCATTGAATTTATCCGCAGCGCAGCCAACAAAGAATTCGCCAAGAGCAAGCACTTTACACCTTCTGCTAAAATTGCAGACTTGGCAAAAATGGCTGAACCTATTGTATCCATCGGAAATCAAACCGGAGAGGGATGGTTCCTGACCGGGGAAATGATGGAGCTGATTCACGGAGGCACCCCGAATATCGTATGTATCCAGCCCTTTGCCTGCCTGCCTAATCATATCGTAGGAAAAGGCGTTATCAAGGCTATCCGGAAGGATTATCCGGAGGCCAACATAGTGGCCGTTGACTACGACCCGGGAGCCAGCGAGGTAAATCAGCTAAACCGAATCAAACTTATGCTGTCTACGGCATTTAAGAAAATACAGCAGTAAAAATGAAAAAACAGTCTTTCCGGCAGATATTCCTGCGTCCGGAAAGACTGTTTTTTATCTATTTATTTTTCCAAAGAAAGGAGGATTTCCTGCACCGGCTTTATGACTGCGCTTAAAAGTCCTGCCTTGCAGCCGCTTCCCACTTCCATTCTGCCTGCCATGGTAGAAGATACGTCTACCTTCACATTTTCTTTCAGCGGCGTAATAAACAGGGTCAGCTCTTTCTCTGTTCCCCTGGGAAGAGCTTCTTTTAAACCGATTTCCCACAAAGCCTGATTATTAAAATTATCAGAAATCAGCAGGCTGTCCGCAAACAGACTTCCCACATCTCCCTCATAGCCAATCCTTAAAAGACTATCCTTTTTGCCCGGGCAATGTTCCGGCAGCTCAAGAACATAACGGAAATTTCCCACTTCCCGCACCGTAACCGGCTGCTCTTGTATCTCCTCTTTTTTCCAGAAAATCTCATATCCCTTCATTATCTGGTTTCCTGCCCGGTTCATCTTTTCAACCCCTAAAGGCATAGCCAGCTTCTGCTCTGGGTAAAAGAGCACCTGGGTCCTGTCTCCCTTGTCCGGAGATTCCAGAGAAATCTGTCCCTCATTATACAGGAAAGGACTGTCACACAAAACAGCTGTAGGCTGCCCTTGTACCTCAATCTGGTAAAAACTCAGACTCTGTTCCCGGGTTAAGGTAATAATCGTCACTTCCTTGTCCTCTCCTGCTACACAGTAAGAAGACATCTCATTGGCCGGCTTTCGGATTCTGATTTCCCTTCCTTCCACCGGATTTCCATCTATACTCTCTATCCCCTCTGTATCCCAAACATACTCGGGAGTAGTTCCCTGAGGAGCAAAAAAGAAATAGGTTACTTTTCCTGCCTCTCTTATAACAGTCAGCAGCTGGGCTTTTGCATATTTCAGCCGGAAGCCTTCTACTTTAAGCCCAAAGGGAAAGACTGCCTCCTCCCCCGGAGCAAGGGAAATCCCTTCTATATATAAATCCTCTTTTGGCAGACGCAAAAGAATGTTTTCGTCCTTTTTCTCCTGGCAGATAACATGGTCCTGATAATTGTTCAGGAAAAGAAATCCCTTTTCTCCGTCTGTTCTCACTGCGTAACGCAGAGTTTCTGTATCCTCAGGAGAAATTTCCTGGGAATTTTCCGGAAGCACGGTCTGCATCTGACAAAATTCATCGCCGAAATTGGTGACAAAAAGATGCAGGGCCTTTAAGCGATGGTAGCTGGGACGTAGCTGTCCGAATTCTCCAATGGCTGCCTGATAATCATAGGAGATTTTCGGACACTGGCACTCATTGAGATAGGGTGTTTTCTCTCCTCTGGGATTGCTGCCGCCCCGGTACATATAGTAGCCCAGGAAATTACAGCCCCCGGCAAGTTTAATATTTGCCATAGCATCCACGCTTTCAAAAGGAAACTGAAAACGGTAATTATAAAAACAGGACATACCTCCGCCCATCTCACAGCAGGCATAGGGAAAGCTCTCCGGTTCATAGACGGGCTCAAAATTATAGGTTTTTGGCACTGCATTGTTATGATTGTCCCGGTAAATATACTCCGGGGTAGCCGGGTGTTCTCCCTCATAATCATAAAATATCCAGGGCCAGAAGGCGTATCCGCCCCACAGAGGAAGCATTTCCTCTGTGGGCATCGCTGCACCTCCCCATCCGGTGCAGGTGTAAAAAGGTGTACAGATTCCTTCTTCCACAGCCATATCCTTCAGCGCCTTCATATAGGCCGTTCCGTCGCTTCCCCCTGGTATCCACTCATTGCTGACTCCCGTGGTAAGCTCCCATGGGGCTGCAGAATGCATGTATTCATTTTCAATCTGTGCGCCTATGATGGGGCCGCCATCCTTGAAATAAAGTCCCTCAAACTGCCGGGCAAGCTGCCGGTACAGAGTTCTTGTGCAATTTAAAAATCCTTCATTAAGACTGCGGACATCAAAAGGTTTTCCATACAGCCAGTCCGGCAGTCCGCCGTTACGGACTTCTCCATGGTCAAAGGGACCAATGCGTACAATCACATACATGCCATGTTTTTTACAAAGTTTCAGAAATTTACGAACATTGCGGTTTCCGTCAAACCGGAATTTTCCTTCCTCTTCTTCATGATGAATCCAGAAAATATAGGTGGCAAGGATATTGATTCCTCCCATTTTCATTTTCAGAATGGTGTCCTCCCACTGGTTTTCAGAAACCCTGGAATAATGACACTCTCCACTGATGCCGAAAAAGGGCTTTCCATCCATTTCCATATAGTAGTTGTTAAAGGACAGCTCTTTTCCATCCTTTGACTGCCCGTAAAACCGGTCAGACAGCCTGTATCTTTCTTTTTTCTTAAAGCTTTGTAAATTCAGCTGATGTTCCATTTCTCTCTCCTTTAGTTACTGCTTTGACTGAACGAATTCCTCTGCCTGGCGGTTCAGCTCCTCCAATATCTGTTCAAAGCCAGCCTGCTTTAAAGATTCCCGGAAGGCTTCAATGGTAGCATCCACATCCTCTACAAGACCATTTACCAAAGGGTTATAATAGGTGGCAATATTTGCTTCCACTGCAGCTACCTGGGTGGTTACCTTACTGCTGTCAAAGGTAAAGCTGTCATATATGTGGTCCTCTTTGATGTTGTTGTCCCACTCTTCCAGAATCCTATCATAATCATCATCTAATGGGGTTCTGTCCTCAATGTATTCAGTTCTGGTCAAATCCATATTTCTCCAGCCCCAGTTACAGTTGCTGTCCACGCCATAACCAGACTCGTCGATTACCTTATACTGGTCCTCTCCCACTGCTTCCCAGTGTTTTCCTTCGATTCCAAGGTATGTTAAATCATATAATTCAGGGTCTGTATACAAAGCGTTTAATGCCATCATAGCTCTCTCTGCGTTTTTGCTGCTTGCATTTATGGCAACACCTCCGTTGATATAAGGCTTGATGATTCTTGGCTGTCCTGCATTGATGTCACAAAGCTTCACATTCCATTCCGGGTGTTCTGCATTTGCCTGCTTTGCATAAGTTTTACAGGTAGCCAGATTCCATACCATGCTGGCACATCTTCCTGTAAGAAGACCTGTCTGCCTGTCATCGCTGGAGTTTAAAGTATCTCTGGACCAGCAGCCTGCATCTGCCATCTCCTTTGCCATCTTACAGTAATCTTCAAAGCCGTCCCAGTCTAAAACACTATAGAAATCCAAATCCTGGGGGTCCTGAGTATTGTACAGAATCAGCTCTCCGTTAAATGGAGTACCGCTGGTATTGGTCAACCCCTTATTCCAGAAATACTGGTAATAAAAGCCTCCCTGAGTGGCATACATCCCGTCTGCTGCCGCCTTCATGGCAAAATCCTGGAAATCTTCCATGCTCTTAATATCTTCATAGCCGTACTTTTCCAGTAAATCTCCCCGGATGGCCATAACGTCCTGGGTATATTCGTGGTTATAACCAGGTACCATATATATTTCGCCGCCGATTTTGGCCTGGTCCCAGGCCTCCTCCGGCACTACTTCCCATATATCCGGAGCATAGGTCTTGATAAAATCCTCTGACAAAGGTTTGAATCCGTTCATGGCCACTGTCTGCTCATAATGTGCCCAGCTGGTAGCCGTAAAAATCAGGTCAAAATCTTCTCCTCCGGAAAACAGAAGGGAATACTTCTGTCCGTGCTCACCCCAGGATAAAAAGTCCACACTTAAAGAACAATTTAGCTTTTCCTCTAAAACCTCATTTACTTTGTCATAAACCGCATCAAAATCCGGGGTTCTTTCGCCGATAAGATACATTTTCAAATCCACATGTTCCGAGGTATCCACTGTTCCATCCTCGTTTAAAGCCACAGTTTCTTCCTCGCCGCCTTTACAGCCAGCCAATGCACCCATAGCCATAACTGCGCTAAGTCCTAATGCCAGTATTCTTTTTTTTCTGTTTTTCATAATATCCTCCTTATCCTTTTACTGCTCCAATGGTAACTCCCTGTACGAAATACTTTTGTACCAGGGGGTAAGCTAATACAATAGGTCCTGTCACCACAACCGTCAGTGCCATCTTCAGGGTTTCAGACGGAAGGGAAACAGAGCTTGCAATATTGCCGCTGACCGCACTGTTGGCAATCAGCTGTTTATAGCCCTCAATGTTGTTTACCTGCTGATACAGGAAATACTGCAGCGGATATTTTTCCTCCGCCTTGATGTAAAGCATGGCATTATACCAGTCATTCCAATAGGCCAGTGCAATGAACAGTCCTACTGTTGCCAGGGCCGGTTTAATCAGAGGCAGAATAATCTGGAACAATGTCCTGACTTCTCCGCACCCGTCAATCTTTGCCGCATCAATTAGGGAATCAGGAATTCCTGAAATATAGCTTTTCATAATCAGCAGATTATACACACTGAACATCAGAGGAAGCAGCAGGGCCAGATAGCTGTCCCGCAGGCCTAAAGTCTTGCTGATTAACAGATAGTAGGGAACCAGTCCGCCGGAAAACAGGGTTGTAAAGTAGAAGAAAAAGGAAAACTGGTTTCTCCATCCAAAATCCTTCCTGGATAAAACATAAGCTGTCATGGTCTGCAAAAGCAGTCCCAAAACGGTACCGGTAATCGTCAGCAAGATTGTGGTGGCATAAGCTCTTAACACCACCAACGGCTCTTTAAAAACTGTTTTGTATGCCTCCAGGCTGAAATCCTGAGGCAGAAGGCTGAAACCATTTTTCACTACCGCAGCCTCTGAGGAAAAGGAGCCTGAAACTACCATGATAAAAGGAATCAAACACACAAGAGCTACAATCCCGCAAAACCCGTAGGCAATTATATTCAGTGCAATGACATCCGGACCTTTCTTTATCTTTCCTGTATTTTTTGCTCTTTCCATTTTTTCCACCTCCTAAAACAGGGTATAATCCTTGTCGTACTTGCCTACCAGCTTATTGACAATCAAAATTGTGATAAAGCAAAGCACAGATTGATAAAGTCCGATAGCTGACGCCATTCCGAAATCATTACTTCCAATCAAGGCTCTGAAGGTCATCGTATCAATAACATCGGTATAATTATACAAAAGACCATTTGTTCCGGTCAGGTTGTAGAACATATCGAAATTTCCTTTAAAGATACCGCCTACTGACAGCAGCAGCAAAATAATGGTAGTAGGTCTTATCATAGGAATCGTTACCTTAAAAATTCTCTGGAACACATTAGCTCCGTCGATGGCCGCTGCCTCGTAGATAGAGGTGTCAATTCCCATAATAGCCGCCAAATACATAACCGACCCGTATCCAATGTTCTTCCATAGGTTAAAGAGTACCAGAATTACCGGCCACATCTTTGGAGTGGTATAGAAGGGTATCTTCTCTAACCCCAGGCCTTGAAGAATGTTGTTAATAAATCCATAGTCTGAACTGAAGATGTTAAATACGATGACTCCTACCACAACCCAGGAAATGAAGTAGGGCAGGAACATCAGGGACTGGGCGGTTTTCCGGTAATGCTTGTTGCGGATTTCCGTCAGAAAGACTGCAACTGCAATCTGCATCACCATGTTTACAAAAATGAAGACCACATTATACAATACTGTATTTCTGGTCACCATTCCCGCCTGTCCCGATGTAAAGAAAAATTTAAAGTTTTCCAGGCCATTCCATGGGCTTCCCCAAATGCCGTCTGCGTAATTATATTTCTTAAACGCTAAAACAATCCCGGACATGGGATAGTAGCTGAATATAAGCGTATAGATAACCGCTGGCAGCAGCATCAGAAGAAAAACCCTGTACTTGTAGACTTTTTTGAAAAAGCCCCTGGCTCCTTCTTTTCTCCTTACATTTGCTTTCACTTTGCATCACTCCCTCTTTTTTTCTATGGTTTTATTCTAACAACAGAGGGGTTTAAATTCTATAAACACCTTATGACATCCTTAACACCTGATTACTTCTCTTCTCTTTTTGTGACATCTGCGTAGGAACAAAAGTGTGCTTGCACACCCTCGCAATTCCATTTTCTTCCAAGAAGCACACTTTTGCTGCGCCGAGCGTGGTCAGCTTTAGCTGACATCTGCCTTTCATGCGAGTGTGCATCGCTGCGCAAAGCGCTTTTTATGATATAGGAAAGTGAGAACTTTCCTATATCATGAAAAAGGAACACAGAAGTCTTGTTCTGCGTTCCTCTCTGTTTAATTCTCTATTTTCTGCTCTTCCTTCCAGTCTCTGATAGCCTCCAATACCTGGCTGCCTCCTATGGATTCCCAGGTTTTTACAAAATCCTCATAGGCCTTAGGGCTTTCCGCCCCTGTCATAATCTTTGCCAGTATTTCTCTTGTTACCTGCTGCAGGGTCTGGGCATTTCCCACAATCACATCATCCCCCAGTCCTTTATAGGCAGGCGTTAAAAAGCAGTCTTCCCTTCTCATTTCATCAATCACAGCCCAAGCGCAATGGTCCCCTTCAAAAACCGTGCAGGCAGAAATCCCTGCTATCTGCCGGCTGTCCTGAAGATTCACACTGCCTGTTTCCCTGGCCTCCAGCCAGGCATGGATATTCTCATAGGTTTTCCTCTGTCTGATGTCTAAATCTGAAGTGTCGCCGGTCTGCAATGCCTTGGGAAGTACCCGGAAAATATTGTACCCTTCTTCAGGATTTACCAGATAAGCAATAGACGCCCTTGCCCCTGAGTAATGGTCATTATCTCCCCAACCGTATTTATAATATTCCTCTTCACTTTCCGGATAGAAGATTTTCTGTACGCTGAGGTTGAGAATTTTCACCAGTACCTCCGGATTTTCACACTGGCTGCTGACTGTGTAGACACTCCGGACCGAGGAGGGCAGATAGGCCTTGGTTTTCTCTCCTTCAATTCCGCTGGGCACAGCAGCTGCAATTACCTTAGCATTTTCATTGTTATTCAGCAGTTCCGAGGCAGGAACCATACCGCCCCAGTAAGGTCCGAACCAGATACCGCACCGTCCGCTTCCTGCATCCTCAAAAACCCCATTGTTGTCCATTGTCACTGCATCCCGGCAGATAACTCCATCCTGATACAGTTTTTGCAAAAAAGCCAGACCCTTTTCCATTCCTTCCACATTTGCACCGCCCCATACCGGATTGCCTTCCTTATCGTCGATAAAGGCATAGGTATCATTTCCCAGATAAGCCCCGTAGGCTGCAAAGACAGGACTGCTGGTCCCTACCTCATCAGTCACCATATTTATTCCGTCTATGGCAAGCCCGTAGGTGTCCTGGACGCCATTTCCATCCGGGTCCTGAAAGGTAAAAGCATAAGCCGTCTTTTCCAGTTCCTCCATGGTCTTTGGAATGTCAAGTCCCAGATTTTCCAGCCAGTCCTGGCGGATAAACATCATAGGAAACTGCTCATAGGAGTTATCAATCCTGGGGATTCCATAAAGCTTTCCATCTATAGTAAGCATTTTCAGGATTTCCCCATTCTCTCTCTCCATATATTCCTTTAATTCTTTACTGGCATAAGTCTCATAAGCCTGAGTAATATCGGCAATCACCCCGTTTTGGACCCATTCCTTATACTTGGACAAATCTCCGTTCAGAATATCCGGATAGTTTCCAGATAAAATCGCCGACTCCTGTTTCACCTCGCTTTGACTGGAATCTACAGAATAGGCAATTTCAGGTATGATATTATACTCCCTGTACAAATCCAGCCAGGCATTGTCCTCCGGGGTTTCCTCGCCTGCCCAGTGCATATCCGCCGCATAGGCAAGAGCAATAGAAACCTCTACCGGAGAATCATAGCCATATTTTTCATCTATATCTTTCTTAGTCTCTGTTTCTTCTTGCCCGCTCCCACAGGCAGCCAGAAAAAGAAACAGCAAAAGAACACTTGCTTTTGTCCCTTTTTTCATTTTCTCAGCTCCTTTACCTATTGGTACCGCTGTGCAGCTATACTTTCCCTGTATTCCTTTGGAGAGACGCCCAGCTCCTTATGAAAGGTTCTGGTAAATGATTGGGGAGAGGTATAGCCTGTCTTCCCTGCAATCTCCTGAATCTTTACATTTCCGTCTTTCAACAGCTTCTTAGCCAGCTCCATTCTTTTATGTGTCACATAATCGCTGACTGTCTCTCCGGTAATCTGCTTAAAAAGCCGGGAAAAATAACTGGCGTTAAATCCTCCTACATCAGCCAGCCGGGTCAAAGACAAATCCTCAGACAAATGGTCCTCAATATAGACAATCACTCTCTTTAGGGCTCTTTTGGCTAAAATATCCTCATTCTTATCTAACAAAGAAAATACTGCATCCGATACCTGCCGCAGGTACGCCGCTGCTTCCTGCCAGTTCTCATGAGCGTCCAGGGTTGTCAATTTATAAAGCCCCACTTTAAAGGCCATTTCCTGCTCCAGATGGTTTTCATTTATAAACCGAAGAAGCAATGTGGATACATTATAGTAAGCCTCCAGGGCTACCGGGTCATGGCGGCTGCTTCTCTGGATAATCCTTTTTAAGCAGTCCTCCAGCAATCCTTGATAATCCTCTTTTTTGTGCAGCTCCAGGCAAGAATACATAGCCGTCAGCATAGAGCTGCTGCGGTAGCTTCTCTCCTGCTGCTCCGGTTTGGGCATGCTTTCCTCATTAAAAATACAGTTCTGCGTCCCTCCCAAATAACCTGTCATAATATTCCGCAGCTGTTCCAGAGCCTGTCCCAGCTCCTGCATCTTCTTAGGCTTACTGCTGACAACTGCTGAGAAGGTAGTGCCGCACACGCCCGGAAAAATTTCCTGTGCATATTCCAGGGCCCCTGAGGCTAAAACAAATATTTGCTTCCAATCCGGTTCTTCCTCCCACTCTTTGGGCTGTATCAGAGCAAGGGCATTGGCTTCGTCCAGGATATGGATATAAAGCATGAGTTTTTTAGGGAAATTTTCATGGATAATCTGGGAGAGCCGCTCTGTATGGTAATATCGCCCTTCCTGACCTCCTTTTTTCCATTTGTTATCCACCCGTATCAAAAAAGCAAGTGCCGGCGCTGAAAGACAAATATCCACCTCCAGCTCTGCCAGCCGCTGCTTTGCCTCTGCTTCCTCCAGGTCCCCTGACAGTATACCGTCTAAGGCCTCTCTTCTCAGCCACTGTCTGGCCTTTTGCGCCTCTTGTCTGCGGCTGATTTTCCTGCGTTCCTCCTCCAGCTCTGCCTGTCCCTGGTCCAGAAATTCTCCCACAGCGTCCATAATCACCTGGTCTTCTTCGGTCTTCAATATATATTTTATGTCCTTATGATTGATAATCCGGTACATATCATCAAAATTACGAAAACCCGTGAGAAAAACGGTCTTGCACCTGGGCCAGTTTTCCTTAATCTTTTCAAAAAGAGCAATCCCATCCATCCCCGGCATTTTAATATCCGTTAAAACCACATCAAAACGAATTGTATTCAAAAGCCTCAGTGCTTCAAAGGCTGAATTGGCTGTATAAACTCCGATTTCTCTTTCAAATTCATACTTAAACAGCTCCTCCAGCCCCAATAATATTTCCTGCTCATCATCCACAATCAACAGATTCTGATTCATACAATCCCCCCACCTCTTCTATCTTAATCTTTACGGCTGCTCCTCCCAGCCTGCTTCTTTCAATAGCCAGCCCGGCCTTTCCATGGAAATAATATTTCAGTCGTTTGTGAATATTGGAGAGTCCTGTGATTTCTTCGCTCTCTCTTTCCTGAAGTTTCTCCTGCATCCGCTGAATATCCTCATCTTTCAGGTCCTCTCCATTGTCCTCCACCGAAATTTCAAGCCCCCTCTCCCGGGGAAGAAAGGAAATCTGCAAGAGCCCGTCGCTGACCCGGTTCTCCAAACCATGCTCAAAAGCATTTTCCAGCAGGGGCTGTAAAATCAGCCTGGGCACTTTTACCTCTTTCCATTCTGGTAAAAGCTCCCCAAACTCTATGGTCAGTCTTCCTGCAAAACGCACTCCCTGTATGGCAGCATAGCTTCTTGCATGTTCCGTCTCTTGTTCCAGAGTGGTATCATCAGAGCCGTTTCTGGTAAGAAACCGGAAATAATTTCCCAAATGCTTGGCAAAATCCTCCGCATTTTCATAGTCCTGCCGCTTAATCCTCCGGCTTAGGATAAAAAAGCTGTTGTATAAAAAGTGGGGATTTATCTGGGCCTGCAGCTGTTTCAGCTGAGCTTTCTCCGCCAGATTTTTCTGCACATACACTTCCTGAATTAGTTGAGACAGCTTATCCTCCATATCATTGAAGCCTTCGTACAGATAATCAAACTCATCATTTTCTTGATGAGAAATGTGTTCTTTAAGATTTCCCACCTTTACCTTTTCAAAGGCTGAAACCAGCTGCTGCATAGGCTTATGTACCGTCTTTTGGGTATACAGTGCAAACATGGCTGACATAGCAATCATCAGTACAAGAAACAGGCCCATGGAAATCCAGGTCTGTCTGCTATATTCCATAATGGTCTTTTCCTCCACATACTGGACGAAAAGCCCCAGATTATTAGAATTTCCCACATAGACCAGATAATGGGCTCCTGCTGCCTTTACTCTCTGGATGGGAAGATATTCCTCCTCCGTGTCAGTGACAAGCTGCTCCAAAATTTCCCTGCCGCCGCATTGCTGGGCAGGACTTTCTATGAGAACATCCTGCTGTTGATTATAAATAAAGGCTCCGCTCTGCTTTGAGGTACTCAGCATGGATAGGTTCTCCACCAGTTCCTTGGTGGAAAAGGTAATGACAAAGATAAAATCCTGGTCCCCGCCCAGCTTCCGGTTCCGCATAACATAGAAATTCTCTCCGTCATAATTCATAGATGTTTCCAGGGTATTCTCCTCATAAGCTTCTGCTGCAGCTTCATCTTCTCCGGTCATTTTCCCGATAGACCCTGCGGTTACCTTGTAACCGGAATCTGGTATGTAAAGCACTGCATCCTTTACCAGAGTTCCGTAACCGGTAATGGTCCCGATTCTCTCCCGTACAGACAAAAGAGCCTCTCTGCGTTCATAATCACTTTGCAGCGCATTTTCTTCTGTAAGGAATATCAGCTTCTGATTGGTAAAAAAATCAATTTGCAGTTTTAAAATATTATCAATTTCCCTGTCCAGACTCTCTTGATAATATTCTGCCTGAGCCTGCATATTTTCATATACCAGGGTTCTCATATTCCGCATAGAATGAAGATGTAAAAGCAGCACAATCCCCATAATCGCTGCGATAATCACACCAAACATTACAACCAGCTTTTTTTGTATTGAACTCTTTCTCTTTTTCATGCCTCTAACCCCTATCCCCTGTCTTTGCATTATACAATACTACATTTTCTCTTTTTTTTCTACCCTCTCTGGCCAAGAGAGACAGACAGATAGGGGCAGTCAGAAAAAAGCTGATTGTCCTTGTTGAATAGAGATAGGAAACACAGGCGAGGTATGATATAATGAGAACATAAAATTGTAATTTAACTATCTAATCCTCAAAAACCATTGATTTTTCAAGGCTTCACACCTGTTTTCCGTTCAAACCTTATCTGTTTGCCCTTGTTTTTGCCCTTACGAGCCGAAACAAGGGCA
>NHCFR01400__coassemble_1014_pt1 | contig 15971 bp, 13 predicted proteins | sample NHCFR01400__metabat2_high_PE_048 | metagenome-assembled genome bin NHCFR01400
CTATATCACATTCAAAAAATAGTTTATTGAAATATACCTTTTTCAATTTTCGAACGTGTGTATGAATAAAAATTCCACAAATTTGCCGTTATTGAAAAATCTTTTCTATACACAAACTTTGTTCTATATTTTATTTTTTGTGCAGCACACCATCTATGTATATCTGCCATTCTGAAACTTTCACCTGCATCTATACGTTTCAATAAATATGAAAATTTCGCCGCATCTAATTCCGATTGCAAGTGTAAATAAAACCATACGTTATAATAACGTATTGCCACTATACCCATCTTTGTATTTCTCCCTTCCGCTAAATGATTTTTTCGCTATAATGTTTCTCTATTTTGTCAAATTAATTAAGAAATCACCCACCCCCTCGTAACCTTCAAAAGGACAATCGTAAAAAATGAAGCTAAAAATCGCTGAAAATAAATGTAGATATAAGGAAAGAAATCCACTAGAAACGGCGTATTTCCGGGATTTTTCAAATTTACATTTATGCCAAGAATAAAGTTTGAACACCGGAAATGGCAAGTATATGGGAAATTCCCAGCATTTGATACATCAGCCGGTCTTCCTCCCTTAAATCTCCCTTTTCCCCTACAAGCATAGCCTTTACAATAGCCCCCTTCTGTTCCCCGAAGGCCTTTTCTATTCCCTTTTCCAGGCTTTCTTTTATTCGGCCCTGCAAGGCCAGCACAGGGTCTTTTCTTTTTTCCTGTACCCAGCCCTCTGCCCCTTTTTGGTACCATTTCACTTTTCTGGCATAATAATAGCTCCTTGGGTTAAACTGCCCCGGATTTCCCGGCAGAGGAATCTGCTGCAGCACTCCCTTGGCGGCCATAACATCTCCGGGGAAAGGGCTATGCTTTAGATTTTCTTGCTTTAAGGAAAGTCTTACATTATCAATGGGATAAAGTTGAGAATCAAAATACAGATTTGCATTTTTCAGATAGAAATAAGAAATGTTGTCGTAATGTTCCTGTTTATAAAGAACTCCTGTAACAAGAACTTCCGCTTCCCCCACATCAGCCTCAAGCCGGGGAGGCCGGCAGCTGAAAAAAGGAAGCCCTGTTCCGGACAAAAGCCACAGGAGCGCCGCCCAAAAAAGGGCGGCAGCACATAGTGGTCTTTTAATCATCCGATTCCTCCTCCAGCAGAGAATAATCTGCCTGATAAGCCTTGTCCAGTTTCATACTTTCCCGGAAGGTAACCTTTGTCTCTCCATCCACAGAAATCTGAACGCCATGTATCTGGCAGGCATCGGTAAGAGAATTCACAATAGAATATACCGGAAGCTCCTGACGGACGCTCATGGATTCAGTCAGAAAGCTCTTGTCAAGGTTTACATAACATATACCTTCTACAATAGATACGCCCAGAATTTTTGTATTTGGGGAAAGAGTCGCCGTAAGCCCGGTGGTTTTCGGTCCCTCCAAAAGCTTCTCCACTACCACTCTTTCCAGAGGCACGTTGCTGCTGTATGGCACATGCCTTGTTTCCTTCACCAGCTTATCCCCATTCTCATTGGCAAAATACAGATTCAAATCCGCAAACAGATAGGAATTGATATTTTTCCCTTCGTTTTCCACAAAGGTCTCTCTGTCCATCCGCCCGATTTCATTGCCGTCAGAATCTGTCATAGGCTGGCCGTTTTCCTGGAATTCCACATAGGTAACTCCCGGAATCTGGGTAAATGCCTTTACAATTCCCGCACGCACCAGGATTTCCCTGGTATTTTTCATTTTTTTATATCCCTCGTCAAAATTCAAGGTTATGGTCTGCCCCTCATAGACATAGTTTTTCAGCAAAACATTATCGGGAATCAGCCTCAGATATTCTTCTGAATCTGCCTCTTCCTTCAGCAGCTGGAAAATCTCGTCTACCATGGACTGGGTTGTCCGTTGCTTTGGAATATACTCTCTGGTTTCCAGTGAAGTCTCCGACAAGGCCAGATAATACATATGATAGTCTACTTTTTCTTTCTTTTCCTCCTGGTTCCTGCAGCCGAAAAGGCTGGCGGTAAGGCAGAAAAGCAGAAGAAAAATTCCGGTTTTTTTAATAAGCTTCACTCTGCCACCTCCTATGCAATAAAATTCAAAGGAATCCGCACAGAAAAGGCTGTTCCCTTGTGTTCCTCACTTTTTACTTTAATGGCGCCTCTATGCATGACAATAGCATTTCTGGTAATAGCCAGCCCAAGTCCTGTACCCCCGATTTCCCTGGAATGGGACTTATCCACCCGGTAAAAGCGCTCAAAAATCTTATCAATAGACTCCTCGGGAATTCCGATACCTGAATCCGCTACTGTCACATAAAAATACTTGTGGTCCGCATTCAACGTCACATGGACCCATCCGTCCTCCACATTGTATTTGATACCATTTTCCACCAAATTTGAAAAAGCCAGGCTCAGCTTCACTTCATCTACCTCAGCCACCACCGGCCGGTAGCTCTCCAGCACAAGCTCCACTCTCTTTTTGTCTGCAATAGGTTTCAGCCGTTTTAAAATGCTTTCCAGCATTTCATTTACATTTACCTTCTGGATATTTAAATCCGAAGCCTTCTTATCCATTTTTACCAGAGACAGCAGGTCTGTAATAATTTTATTTTCCCGGTCAATCTCCACGGTAATATCCTGCATAAACTCCTGATATAGTTCAGCGGGAACATTTTCCTGGCCTGCCAGGGAATCTGCCAGAACCTTAATAGAAGTCATAGGGGTTTTCAGCTCATGGGACACATTAGCCACAAATTCCTGGCGGGAATCATCCAGCACCTTCATCCGCTTCAGCAGCTTATTAAACACATTGGTAATCATTTCGGTTTCCGTATAATCAGTTACGGAAATCTCCTCATCCAGGTACCCGTCCGTTAATTCTTCAATAGCCTTGCTGACCCTGGAGAAGGGATTTACCAGAATTTTGGAAACCACAAAACTGATAACAATAACCAAAATACTGATAATCAGCATCATCAGGTTTCCTCTGTGTTCCAGAATATCCATACTATCTTGAATTTCCCCGGTAGAGGTACTGACCAGCATTACCCCTTCTATCTGCTGACTTTTTGGGTCAATCAGGGGAATGGTCTGCTCTATAAAGGCATTCTCTTCGTCGTAATAGCTGGTATCCTCTCCCTCAAAGCACTTGATAACCTCCTCTGACAGAGCATACTTTCTCTCATCAATGTCATAAGTATCCTTAACGATTTTTCCGCTGCGGTTGATAATCAAAATTCTCCCGTTATAAACCGAAGAAATAATAGATAATTCTCCGTTTATAACCTGGGAATCCTGTTTCTGGAGATAGCTCTCCTTCATCAATTGCTTTCCCAGTATATCGCACTGGTTCTTCACATTTATCTTTCTCAGCTCCACAGAACGGCTCTCATATGTACTGACCATAAAGCCCTCCACAATAAAGCCGGGAATAATGCCTATGAGCATAAAAATAATCATAATGCGGAATCTGAGACTTTTAAAAAATGACAGTCTGGGTTTTACTCTCATAATTTCTATCCTCTCTCATACCCTCAAAAGAAAAGGGGAGCAGCCGTACCAAACAGTCTTCCCTGTCCTGTGCGGCAGCTCCTGAAGCTTTCTCTATCCCTGAAAATAATATCCGATTCCCCATTTGGTATGCACATATTTGGGGTCACTGGGCACGGTTTCAATCTTTTCTCTCAGACGGCGGATATGCACATCCACAGTACGCACATCCCCTGGGTAATCATATCCCCACACCAGATTCAACAGGTTCTCCCTGCTGTAAACCTTGTTGGGATTTTTGGCCAGAAGCTCCAGAAGGTCAAATTCCTTGGCCGTCAGATTGATTTCCCGGTCTGCGATGAAGACTCTTCTGCCCTCTAAATCCAGCTTCAGCTCTCCGCTTACCAGGGTTTTCTCCGGGCTTTCTTTTTTCTCTTCCTTGCTGGCCCTGCGCATGATTGCCTTAATTCTGGCCTTTACCTCCAGAATATTAAAGGGTTTTGTGATATAGTCATCTGCGCCGTACTCCAGGCCCAGAATCTTATCCATATCCTCTCCCTTAGCGGTAAGCATGATGATTGGCACATCAGAAAAATCCCGAATCTGCTGGCAAACCTCCAGACCTGTCATCTTGGGAAGCATAATATCCAGGAGAATCATATCATACTCTTTGGTCTTTGCCATCTCCAGAGCCTCCTCGCCGTCGTAAGCACAGTCTACCTCCATGCCGTCCTGCTGCAGGCTGAAACGGATTCCCTTTACAATCAATTTCTCATCATCCACTACCAAAACTCTTCTGCTCATCTGTTTTCTCCTATTCTACCGTAATATACTCTTCTATTTTCTCAAAGGTCTTTCCCTTAATCCCCGGAACCTGCTGGATTTCCTCTATACTCCCAAATGCACCTGCTTCCTCTCTGTAATCCACAATGGCCTGAGCTCTCACCTCCCCGATGCCGGGAATTTCCTGCAGCTCCTCCAAAGAGGCCTGATTCAGATTTATCTTTCCTTCTTTTTCTTCTTCTAAAACTTCTGACTGGAGAACAGGCTCTCTGCCCTGCTCTTCCATTTCTTTCGTTTCCTCTCTGGTATAGACCTGAATTTTCTGGCCGTCCGTCACTACCGCAGCCTGGTTCAACCAGGCAGTATCCGCTTCCTCTGTAAATCCTCCGGCAGCCTCCACAGCCTCAAAAACTCTGGAAGACTTATCCAGCTCATAGACTCCGGGAGCTTTCACTGCACCTTCCACATCCACCCAGATTTTTTCCTGCTGCTCATCTGCCTGCCCCGAAGAAAGTTCCTCAGAAACCTCCCCATTCTTCCGGGTATCCGCTTTCGCAGTTTCCCCATCCTTCCGGGAATCCTCCAAGGGATTGGCTTCTCCCTCCAAAGCCCTTTCCTCTTCAACACTTTCCTCTGTCCGGGTAATCACAACGCCATCCTTCTTCTCCCCGCAGGCGAAAAGAAAAAGCCCGGCACATAAAACCGCAAGCAACAGCAGCCACTTTCTTTTTTTATACATCCTACACACCCTTTCTCTTTCAGAGAGACAGAGAACTCCAGTGCATATGACTGTTTCTATTGTAACGAATTTACCCCTTCTTTACAATATCTAAATCCTAAGTTCTCCTAAAAAAGAATCCTGCAAATCAGGATTCTCCGGTTTCCTGAAGCTCTCTCTGTTTTTCTTTTTCTCTTATTTCTACACTTTCTACACTCTGTTTCTGGAATTCCCGGCAGACCTGCCGAAATGATAACATAGATTCTTATATAAAAGCCCCAGACTGCGGCTGTAGATATGGCTAGTATAACATCCGTTTCTGAAAATGACAATACAAAAAACAGCCCTGATTTTCCGGCTGTTTTTGTATAGTTTGCCTTATTCCCATTTAAACAGGATAATGCCTGCAATGGCCACGGCCATTCCAATTAGCTTTCTCCACTCAAAGGCTGCCTTTTCTACTCCGAACATACCCAGCAGCTCGATGATATAGGCAGCAGCTAATTGGGCCACAACAATCAGCATAGCCGCTCTGGCCGGTCCCAGGGCCGACATACTGCGGATTACCGTCACCGTGATAAAGGCTCCGATGACTCCCCCTAAAAGCAGGTATTTGTGGTCTACCTGGGCCAGTTCCCCGATTCTGTCTCTGCCAGTAAAAAACCAGGCCGCCACACATACCAAAAGAGCGGAAAACTGCACCCAGCCCGTGGATACCCACAGGCTGGTCTGCTTGGTTACTTCCGTATTAAAAACTCCCTGCACACTCATCAGTATGCCGGATACCAATGCCGTTAAAATTCCCCACATGGCTTTCCTACCTCCCGTTTGACATAAGGCTGCCGCCTCTGTTCTCTGGAAAATAGCATCCCCTGAAACAAGTTTTTTTATGCATAGGGCCGGAAGAAATTCAGCCGGCAAACAGGCATGTTTATACGGAAAAAGCCCGTTCTAATTTTTCAACCATCTCATCTACATCCTCTTGTGTGATAATAAGAGGAGGCACGAAACGCAGCACATTAGTTCCTGCGGAAATGATAATCAGACCTTCTTCCAGGGCTTTGTTGATAATTTCTCCTACAGGTCTTCCCTCTACTACCAGGCCCTGCATCAGACCTTTTCCACGGCGGGCCGCTAAAAAGTCGTACTTTTCCACAAGACTGTCCAGTTTATCCTCCAGATATGGGGTTATCTCTCTTACATGGTCCAGGATTTTCTCTTCTTCAAACAGGGAAAACACCTTGCACACTGCTGCGCAGGCAAAAGGATTTCCTCCGTATGTAGTTCCATGGTCGCCGGGAACCAGAGAGCCTTGCGCTGCCTTTTCATTTAACACAAAAGCCCCTACCGGAACACCACAGCCAAGGGCCTTGGCACTGGTCATTATGTCAGGCATTACTCCGTAATCCTGGTAAGCAAACATGGTTCCTGTACGTCCCATTCCACATTGGATTTCATCTAAAATCAGCAGAATATCCTGCTCATCGCAAAGCTTCCTCACACCCTTTAAGAACTCCGGGTCAGCAGGATAAATCCCCCCTTCTCCCTGCACGGTTTCCAAAATAATGGCGCAGGTTTTTTCTGTCACCTGGCTTTTTACGCTTTCCAAATCATTGAAATCAGCAAAACGGATGCCTCCAATCAAAGGTTTAAAAGGCTCCTGGTAATGGGTATTTCCCGTAACAGACAGGGCTCCCAAACTTCTTCCGTGGAAGGAATTTTTCATGGCAATGATTTCGTGGTCCGTTGATTTATCCTTTAGCCAGGCATACTTTCTGGCCGCTTTTATGGCTCCCTCAATAGCCTCGGTGCCACTGTTGGTAAAGAACACCTTATCCAGACCTGAGGCCTTGCAAAGCTTCTGGGATGCATAGGCCAGAGGAACATTATAAAAGAGATTAGAAGTATGGATAAGCTTATCAATCTGTTCCTTCAACGCCTGGTTATAAGCTTCGTTTTTATAACCTAAAGCGAACACAGCAATACCGGCTCCGAAATCCAGATATTCCTTTCCCTCCACATCATATAAATGGGTTCCTTCCCCCCGCTCCAAAACCAGAGGAAAACGGTTATAGGTATGAAGCACTGATTGCTCCGTCTGCTCTATATATTCCTTACTGCACATCATAATGCTGCATTCCTTCCTTTCTTAAAATAGCTGTTCCGATACCCTTATCTGTAAAGATTTCCAGAAGCAGGCAGTGTTTAATCCTGCCATCCAGAATATGTACTCTGGAAACGCCTTCCTCAATGGCATCCACGCAGTTTTGCAGCTTGGGAATCATGCCGCCTCCTACGTTTCCGCTGCCCATCAGCTCCTTCACGTCCTTTACAAAAAGCTTGGAAATCAAGCTGTCCGGGTCTTTAGGGTCCCGGTATACCCCTTCAATATCCGTCAGGAAGGCCAGCTTTTCTGCATGCATAGCCTTGGCAATAGCACAGGCTGCATCGTCTGCGTTAATATTATAGGTCTGGAAATTTTCGTCCATGCCCACAGGACACACAATGGGAAGAAAATCCTTTTCCAGCAGGTCAGCTAAAACTTTCGGATTCACATCTGTGATGTTGCCTACAAATCCAATATCCTGACCATCAGAATATTTCTTTTCCACCTTCAGAAGTCCTCCGTCCTTGCCGCTGACGCCTACGGCTCTCACTCCCAGAGATTCTACCAGGGATACCAGCTCTTTGTTTACCTTTCCCAGAACCATCTCCGCCAGCTCCATGGTTTCCTCATCCGTAACCCGAAGGCCGTTAATAAATTTAGGCTCCTTTCCCACTTTGCTGACCCATTTGCTGATTTCCTTTCCGCCCCCATGAACAATAATGGGCTTAAACCCAACCAGCTTTAAAAGTACCACATCCTGAATCACATTCTTTTTCAGCTGCTCATCTACCATGGCGCTTCCGCCGTATTTTACCACAATAACTTTCCGGTTAAACCGCTGGATATAAGGCAGCGCCTCAATAAGTACCTCTGCTTTATCCAGGTATTTCTGCTTTACCATTTTCTCTGCTCCTTCCCTGTTATCACTTTCAAAACCCCAATCCGTCAGGACCGGTAATCTGCATTTATTTTTACATAATCGTAGGTCAAATCACAGCCCCAGGCCGTGGCGCTTTCTTCTCCTGCCTTTATATCAGCCAGAACCGTTACCTTTTTCTCAGAGAGAATTTTGGTCGCCTCTTCTTCAGAGAAATCCACTCCAACCCCGTCTTTCATGATAGCAATTTCTCCTGCCTGGCTTTTAAAGCTTAAATCCACCTTTTCCGGGTCAAAGGAAACCCCGGAATATCCCATGGCACACAGGATTCTGCCCCAATTGGCGTCATGGCCGAAAATAGCCGCCTTTGTTAAGTTGGAAGTAATCACCGACTTAGCCAAAATGGCTGCCTCCTTCTTGCTGGCAGCTCCTGTTACCGTAACCTCAAAAAGAGCTGTGGCACCCTCGCCGTCTCCTGCAATCTGCTTAGCCAGGCTGGTGTTCACATAATGAAGGGCCTCTTTGAACGCCTGGTAATCCTGATTCTTTTCTGTGATAGCAGGATTTCCCGCCATTTTGTTGGCCATTACCAGTACCGTATCATTGGTAGAGGTGTCTCCGTCCACAGAAATCATGTTATAGGAATCCTCCACGCTCTCCCTTAGGGCCTGGGCCAAAAGCTCCTTATCAATATCCACATCCGTAGTAATAAAGGACAACATGGTACACATATTGGGATGAATCATACCAGAGCCTTTACACATGCCGCCAATGGTAACTTTCTTGCCTGACAGCTCCAGCTCCACTGCTGCCTCCTTTTTTACGGTATCTGTAGTCATGATAGACTCTGCCGCCAAAACGGCAGCTTCTCTTGTAGAAGAAAGCAGAGGGGTCAGCTTCTTTACCCCGGCCTCCAATGTATCTATGGGAAGCTGCATTCCGATAACGCCTGTAGAGGCTACCAATACGCTTTCCGTAGGGATTCCCAATGCTTCCCCTGCTGCCCTGGCTGTTTTTTCGCAGTAGCCATATCCTTCCTGTCCGGTACATGCATTTGCAATACCGCTGTTGCACACAACAGCCTGAGCCCAAGGAGACTCTTTTACCACCTTCTGGTCCCATTTTACAGGAGCTGCTTTCACCACATTGGTCGTAAAGGTTCCCGCACAAACACAGGGCTTCTCACTGTAAATCATAGCCATGTCCTTGGTATTTCCTTTTTTGATTCCTGCTGCCATTCCTGCTGCCAGAAACCCCTGAGCAGCCGTCACGCCGCCGTCTATTACTTTCATCATCTGTCCGCCTTTCTGTTTATCCTATTCTTCCGGATTTCAAATATCTTTCTCCATTCAGGTTCTTTTCTAAACCCTCTCTATTGCTTTCTGTCTCCCAATTAAAGCTCATTACGGGAACATGGGAACCAGTCTCAGGCCTTCTGCTTCATCCTCTCCGAACATCAGATTCATGTTCTGTACTGCCTGGCCTGCTGCGCCTTTTACCAGGTTGTCTATAGCTCCCATCATAATAATCCGGTTGGTTCTTGTATCGATTTTAAAGTTAATATCCACATAATTGCTGCCCTCCACCCATTTTGTCTGGGGGTACATATCTTTTTCCAACACCCGGATAAATTTTTCCTCTTTATAATATTTATCGTAAATCTCTTTCACTTCCTGGTAAGAAACCTGTTTTGTAAGGGTGGCGTAAGCCGTAGCCAGAATTCCCCGGTTCATGGGTACCAGATGTGGAGTAAAGCTCAGCGTCAATGGTCTGCCTGCCGCATATCCCAGCTGCTCCTCTATCTCAGGAGTATGTCTGTGAGTGGCAACGCCGTAAGCCTTCATATTTTCATTGACTTCACAGAACAGATTATCCACTTTAGCTCCCCGGCCGGCGCCTGAAGTACCGGATTTCGCATCGATAATCAGGGTGTCAGGGTTAATAAGTCCTTCTTTTACCAGTGGATAGCAGGTAAGAATACTGCAGGTAGTATAACAGCCTGGATTGGCCACCAGACGTGCCTTTTTTACTTCCTCCCTGTTAATCTCGCAAAGGCCGTAAACAGCCTCAGGAAGAAACTGGGGAGCCTTGTGCGTAAGCTTATACCACTGCTCATAGACCTTTACATCCTTCAGACGGAAATCAGCGCTCAAATCAATAATCTTTACTTTAGATAATATGTCTTCGTTTACCATAGAAGCACAAAGCCCCTGAGGAGTAGCAGTGAAAATCACATCCACCTGCTTAGCTAACTCCTCCATGTTGTCATCCAGACAGGTATCCTCCACCAGCTCAAACATGTTCTGGTAAACTTCTGCGTATTTCTTGTCAATATAGCTTCTGGAGCCGTACCATTTAATTTCTGCATTCTTATGTCCCAGAAGAAGCCGCACCAGCTCTCCTCCCGCATAACCTGTAGCTCCGATAATTCCCGCTTTAATCATATCCATTTCCTCACTTGTTCTTTTCATTTTCACCGGGCAGTCAGCCCCGGCTCCTGCCTGCAGGTTCCTATCCTCTCTGGGGCAGTACCTCCGGCCGCCTTCTCTGTCCATCATACTCCTGCCCACTCTCTCCTGCAAGTCTTATCTTTCCTGCATGTTAATGTCTGTTTCTCTAAACACATCTATGCATATTTTATTCCAATTTTTGAATAATTATACATCCAACCTTTTCTATATGCAAGGATTATTTTATCTTTTTTCCTTTTTCTCCATGGTTCATTTCTCAATCTAAAACCATATTTATAATAGTAAATCTTTATTGGCAAAATTTTTACGTTAATGATTATTTTTAATTTTTTTCATTTTACTATTGCATAATTATAATAAATGTTGTATAGTACCAATAGCAAAAGAAAGAAATGAGGATTTCTATGATGAAAGAAAAAGTTATTTTAGCATATTCCGGCGGTTTGGACACTACCGCCCTGATTCCCTGGTTAAAGGAAAATTTTGATTATGAAGTTATCTGCTGCTGTATCGACTGCGGTCAGGGCGCAGAGCTGGAAGGCTTAGATGAAAGAGCCCGTCTTTCCGGAGCTTCCAAGCTGTATATCGAAAACATTATCGATGAATTCTGCGACGAATATATCATGCCCTGTGTACAGGCAGGAGCTGTTTACGAGCATAAATACCTGCTGGGAACCTCTATGGCCCGTCCGGGAATCGCAAAAAAATTAGTGGAAATTGCCAGAAAAGAAGGAGCCTCCGCCATCTGCCACGGGGCTACCGGTAAAGGAAATGACCAGATTCGTTTTGAGCTGGGCATCAAGGCATTGGCTCCGGATTTAAAGATTATCGCACCATGGCGTATGACCGATGTGTGGACCATGCAGTCCCGTGAAGACGAAATCGCATACTGCAAGGCACACGGCATTGACCTTCCTTTTGACGCCAGCCACAGCTACAGCCGTGACCGGAACCTGTGGCATATCAGCCACGAAGGTCTGGAGTTGGAAGACCCGGCTCAGGAGCCTAATTATGACGACCTGCTGGTGCTGGGCGTAACCCCTCAGAAGGCTCCTGACAAAGTAACAGAAATCACCATGACCTTTGAGGCCGGTGTTCCCAAAACCTTAAACGGCAAGGAAATGAAGGTATCTGAAATCATCGCAGAGTTAAATAAATTAGGCGGGGAAAACGGTATCGGTATCATTGATATTGTAGAAAACCGTGTAGTTGGAATGAAATCCAGAGGCGTATATGAAACTCCGGGAGGAACCATTCTGATGGAGGCTCACGACCAGTTGGAGGAGCTGATTTTAGACCGTGACACCATGGAAACAAAGAAAAAGCTGGGCAGCCAGTTTGCCCAGGTGGTATACGAAGGAAAATGGTTTACACCTCTTCGTGAGGCTATCCAGGCTTTCGTAGAATCCACTCAGAAATATGTAACCGGAGAAGTGAAACTGAAATTATACAAAGGAAACATCATCAAAGCAGGCACTACATCTCCATACAGCCTGTACAATGAATCCCTGGCATCCTTCACAACCGGTGACTTGTACGACCACCATGACGCAGACGGATTTATCACGCTGTTTGGTCTTCCTTTAAAGGTTCGTGCTATGAAAATGTATGAGGTTGAGAAAAACCAGAAATAAAAAAGCCAAGCTCTAAATTTTGATATAAGTAAAACCCGATGAGATTCGCACCCCTCATCGGGTTTTCTTTACTCAGGTTTAAATTTTTCCGTATATATTTCCGGGAACCCGGGCCTTTATCTGGATTCCCTCCGGGGTATATTCTTCTTCCAGAAGCTGTCCGTATTTCCGTATGAATTGAATCTTTCCTGCCTCCTGATAGCCGTAAATTCGTTCCACATAAATCTGATTTTCTGAAAGAATTCTCTCCATGACCTTCTGGAATTCATCCAGTCCCAGTCCTGTTTTCGCAGAAATCTTCAAGGTATAATCCGCCTGGAAATCCCGGAGAATCTCCTCTCCTTCCGCTTTATCCTGCTTGTTGAACAGAGTTACAAACCTTTTATTTTCCACGCCTAATTCCTTCAGCGTTTCATACACCACATGCATCTGCTGCTCTCTTTGTGGGTTGGATGAATCCACTACATGAAGGATAATATCCGCATATTTACTCTCCTCAAGGGTACTTTTAAAGGCTTCTATCAAATGATGAGGAAGCTTGCGGATAAAGCCTACGGTATCTGTAAGATACATCCTTTGCCCGTCAGGCAGCTCCAGCAGTCTGGTGGTAGGGTCCAGAGTGGCAAAAAGCTTGTCCTCCTGCAGCACGCCTGCATTTGTAAGGGTATTTAAAAGAGTGGATTTTCCGGCATTTGTGTAGCCTACAATAGCAGCCGTCATAATGTAATCCTTCTTCCTGCCTTCTCTTAACAGCTCTCTGTGGCGTTTTACCTGTTCTAATTCTCTTTTCAGCTGGGAAATCCTTTCCTTTATCCGTCTTCTGTCTACCTCCAGTTTTTTCTCTCCCGGACCTCTGGTGCCGATTCCTCCTCCCAGCCTGGAAAGGGAGGTTCCCATTCCCGTAAGCCGGGCTGCACGGTACCGAAGCTGGGCCAGCTCCACCTGAATCTTACCTTCGCTGGTCTTTGCTCTGGAGGCAAAAATATCCAAAATCACCACAGTCCTGTCCATGACCTTGCACTCCAGCTCCCGCTCCAGATTATTCATCTGGGAGGGGGATAATTCATCGTCACAGACAATACCTGTAGCATCGTAGGCCCTTATGGCCATCCGGATTTCCTCCAGCTTTCCGGTACCCACATAATAACCGGGATGGATTCCCTCACGGTTCTGGACAAGCATCCCTACAGTCTGGGCTCCGGCCGTCTTTACCAACTCTCCCAGCTCCTCCAGGGATTGGTATACCTCCTCATCTCCCCCGGCAGAAACGCCCACCAGCAAAAGCCGTTCTGTCTCCTCCTTTAATTCGTATAATTCCATATAAATCTCCTGTTTTTTCTATGATTTTATTTAGCTGAAAACGGCATGCAGGACAGTGGTCTTTCCTCTGTCCCGCATGCCGTCCCTATGGTTCCGGTTCTGCAAAATATACTTTGTCATCTAAGCATGGAACTCGCAATTTTCTGACCCTGACCTTATTTTACCTGGTTTCCAGAAAATAATTCTCCCGGACAGCATCTTCGTCTCCCGGATATGCTTCCAGATAAGCGGCTATTTTTTCCTTAGCCGCAGCGAAATCACCCTGCCGCTCATAGAGGACAATCTGGTTAAAAAGAAGTACCTGTGTCTCCTCCTTGTCCTTTTCTTTCAGACCTTTTTCTATATAAGAAAGAGCGCTGTCATAGTCCTCTTCCTGAATGGAGCAATAGGCCAGCCCATTATACCCTGCCGCCTCCTGCCCCTCTATGTCCAGACATTTCTGATACTGCTCCACAGCGTTTTCCTTATCTCCCGCTGCCAGGTATAGCTTGCCCAGATAGGGACCGGCATCCTTCCATTCCTTATCCAAAGCTTTTTTCAGTTCCTTTTCTGCTTTTGTATATTCCGCCAGGTAAAAATACACCCGTCCCCGATTGTAATAATCTTCCCCGGTTTTGGGAGAGATTTCCAAGGCATCCTCCAGGTATTCCACTCCGTCGGCATTTAAATCACATTCCCGGTAGATTCTGTAAATATCCAGATAATCCTGGTAATCCTTGGAGCCGGAAATCACCTTTCCAAAATTCGTGTCTGCCTGTTTGTACTGGCCCAAATGAAGATAGGCGCTGCCTCTGAGGAAGTAGCCGTCCTTTTCTTTAGACTCCTTCAGCAGCCGGTCACAGGTCTCAATACAGCCCTCATAGTCTCCCTGGTGATACTGAGCATCCGCCAAATAGAGACACAAATCCCTGCTCATGGCTTTATCTGACTTGGAAATCAGGGACAGAGCGGTCTCAAAAGCCTCCTGGGCCTTGTCAAATACTCCCTGGCTGCTCCAGCAAACACCGATTCCTCTCCAGGATTGGGCTCCCTTCTCCCCTTCCTGGACAGCGTCCTGGAAGTTTTCAATGGCCTCTGTGTAATTTCCCTTTTCTAAATTCTCTCTGCCAAGCTCATAGGCTGTGGGACTGTCCTTTTTACAGCCTCCTAACAGACACAGCAGAATACCTGCTGCCACAAGGATTCCCTTCTTCAACTGCACCTCTCCGTTTCTTACTGGGCGATAAGGTTCTCAAAACGCATAGCGTCAATCACCTGTTCCACATATTTCTCGCAGATTTCATCCGTGGCAGCTTCCACCATTACACGAATCACAGGCTCTGTACCGCTTTCCCGAACCAGAATCCTTCCGTCGCTTCCCAGCTCCCGGGCCGCTGTCTCAACAGCTTCCACAACCTTAGGATTCTCTCTCGCCTCTTTCTTATCATATACTCTTACATTCTTCAATACCTGAGGATAGATTTTCACCTCTCTGATAAGAGTGCTTAAAGGAAGCTTCTTCTCAATCATAACTTCCATAAGCTTTAAAGAGGTTAAAATACCATCTCCAGTGGTGGCATGTTTGGAGAAAATAATATGTCCGGACTGCTCTCCGCCTATGGAATGTCCGTTTGCCATCATATTCTCGCACACATATTTATCTCCCACTGCTGTCTGCTCATAGCGGATACCTTCCCTGTCGCAGGCCTTGTAAAGCCCCAGGTTAGACATAACCGTTGTGACAATGGTATTATTGTTCAGTTTTCCGCACTCCTGCATATATTTTCCGCAGACATACATAATCAAATCGCCGTTTACTTCCTGTCCTTTATCATCCACGGCAATACATCTGTCAGCATCTCCGTCATAGGCAAAGCCTACATCCAAATGGTTATCCATTACAAATTTCTTCAGTTCTCCGATATGGGTGGAACCGCAATTGGTGTTGATATTGGTACCATCCGGCTCATTATGAATCACATAAGTCTTAGCTCCCAGAGCGTCAAACACGCTTTTTGCGATAGCGGAAGCACTGCCGTTGGCGCAGTCCAGACCTACTCTCATATTCTTAAAGGCACGGGTTGGTATAGAAATCAAATATCCGATATAACGGTTTCTTCCTGCAGAGAAATCCACGGTGCGTCCGATGTCTTCTCTCTTAGCCAGAGGCAGCTCCGGCACCTTTCCGTCAATATATGCTTCTATCTGCTCCTCCACAGAAGCCTCCATTTTCTGTCCGTTTCCGTTGATAATCTTAATACCGTTGTCATAGAAAGGATTGTGGCTTGCAGAAATCATGATTCCGCAGTCAAAGTTCTCTGTGCGTACCACATAGGAAACACTGGGAGTTGTAGTCACATGGAGAAGGTATACATCCGCCCCGGAGGCTGTAAGACCAGCTACAAGAGAATACTCAAACATATAGCTGCTTCTTCTTGTATCCTTGCCAATCACAATCTGGGCCTTATGCTCCTGTCCGAAATACCAGCCCAGGAAACGGCCTACTTTAAAGTCATGCTCTACTGTCAGATTTACATTTGCTTCTCCACGAAAGCCATCGGTTCCAAAATATTTTCCCATAATTAGCACCTT
>NHCFR01400__coassemble_1042_pt1 | contig 15636 bp, 9 predicted proteins | sample NHCFR01400__metabat2_high_PE_048 | metagenome-assembled genome bin NHCFR01400
CGGTGGTCAGAGACAGCGTGTTGCTATGGGACGTGCTATCGTGCGTGAGCCAAAGGTATTCCTGATGGACGAGCCTCTGTCAAACTTGGATGCTAAACTTCGTGTTCAGATGCGTACTGAGATTTCTAAATTACATGAGAGATTAGGCGCAACCATCATCTATGTAACTCATGACCAGACAGAAGCTATGACACTGGGAACCAGAATCGTAGTTATGAAAGACGGTGTTGTTCAGCAGGTTGATACACCTCAGACACTGTACAATGCTCCTTCCAATCTGTTCGTTGCCGGATTCATCGGTTCTCCTCAGATGAACTTCCTGGATGCAGTTGTTCATGTGAAAGGTGATGATGTTCAGTTACAGATTGGTAAGACTGTACTTCATGTTCCGGCTTCCAAGAAGAAAGCTCTGGTTGACGGAGGATATGATGGAAAGACAGTTGTTATGGGTATTCGTCCAGAGCATGTATATGATGACGAAGCTCGTATCCAGGCATTCCCCAACAGCACAGTAGAAGGTAAGATTACTGTATACGAGCTGTTAGGTGCTGAAGTTTATCTGTACTTTGATACAGAAGGATTCCCAATGACAGCAAGAGTTAATCCTCGTACAACAGCAAGGTCTGGTGATACCGTTAAATTTGCTCTGGATATGGAAAAAGTTCATGTATTCGATAAAGAGACAGAGCAGGTTATCACAAACTAAAAAATAGTTTAAGCTTACACAGGAAGCTATGATTCTTCGGAGTCATAGCTTCTTTTTTAGGGACAAGGATGCCCACAGATTTCCGGTCTCACGACATGTGACTGAATCCTTGTTCCTGTTTACTCGTATCTTGTAAGCAGGAACATTGGCAGGCCCATTTAAAATTTTGCTTCGCAAAAGAAGCCTGCTCATACCTGAATCATGTTCTTACGCAGCCCGGCAGCAAGTGTCGAGCTGCTGTGTGAACAGTAACGAATCCTAGTCTTAGATGGTAAAAATCCAAGGAAGGGCTTGACAAAAGGGAAAGCCTGTCAGTATAATATTCCCATACTTGACAAAAACAGTGATGGAGACAGTATTTTGCCAGTCAACGTAACAGAGAGCCGGGGCAGGTGGGAGCCCGGTACAAGTAGCTGCAAAAGAAAATCACTCCTGAGTTGCTATCTGAACCGAGTAAGAGATGCCGGTTTTCCTCCGTTATAGGGAACACATATAAAAGCAGCAATGCTTCGTATGAGGTAAGAGGTGGTATAACGACAGTGCAGTTTATGGCTTTCGTCCTGTTACGGGACGGAAGCCTTTTCTATTATATAGGATATGTCCTATAATAGAAAAGCCATTAGGGCAAGAGGCAAAAAGAAAGGAGAATTTCTATGTACCAGAAAGTGGACACAGACCTGAATTTCGTAAAACGGGAAAAAGAAGTTGAGAAATTCTGGAAGGAAAACGATATTTTCAAAAAAAGTATGGACAGCAGGAAGGAGGGGGAAACCTATACTTTCTATGACGGCCCTCCTACAGCCAATGGCAAGCCCCATATTGGTCATGTGCTGACCCGTGTTATTAAAGATATGATTCCAAGATACAGAGCTATGAAGGGCTATATGGTGCCAAGAAAGGCCGGATGGGATACCCATGGCCTTCCTGTTGAGCTGGAAGTAGAGAAAAAGCTGGGACTGGATGGAAAAGAACAGATTGAAGAATATGGCCTGATTCCTTTTATTGACCAGTGTAAGGAAAGTGTCTGGAAATATAAAGGTATGTGGGAGGATTTCTCTTCTACCGTAGGCTTCTGGGCAGATATGGATAACCCTTATGTAACTTATCATGATGATTATATTGAGTCTGAATGGTGGGCGCTGAAGGAAATCTGGAATAAAGGCCTTTTATATAAGGGCCACAAGATTGTGCCTTACTGCCCACGCTGCGGCACACCTCTGTCTGCCCAGGAAGTGGCTCAGGGCTATAAGGATGTAAAAGAACGCTCTGCAATTGCCCGCTTTAAAGTAAAAGACGAGGATGCCTATATTCTGGCCTGGACCACCACTCCATGGACACTGCCTTCTAACGTGGCTCTTTGTGTAAATCCTGAGGAGGACTATGCCAAAGTTAAAGCAGCAGACGGATATACTTACTACATGGCCTGCGCTCTGCTGGATACAGTGCTGGGTTCCCTGGAGAGAGAAGAGGGAACACCGGCCTACGAAGTGCTGGAGACTTATAAGGGAACAGACCTGGAATACAAGGAATATGAGCCTTTATACAACTTTAAAGCCTTAAATAAAAAGGCATTTTATGTAGTCTGTGATACTTATGTAACTCTTACCGACGGTACCGGTGTGGTTCATATTGCCCCTGCCTTTGGTGAAGACGATAACAAGGTTGGTAAGAAATATGACCTTCCTGTATTGCAGCTGGTAGATGAAAAAGGTGAGATGACAGGGGAAACTCCCTGGGCAGGCACCTTCTGTAAAAAAGCTGACCCGGAAGTATTAAAAGACCTGGATAAGAGAGGCCTGCTTTTCTCAGCGCCTAAGTTTGAACACAGCTATCCTCATTGCTGGAGATGTGATACTCCGCTGATTTATTATGCAAGAGAATCCTGGTTTATTAAGATGACAGCAGTTAAGGATGACTTAATCCGCAACAATAATACAATCAACTGGATTCCTGAGAGCATTGGAAAAGGCCGTTTCGGAGACTGGCTGGAAAATGTCCAGGACTGGGGAATCAGCAGAAACCGTTATTGGGGAACCCCTCTGAATGTATGGGAATGTGAATGCGGCCATATGGAATCTGTGGGAAGCCGTCAGGAGCTGTTCGAGAAGAGCGGTGACGAGAAGGCGAAAACAGTGGAACTGCACAGACCTTACATTGATGAAATTACCATGAAGTGCCCGAAATGCGGTAAGACCATGCACCGTGTACCGGAGGTTATTGACTGCTGGTTTGACTCAGGAGCCATGCCTTTTGCCCAGCACCACTATCCATTTGAAAATAAAGAATTGTTTGAGCAGCAGTTCCCGGCAGATTTTATTTCAGAGGCCGTGGACCAGACAAGAGGCTGGTTCTACTCCCTGCTGGCTGAATCCACTCTGCTGTTTAATAAAGCACCTTATAAGAACGTAATTGTTCTGGGACATGTACAGGACGAGAACGGGCAGAAAATGTCTAAATCCAAGGGAAATGCCGTAGACCCCTTCAAGGCCTTAGAGGAGTACGGTGCAGACGCTATCCGCTGGTATTTCTATGTGAACAGTGCCCCCTGGCTGCCTAACCGTTTCCACGGCAAAGCTGTACAGGAAGGTCAGAGAAAGTTTATGGGAACTCTGTGGAATACCTATGCTTTCTTTGTGCTGTATGCAAATATTGATGAATTTGACCCCACAAAATACGCTTTAGACTATGAACAGCTTTCTGTTATGGATAAATGGCTGCTGTCTAAGCTGAATTCAACGGTGAAAACCGTGGATAACAACCTGGCTAATTATAAGATTCCGGAGACTGCAAGGGCTCTTCAGGAATTTGTAGATGACATGAGTAACTGGTATGTAAGAAGGAGCAGAGAGCGTTTCTGGGCCAAGGGAATGGAGCAGGATAAGATTAACGCTTACATGACTCTGTATACAGCTCTTGTGACACTGTGCAAGGCGGCTGCCCCTATGGTTCCCTTTATGACAGAGGAAATCTACCTGAACCTTGTAAGAAGTGTAGATAAGTCTGCACCGGAAAGCATCCATCTCTGTGACTTCCCTCAGGTTCAGGAAGCATGGATTGACAAGAAGCTGGAAGAGAACATGGACAATCTGATGAAGATTGTAGTTTTGGGACGTGCCTGCAGAAACGCAGCTAACATCAAGAACCGTCAGCCTATCGGCAAAATGTTTGTGAAGGCATCCTTTGACCTTCCTGATTTCTACCAGGAGATTGTAGAAGATGAGCTGAATGTAAAGAGTCTTTCCTTTACAGATGATGTACGGGAATTCACCTCCTATACCTTTAAGCCTCAGTTAAAAACCGTAGGACCAAAATACGGTAAATTCCTGGGAGGCATCAAGGCCGCCCTGGCAGAATTGGACGGTAACCAGGCTATGGATGAATTAAAGGCCCAGAATCAGCTAAAACTTGACATAAACGGACAAGAAATAGTATTATTAGAGAGTGACTTGCTCATAGATACAGCTCAGACTGAAGGTTATGTTTCTGAGTCTGACAATGATATTACTGTAGTGCTGGATACCCAGCTTACACCGGAGCTGATTGAGGAAGGTTATGTCCGGGAGATTATCAGCAAGATTCAGACCATGAGAAAAGAGGCTGATTTCCAGGTTACCGATAAGATTCGGGTTTCCATGGAGGGCAATCCGGTTATCGAGGATATTTTCCGGGGACATGAAGCTGAGATTAAAGCAGAGGTATTGGCAGACGAAGTGGTATACGGTGAAGTGAGCGGACACGCTAAAGATTGGAAAATCAATGCTCAGGATGTCAAATTAGGCGTTTTGAAGCTGTCATAAGATAATGAAAACCTAACTCTTATGGCAACGGAAGGCAGAAGAAGCCTTCTGATTCTCTGGAGGAGGAAAGGAAAATGTTGGACAATCATTTTAAGAAAGAAGTATTCAAGAAAAGCGTTAAAGAAAACGTGAAGATGCTCTACAGAAAGACCATTGAGGAAGCTACTCAGGAACAGATTTTTCAGGCAGTATCTCTCGCTGTAAAAGACGTAATTATTGACAACTGGCTGTTGACACAAAAACAGTACGAGAAAGACGACCCGAAGATTGTTTACTATTTATCCATGGAATTCCTTATGGGACGGGCACTGGGAAATAACCTGATTAACCTGTGTGCTTATAAAGAAGTAAAGGAAGCTTTAGACGAACTGGGATTTGACTTGAATGTAATTGAGGACCAGGAACCGGACCCAGCTCTTGGAAACGGAGGTCTGGGAAGACTGGCCGCCTGTTTCCTGGATTCCCTTGCGACCTTGGGATACTGTGCTTACGGCTGTGGAATCCGTTACCATTATGGTCTGTTTAAACAGAAAATCGAGGACGGTTATCAGGTAGAGGTGCCGGATAACTGGTTAAAGAATGGCTATCCCTTTGAGCTGCGCCGTCCGGAGTACGCCAAAGAGGTTAAATTCGGCGGTTATGTAAATGTGGAATACGACCATTCTACAGGAAGAACTCACTTTGTACAGAAAGGTTACCAGTCTGTACTGGCTGTACCTTATGATATGCCAATTGTGGGTTACAACAATAAGATTGTAAATACTCTGCGTATCTGGGATGCGGAAGCTATCAATGACTTCCGTCTGGATTTATTTGACAAGGGAGAGTATCACAAAGCTGTAGAACAGGAAAACCTGGCTAAGAATATTGTTGAGGTTCTCTATCCTAATGATAACCATTATGCAGGAAAAGAGCTGCGCTTAAAACAGCAGTATTTCTTCATTTCCGCAAGTATTCAGGCTGCTATCGCTAAATTTAAGAAGGCTCACAGTGACTTACACGACCTGCCTAAGAAGGTAACCTTCCAGCTGAACGATACCCATCCTACCATGACTGTGGCAGAGCTGATGCGCATCCTTCTGGACGAGGAAGGCATGAACTGGGATGAGGCATGGGAGATTACCACTCATACCTGCGCTTATACAAACCATACCATTATGGCTGAGGCTTTGGAAAAATGGCCAATCGAGCTGTTTTCCAAACTGCTTCCCCGTGTATATCAGATTATCGAGGAAATTAACCGCAGATTCCTGGAGGAAATCCGTGCAAAATATCCTGGCAATCAGGAGAAAATCCGTAAGATGGCAATCATCTATGACGGACAGGTTAAGATGGCACACCTGGCTATCGCTGGCGGTTATTCTGTAAACGGTGTTGCTCAGCTTCACACAGAGATTCTGAAGAAGGAAGAGCTGAGAGATTTCTACGAGATGTATCCGGAGAAATTCAACAACAAGACCAACGGAATCACACAGAGACGTTTCCTGCTTCATGGAAATCCGCTGCTGGCTGATTGGATTACCGACCATATCGGTGAAGGCTGGATTACCAATCTGCCGGAGCTGTCCAAGCTGAAAGTATATGCAGACGACAAGAGAGCTCAGCAGGAATTCATGAATATCAAGCATCAGAACAAGGTTCGTCTTGCAAAATATATCCTGGAGCATAATGGAATCGAGGTAGACCCTAACTCTATCTTCGATGTACAGGTAAAGAGACTTCATGAGTATAAACGTCAGCTGATGAATATCCTGCATGTTATGTATCTGTACAATAAAATTAAAGAGCATCCGGAGATGGATTTCTATCCAAGAACCTTTATTTTCGGTGCTAAGGCTGCAGCTGGCTATAAGAGAGCTAAGCTGACTATCAAGCTGATTAACGCTGTTGCAGATGTGGTAAATAACGATGCTTCCATCAATGGAAAGCTGAAAGTTGTGTTTATTGAAAACTACCGTGTATCTAATGCAGAGCTGATTTTCGCTGCTGCAGATGTTTCTGAGCAGATTTCTACAGCCAGCAAGGAGGCTTCCGGTACAGGAAACATGAAGTTTATGCTGAACGGTGCGCCTACTCTGGGAACCATGGACGGTGCAAACGTAGAAATCGTAGAAGAGGTAGGAGCAGACAATGCCTTTATCTTTGGTCTGTCTGCAGACCAGGTTATCAACTATGAGAACAACGGCGGATATGAGCCTATGCAGTATTTCAATAACGACCCGGATATCCGCAACGTACTCATGCAGCTGATTAACGGAACATATTCAAACGGTGACTTTAACCTGTTCCGTGACATCTATGATTCTCTGTTGAACACCAACAGCAGCGACAGAGCTGACACATACTTTATCCTGGCTGACTTTAAGGCTTATGCAAAGGCTCAGGAGGAAGTGGAGAAGGCATACAGAGACGAGGCAAGATGGGCGAAGATGGCTCTGCTGAATACAGCATGTGCCGGAAAATTCTCCTCTGACAGAACCATTCAGCAGTATGTGGATGAAATTTGGCATTTGGATAAGGTTGTTATCGGGAAATAAGTAGACAGCAGAAAATTGCGAATGCTATTATAGCTATAAAGACAGGGCTCACAGGCTTGAAAGAAGGCTGTGAGCCCTGTCATGGTTTGAGGCATGTATGCCCTTGTCCAGAGAGGGTAACAAAAATACAGAAAAAGAGAAGGACTGTATCTGCAGCATTTTTCAGAAAACTGAGATGTTGCAGATGCGGTCTTTCTTATTCTCCCCTGGCAATGCGCCAAGCTGCCATATTTGCAGTGAAGCTTGGCGGATGCAGCGGGCAGAATCACATGCAGTGGGGATTTCTATACAGTGAGGATTTATATTCTATTTAAAATAAAATTTGATAGTCTGCCTTCTCCTCTATTTGCCCTCTATCCAGTAAGTAAAAAGCGTCCAGAAGGGCAGCCTGGAAGCTTCCGGGGCCTTTACTGTTTTCCTGAGCCAGCTCTCCTGCTATGGAGAACTCCAGAGCAGCGGCAAAGGCAGCTTCAAAGGGCTCTGCTGCCGTCAGGTAAGCGGCACAGACCATTCCTGCCATACAGCCGGTGCCTGTAATCCGGGACATAGCGGGAGTTCCGTTTTTCACGCACACACACCGGTGAGCTGACACTATCATATCTTCTTTTCCGGTAATAAAAATTACCGTGTTCCACTGCCTGGCTTTTTCCATAAATAGCTGAGCCAGAGACAGTCGGTTTTCCTCTCTGAGACTGTCCTGTACTCCGGCGTCAATGCCTATTCCATGGGAGGCCTCCCCGGCCATAGCCAGGAGTTCAGACATATTTCCTTTTAATAGGCTGGGCATGGATAAGTCCAGCAATGAGCCTGCAAATTCTTTACGCAGGGAACTGCAGGCGGTTCCTACTAAATCCAGCATGACAGGAATTCCGGCCTGTGAAGCAGCTTTTAAAGCAACGGGCATGGAGGCCATTCTGGCGTCAGTAATGTTCCCCAGGTTCAGGGCCAGAGCCTTTGCGGTTTTGGTTATCTGGGCTACCTCCTCCTGATGCTCCGCCATGATAGGCCGTCCTCCGGCAGCCAGAATAATGTTGGCGCAGTCATGGATGGAAATAGGATTGGTAATGCAGTGTATCAGGGGTTCCTGAATCCTAACGGTTTCCCTTATGGTTCCGAGTTTTTTTATCATATACTTTTGCTCCCAGTTTTTGCTGAAATTTTCCAAGCATTCCTGCCTGGCTTAAAGCCTTTAAGAAAAAATAAGCTGCAGTACCGCCCATGGTGGTGGCGGCCAGGAACATCGGAGTATAATAAAAAGCATTGAGGCCGCCTCTGCCCATAAGCAGGGCCATTACCGGATAGGAGGCCAGAGAACCGATGATTCCTGTTCCGAAAATCTCTCCCAGGACAGCGCAGATAATTTTTCCCTTAGAAGCCCGATAGAAGACTCCGGAGAGAAATGCCCCGAATACCGCACCAGTAAGTGCCAGAGGGGGAATTCCCATCATAGTCATGCGGATGATTCCGATAAGAGTAGCGCACAGAAGAGAGTACCAAGGCCCCAGAAGAACGGAGCATACAATGTTTATCAAATGGGCTGTGGGGCACATGCCCTCAATGCGGAGAATAGGCGAGATAACCACGCCGATAGCAACCATTACTCCCAGTATTACAGTCCTCAGTGTTTTTGCATGAGATGTTTCCATTTCAAATTTTCCTTTCAAGGTAGGTCACAAACAGCAGCCCCTAAGTTAATGTGACAGCTCCCGATTTGCTTTTAAAGAGTAGCATAGAATGTGGGGAAAGTCAAAAGAAATTCAGGATTTATGTTATCATTTGTTGCGGAAAATGTTATACTGAACATTATATGGAAAAGACCTGGTAAATTTTTTAAAATACTTATGGATAAAAGGAGTTCAAAATGAAATTATTGATTATCAGACACGGAGACCCGGATTATACCATAGATTCCCTTACAGAAAAAGGCTGGAAAGAAGCGGAATATCTTTCCGAAATGTTAGTAAACCTGGATGTGAAGGAGTTTTATGTATCGCCGCTGGGACGAGCGAAAGATACGGCTTCCTTTACCCTGGAAAAATTGAAACGAGAGGCGGTTACTTGTGAGTGGCTGAGGGAGTTTGCACCCAGGATTCACAGACCGGATGTGGCAGACCGGAGGACGATTTCTTGGGATTGGCTGCCGCAGGACTGGACAAAGGAGGAAAAATTCTATCGCTATGACCAGTGGTTTGACTGTGAAGCATTCCGGGAGGCAGAGGTGAAAAAGGAGTATGACTGGGTGATTCAGAATTTTGACCGGCTCTTAGCGGAACATGGTTATGTGAGAGATGGGCGCTTGTACCGGGTGGAAAAAGCCAATAAGGATACCTTGGTGTTCTTCTGTCATTTTGGCCTGGGATGTGTGCTTTTGAGCCATCTTTTCCAGGTTTCTCCTATGGTGCTTTGGCACAATTTCTGCGGAGCCCCTACCTCTGTCACAACCCTTATTACAGAGGAGAGGAGGGAGGGCATCGCCCTTTTCCGTATGCGTTCCTATGGAGATTTGTCTCATTTATATGTAAAAGGAGAGGAACCGGCTTTTGCTGCCAGATTTTGTGAGACCTTTGACAGTCAGGAGCGGCATGATTGATGGAGAAAGAAAAGTACCAAAGTCTTCGGGAATTTCTTCCCGGCTGGCAAGAGGATATGCCGGAAGCCTATGGGCGTTTGGCGGAAATTTTTGCCCAGCAGGTGTTTGAACTTCATATGGGGCAGGGAGCAAATGGAAAACCTCAGGCCTATATTCCTTATATGATGAACGATAGCCTGGAATGCTATCTTATTCTGGAAAATTGTCGTGTTACCGGAGGGTATCAACCGGAGTTTGCCGGTGAGACAAAAGGGGAGCTGGCTATGGGGAAAGAGGGAAAGGCTCTTATTATCCGTCAGGAGGACCAGGTGTGTACCCTCTGGTTTGATGATATATCCCAATCCTTATGCTGCTACCAATACCACCGCATCGGTCATTTTTGGGTGAAGGGACAGGAACAGTGGAGGCAGCTGGTTTACCTGGTGGGAACCATTTATGATAAGTACCAGTATCTGGGAGAAAAGCTGTGCAACAGCATAGAAAAAGAGCTGCTTTTGCTAATGGAATTTGGCCCTTTCCGCTATTGGTCTCCCATTCGGGAGTCTTTGGACAATTGGTATGAGGATACAAAAAGAGGCGCCCTCTGCATGAAGGATTTAGCCCGGAAGGCAGGAGATAAGGAGATGGAATTCTGGGCCGGGTTATATGGAAAAATCCCCTTTTCCTGGCTGTCCAGACACATCGCCCGCAGAATGGAAAGGCCGGGAAGAGAAAAGCTTTACAGAAGCATATGGAAATTGGTAGAGGAAGCATCTGCCTCCTATCCGGCCAGAAGCTATGGAAAGGATGCAGATGAAAAAATAGAAATAGAGAGAAAAGAAACGGAAAAGCAGCTGAAAGCGCTGGGAATGCAAGGCCAGTACCCTTTCTTTTGGCACAAGGATTTGCAGGTAACTGCCATGGAAGAACATCCTTTTACTATTCTGGAAGGGGAGGATTTCAAGTTCCGTATCCAGCTTATGGTATCCAGAACAGGAAAGGGAGGAGGATGGAATGGGGGCTTTTTTAAAGGTAAGGGGAGAGCAGGCTGGATAGAAAAGAAAGAAAATCTCTTGACCTTGCCGCTGCGTAAAGGGATATAGTTAGGCTCAGGGATGGGAAGTGAAACAAAACCCAGGTCCCTGGGCCATTTTTTCTCATGGGCTGATACCTTCAGTGTACAAAGGGCCAAACGCCTCTGCCATGTAATTTTGCCCATTTTCTACGTTATCCTCAGTCGGCGTACGTCCAGTACGCCTCCATCGTCTGCCTTGAAAATGGACAAAATTTCGATGGCAGAGGTCGAAGAGTCGGAAGGAGCTAAATATGCATTTCTGCAAGGCACTTGAATGAGGCGTACTGGACGTACGCCGATTGAAAGTAACGCAGCAGAAGTGCATATTCAGCCGTTCCGACCGTTTGGCCCCTTGTACACTGAAGGTAGTACCTAATCGGCAATTTCAATGATAGGTAAGGTATGTATGCCTTTTAAGCTTACCCTCATTATACAAAGGGCAAAACGGGGATGTATATGACAACAGCGGGAGGTGGAATATGGAAGCGTATAGCATTACAGAAGCAGCAAAAATAGCAGGAATCAGTACACGAACTCTGCGGTATTACCATGAAATCGGGCTGTTAAAGCCCTGCGCAACAAACCTGGCCGGGTATCGTTTTTATGGGGAAAAGGAAATGGAGCTGCTGCAGCAAATCCTGTTTTACCGGGAGAGAGGTCTTGGCTTAGAAGAAATTCGAAAAATTCTTTATGACAGAAATTTCCAGGTAATGGAGGCTATGGAGGAACATCTCCATGAGCTGGAAAAACAGGAGGAGAGAATTCAGGCCCTAATCAGAACTGTGAAAAGAACGATTTCTGCAATGAAAGGAGAATGTGAAATGAGTACAAGGGAGAAGTTTGAAGTGTTTAAGCAGCAGATGGTTGAGGAAAATGAGAGACGGTATGGAAAAGAAGTGCGGGATAAGTATGGAGATGAGGCCGTGGAAGCAGTTAATAAAAAAATACTAAATATGACCGAGGAAGAATATGAAAGATTCCAGAATCTGGGCGAGGAAATCCGCACTATGCTGGAAGAAGCAGTTACCCAAGGCAGGGACCCCCAGGGAGAATGGGGGCGTAGAATTGTAAGACTGCACAAGGAATGGCTGTCGAAAACTTGGAAGGTGTACCGGGCAGAAGCCCATAAGGCCATTGCCAATACCTACATCAGTGATGAGCGATTCCGGATATATTACGACAGGAGGGTGGCAGGCTGCGCTGCCTTTTTAGAAGCAGCTATTGTGTACTGGGTGGATAAATGATAGGTAAAAGAGCAGGCAAAGGCACCTTGGGGAGCTCCTCTTTTTGATTCTTGCATATGGTCTTCGGCAAAGTTATAATACAGATAGAATACTTTCTGATAATAGAAAGGAAGCCGCAAAGGAGAATTTTATATATGAGAGGATACCAGCTTAAAATAACCATAAAGGGAAGTTCTCCTCCAATCTGGAGAAGGGTCATTGTGCCGGAGAAGCTCAGCTTTGGAAACTTAGACAAGATTATCCAGTTTTTATTTGGATGGACACACAGTCATCTTTATTGCTTTAAAATTCCAAAGAAGAACCGGTATTTTTCCCCGGACTCGGACTTTGTGGAGGAGGATGCTGAAGGAAAGGCTATTGATGAGTGGTTTCAGGAAAAAGCAAAGATAGAATATATTTATGACTATGGCGATGATTGGAAGCATGAAATATTAGTGGAAAAGATTGTAGACTATGATAGCCGTTTTCCTAAGGTAGTCAAATATAAAGGGCCTAACATGATAGAAGACTGCGGAGGAATCTGGGGTTTTTACGAGGTTATAGACCAGGCGGAGGCTTTTGATATGGAGGCTGCCAATTTGTATATGGAAAAGCATATGATTTTCCCTGAATTTCAGGAAGAGGACGAGGATATGTACTGGGAGGAAGAGGGAGAAGAATCCTTTTTTGAAGAGGCGAAGATAATATCCATGTCCAAGGAAGAAACTTTTTTGAAAAATATTTTTGAACAATATACGAAGGATAATCTGGCCACCATTGCCCGGGATAATGGATTCATAGGATATGGAAGACTGAAAAAAGATGAGATGATTGAAAGGCTGGTAAATCAGCTTTTGGATGATGCTCATATGACACAGGTTTTAATGGACACTGAGGAAGAGGAGCTGGGGATTTTTCAGGAGGCTATGGGTGAGCCTACATATCTGGATGAATATATGGTTTCTATTTCCAGGCTTTTTTCTTTTTATTGCGGATACACTCAGGATGGACTGGTGATTGTTCCGAAAGATGTAGAGAAAAAGTTTAAAAAACTCTATAACAAGAATCTGAGGCTTGCGCTCACAAAAAAATGGGAACTTATGGATTACTGCAGGTCAGCCATATATCTTTATGGACTTATAGGGCTGAAAAATCTGGCTAAGATATATAAAAAATATGAAAATGCTTCTGTAAAAGAGGAGGAATTCATTCAGGCGGTTGCTTCGGATGAGGAAATGATGGTAAAGGACGGCTGCCTGATGGATGTGCGATTAGGGCAGCTGGAGGCCCATAAGTCTATGCTGGCCTATCAGGAGAAGCATCAGATGTATATTCCGGAGACAAAAGAGGAATTCTTGTCTTATGGAAGGCTGGAATCCCAGGAGCCCAACCAAAACACTCAGCCCATGATTGATTTTCTTGTGGAAAAGATAGGGGACGATTACAGCCAGGCTATGATGGAATTCTATTTCCTTCAGGAAATGCTGCGGGATAATTATAGCAATAAAGAAATCGCAGACATTATTCTTTCAGGCAAAAAAGGGAGAAATTACCTGAGGAAAAGTCTGGAAAAGGAAATCCGGCATATGCGCAGACATATCAGAACATGGCAGGATTTGGGCTTTACCCAGGACGAAATAGAAAGGGCGGAAAACCAGAGACTGTTAGAGGCCGGAAATGTAATGGCCAACCAGGCCTGGAACCAGGCGCAAGCTTCACAGAAGGATAATCTGGTATCCTTTCCTACGGGCAAGAAGATTTATCCTAATGACCCCTGTCCCTGCGGAAGCGGTAAGAAGTATAAGCACTGCTGCGGAAAGTGTAAATAACAAAGCATTACGGTTGTAGTAAAAGGGACTGCCTGCCGGAAGCACTTATAGCTTCAGCAGACAGTCCCTTTCCGTATAGAATTCAGTGTAGACTTTCCCCTAAAACACAATATCTTCTCTGAGCAAGGGGAGAAAATTAAACTTTTCGACCATTTGTCCCCTCCGGGCAGGAGCGCACTGCGGCGGAGAGGAGTTATGTTGCTAAAGCGTCCCAACCCAGGCGGAGAATCCTGAAAAGCAGGATTCTTTACGTCATTATTTTATCGGAAGAATTCCCCCAGAGTACGGACCATAACGCCGGTAGCACCTTTAGCCATATGCGGCCTGTCTTTGGAAAAGCTGCCGCTTCCTGCAATATCCAGGTGAATCCACTGTGTATCCTTTTCCAGAAATTCTGACAGGAAAGCAGCAGCCAGGGAACTGCCTCCTCCTGCACCTGAAACAGAATTTGTCATATGAGCAACATCGCTTTTCTCCACTTGCTCTTTAAACTCCTGGTCAAGAGGAAGCTGCCAGATTTTTTCCAGAGCAGCATCGGAAGCCTTCTGAAAACCGGCGAGAAAGTCTGGGGCATTGGTAAATGCTCCCGTATAATTTTTCCCCAGCGCCGTTACGCAGGCACCGGTAAGCGTGGCCATGTCAATGATTCGGGAAGCTCCCTGCCTTTGGGCATAGGTAATAGCATCACAGAGTACCAGCCGGCCCTCGGCATCAGTGTTTGTTATTTCTATGGTTTTTCCGCTGAGGGATACCAGCACGTCATTACAGGTGTAGGCGTCCGGGCCGATTTTATTTTCTGTAGCACCCAGGACAGCCATTACGTTTACCTTAGATTTTCTTCTGGCAATCAGCTCCAGGGCACAAAGGGCGTTGGCGGCACCGCACATATCAAATTTCATGCCGTACATTCCCCCTGAGCTTTTCAGATTGTAGCCGCCGGAATCAAAGGTTAGTCCCTTCCCCACAAGGGCGGTAAAGGGTTCCTGGCCGGCGCCCCGGTATCGAAGAGTAATTAGTCTGGCACCATGAGAAGAACCTCTGTTTACACCTAAGATGGCTCCTGCTCCCAGTGCTTCTAATTCTTGATTGGTTAGGATTTCGCACTCCAAATCCAGCTGGGAGGCCAAAGCTTGGGCAGCATCAGCCAAGGCCTCGGGAGTCATATAATTGCTGGGAGTATTTCCTAAATCCCGGGCGTGGTTTACACAGGAGGCCGTAAGAAATGCATCCTGGCAGATTGGGCGTACCTCCCGGGAGGATAGGAAAGAGATAGCCTGGGGGTCTTTTATGTCTTCCCCTATCTTAGTAAATTCATAGCTGCTAAGAGCACAGGCAAAGGCCATTTCATATACCGCTTTTTCGAATTCCAGATTTTGACCAGAGACAGTATCACAGCAGAGGCAAACCTCCTGCTTCAGAGAGCGGACTGCCTGTCCTACATATTTCCCCAGTTTAGAATAGGAAATTTCTTCAGGTTTTCCCAGTCCCAGGAGAAGAATAGTGCCGGGCTGTTTTCCGGTCAGAACATGGTACACTTTACCAGCTTTTAACTCCAGATTCTGCAGCCATGATTCCAGCCAGGAAAGCTCAGAAGGTACTTTCTTGTCCTCATACAACGGCAGAAGCAAAGCTGGAATCTCAGAAAGTTCAGTAAAACCATAAGTCTTCATCTTAAAATATGCTCCTTTACAAATTTATTATTCCGCTTACCCTCAATATATTTAGCTCCTTCCGACTCTTCGACCTCTGCCATCGAAATTTTAAAGTTTCAATAGAAGAGATTGTGAACTGTGTCATACTTTTGCAACCAGTCATGTACAAATACCAAGGCTGAGGAGATGAAGAAGCTGGCAAATATGTTCTGACATGTCATCAGTGGAGAAATTGCTTAAAATTCCAT
>NHCFR01400__coassemble_1052_pt1 | contig 15535 bp, 14 predicted proteins | sample NHCFR01400__metabat2_high_PE_048 | metagenome-assembled genome bin NHCFR01400
ATGAACAATGCAGAAATCGGAAAAGCAATGGTGATTAAGCTGGACCCGGTGCTTCCAGAGTATCCTGTCTTCAAAGAGGGTGTGAGAAGAGCGCCGAAAAGAGAACTGACACTGAATAAAAGAGAGATAAAGCTTGCGGTAGCAAATGCGTTGAGATATGTACCGGAAGAGCTGCATGAGCAGCTTGCACCGGAGTTTTTGGATGAGCTGCTTACAAGAGGCCGTATTTACGGTTATCGCTTTATGCCCAAGGAGAGAATATACGGAAAGCCTATTGACGAATATAAGGGAGAATGTGTGGAAGGAAAAGCCTTCCAGGTTATGATTGACAACAATCTGGACCATGATGTGGCTCTGTATCCTTATGAGCTGGTTACCTATGGAGAGACCGGACAGGTATGCCAGAACTGGATGCAGTACCAGCTGATTAAAAAATATCTGGAAAAGCTGACCCATCATCATACACTGGTTATGATGAGCGGCCATCCTATGGGCCTGTTCAAATCCCATGAATCCAGCCCAAGAGTTATTGTGACAAACGGTCTGATGATTGGTATGTTTGACAATCCGGAAGATTGGGCAAAGGCTACAGCTATGGGATGCTCCTCCTACGGACAGATGACAGCCGGCGGATGGATGTATATCGGACCTCAGGGTATTGTACATGGAACCTTTAACACTATCTTAAACGCAGGACGTAAATTCCTGGGCGTTCCGCAGGATGGAGATTTGGCCGGACACCTGTTTGTTACCAGTGGTCTGGGCGGCATGAGCGGCGCTCAGCCTAAGGCTATTGAGATTGCAGGGGGCGTTGGAATTGTTGCTGAGGTTGACTATTCCAGAATCAAGACCCGTCATGACCAGGGCTGGGTAAGCCTGATTATTGAGGATGCAGGGGAGGCCTTCCGTGTGGCCAAAGAATACATGGACAGAAAGGAAACCATTTCCATTGCTTACCATGGAAATATTGTAGATTTGCTTCAGTATGCAGTGGATAATGAGATTAAGATTGAACTGCTTTCCGACCAGACTTCCTGCCATGTGCCTTATGACGGAGGCTATTGTCCTCAGGGTCTGTCTTTTGAGGAAAGAACAGAAATGCTGGCCAATGACAAGGATAAATTCTGTGAGCTGGTAGACCAGACTTTGGTAAAACACTATCATCTGATTAAAACTCTGGTGGAAAGAGGCGCTTACTTCTTCGATTATGGAAACAGTTTCATGAAAGCTGTATTTGACGCAGGAGCAAAAGACATTGCCAAAAACGGCGTGGACACCAGCGAAGGCTTTATCTTCCCCTCCTATGTGGAAGATATTCTGGGACCGGAGCTGTTTGATTACGGATACGGACCATTCAGATGGTGCTGCTTAAGCGGAAAGCCGGAAGATTTGAGAAAGACAGACCATGCGGCTATGGAGATTATCGACCCCAACAGAAGAAGCCAGGACAGAGATAATTATATCTGGATTCGTGACGCTGAGAAGAACAAACTGGTAGTAGGAACCCAGTGCCGTATCCTGTATCAGGATGCCCTGGGCAGAAGAGATATTGCCCTGAAATTTAATGAAATGGTAAGAAACGGAGAAATCGGTCCGGTTATGCTGGGACGTGACCATCACGATACCGGCGGAACAGATTCTCCTTACAGAGAGACTTCCAATATTTACGATGGCTCTAACATTACCGCAGATATGGCGGTACACTGCTATGCAGGAAACGCAGCCAGAGGCATGAGCCTGGTAGCCCTTCACAACGGCGGCGGCGTAGGTATCAGCAAGTCTATTAACGGCGGCTTTGGTATGGTTCTGGACGGAAGCCAGAGAGTAGATGAAATTTTGATGGCTGCTATTCCATGGGATACCATGATTGGCGTTTCCAGAAGAAGCTGGGGAAGATGTGAGCATTCTATTGAGACTGTTGCAGAGTACAATAAGACCAGAAACGGAGAGGACTATATCACCATGCCTTATCTGGCCAGCGACGAGCTGATTGACCGGGTATGCAAGGATGTGGTTCCGGAAGTGCATCATCACGCCCATCACTGATATACATAGCGGAAAGGAGACATCCGGCAGTGCAGGACAGCCTGCAGGCCGGGTGGCTCTATGAGGAGGCAGAATATGAAAAAAAGATATATACGGCATTGCGCTGAGCTGATAACCTGCAAAGGACAGGCGCCCAGGCAGGGAAAGGATATGTCTGACATCGGCCTGATAAAGGATGGAGCGGTTATCATTCATGGGGATAAAATCGAGGCAGTAGGTACCACTCAGGAGCTGGATAAGCAGGTGGATATGGCGGAGTATGAGATAATCGACGCCTCCGGAAAAGCAGTGCTGCCCGGATTCGTGGATTCACATACCCATTTTGTTTTCGGCGGCTATCGTGCAGATGAGTTTTCCTGGAGATTAAAAGGGGACAGCTATATGTCCATTATGGAACGGGGAGGCGGTATTAACGCTACTGTGGTTCCTACCAGAGAGGCTTCAGAAAAAGAGCTGGAGATGGCGGGACTGGAGAGGCTGAACCGGATGCTGGAATTCGGCGTTACCACTGTGGAGGGAAAAAGCGGCTATGGCATGGAATGCGAGACAGAGCTGAAGCAGCTGAGAGTGATGAAAAAGCTGGATGAAGGCCATCCTGTGGATGTGGTGCGGACATTTTTAGGACCTCACAGCGTACTTCCCCAGTGGAAGGGAAAAGAAAGAGAATTTCTGGAGGAAATGGCAGAGAAGGTACTGCCTCGTGTAAAAGAGGAAGGACTGGCAGAATTTGCAGATATTTTCACAGAGAAAAATGTGTTCAGCGTGGAGGATTCGGAATATTATCTCACCAAGGCTAAGGAATTAGGCTTTAAACTGAAAATCCATGCAGACGAAATGTATCCTCTGGGTGGAGCCCAGCTGGCAGCCCGGGTGGGCGCTGTGTCTGCAGACCATCTGCTGAAGGCTTCTGATGAGGGAATCCGGCAGATGAGAGATAAGGGAGTTATCAGCACCCTTCTTCCTGCCACGGCTTTCTGTCTGAAGGAAGAGTATGCCCCTGCCAGAAAAATGATAGACCAGGGCTGTGCCGTGGCTTTGGCTTCTGATTTGAATCCGGGAAGCTGCTTTACCAATTCTATCCCTCTGCTCATTGCTCTGGGCTGTATCTACATGGATATGTCCATCGAGGAGGTTATCACGGCTCTGACCATTAACGGAGCTGCGGCTGTGGGACGGGCAGACAGAATCGGCAGCCTGGAACCGGGAAAACAGGCGGATTTAGTATTTTTGAAATACCCCTCTATTCACTTCCTGCCTTATCATACAGGCATAAACCTGGTAGAGACCGTAGTGAAAAACGGGGAAACCGTATACCACAAAGAATGGATTTAACAATTTAGTACATAGGATAAACACACAGAGATAAAGGAGATAAAAGCTATGGAAAAAATTATTGAATGCGTACCAAATTTCAGCGAGGGCAGGGACAAAGAGAAAATTGAGCAGATTGTAGGCTGCTTCCGGAATGTGGAAGGAGTAAAGCTGCTGGATTACAGCTCTGATGAGGACCACAACAGAAGCGTTGTGACAGTTATCGGCGAGCCTGAACCTTTGGGACAGGCTATGGTGGCTGCTATCGGCAAGGCAGTAGAGTTGATTGACATGACAAAGCATCAGGGACAGCATCCCCGTATGGGCTGTGTGGACGTTGTTCCCTTTATCCCAATCCGCAACACCACTGTAGAAGAAGCAGACGCTTTGGCCAAGGCTGTTGCAAAGGAAGCCTCCGAGAAATTCGGACAGCCATTCTTCCTCTATGAAAAATCTGCTACAGCTCCTCACAGAGAAAATCTGGCTAAGGTGCGCCAGGGACAGTTTGAGGGAATGGCAGAAAAGATGAAAGACCCTATGTGGAAACCGGACTTCGGACCGGAAACCATTCATCCTACAGGAGGGGTGACAGCTATCGGAGCCAGAATGCCGCTCATTGCCTACAACATCAATCTGGACACTTCAAACCTGGAGATTGCCCAGAAGATTGCGGATAAAATCCGTCACATTAAAGGCGGTTTCCGCTACTGCAAAGCCATGGGTGTTATGCTGGAAGACAGAAATATTGCCCAGGTTTCCATGAACCTGACAGATTATACCAAGACATCTGTGTACACGGTATTTGAGACCGTACGCATGGAAGCCAGACGCTATGGAGTAAATGTGCTGGGAAGCGAAGTGGTAGGACTGATTCCTCTGCAGGCTTTAGTAGACTGTGCAGAGTATTATCTGGGCCTGGAAGGCTTTGATTCCAAACAGGTATTAGAGACCAGACTTTAATAAAAATTTAAGAGGTATATGCCATGAAAAATATGACAATCGAACAATTCGCCATGCAGACAGCCTCTAATGAACCAGTACCGGGGGGCGGAAGTATTTCCGCCCTCGCTGGCGCTTTGGCGGCGGCTTTGACTGAGATGGTAGCAGGACTTACTATTGGCAAGAAAAAATATGCTGAGGCAGAGGAAGAGATGAAGGCGGCTGTGGAACCTATGCACAACATCTGCCAGCAGCTTTTAGTGGACATTGAAAGAGACAGCCAGTCCTTTGACTTATATATGCAGGCCCTGGGACTTCCCAAGGAGACAGAGGAGGAGAAAGCAGCCAGGACAGAAGCCATGCAAAATGGATTAAAAGCAGCCGTGGCAGTTCCTTTATCCGTAGCTAAGGCCTCTTATGAGGTTCTTCCCTACGCAGAGCTGATGGTGGCGAAAGGAAATAAAACCGCAGTGACAGATGCATTGGTAGCCACCATGATGGCCAGAACTGCAGTGCTGGGGGCTCTGTTTAATGTAAAAATCAACCTGCTTTCCATTAAGGACCAGGAATTTGTCCAGGCTACTTCCAAGGAAGTGGAGGCTCTGGAGAAAAAGGCCATAGAGCATGAGCAAAAAATTCTGGCTATGGCAGAGGTATCCCAAAGCGTAGTGAAATAACGGGGGAAAGAGAGGAGAAGGCCTGTGAAGATTTTAAGAAATGCGGTAGCAGGAACCTTGGAATCCAGTGATTTGTTTGTCCAGATAGAGCCGGATGAGGATGAGCTGGTGCTGGAGATTGATTCCGTGGTGGCCAATCAGTACATGGATGCTATCCGGGCCTGTGTGCTGGAAAGCCTGGAAGAATTTCAGGTATCCACGGGAAAAATATATATTAAGGACAAAGGAGCCCTGGACTGTGTTATTAAGGCCAGGATGGAAACTGCCCTGCGAAGAGGGGGTGTGGGGGAAGCATGAGACGGACCATGTTGTTTTTGCCGGGAAATACCCCCAACATGCTGATTAACGGTGACACGCTGGGAGCGGATACGATTATTTTTGATTTGGAAGATGCTGTAGCCCTGGATGAAAAGGATGCAGCCAGAATTCTGGTGCGTAATGCCTTGAAATACCAGTCCTTTCCGGGCTGTGAGGTGGTGGTCCGTATTAACCCTACGGACACGGCCTTTTGGAAAGAGGATTTGGACACGATTATCCCTTTAAAGCCGGATGTAATCATGCCTACCAAGGTAAGCGGAGGCGCCATGATACAGGAAGTATCGGATTACATCGGACAGATAGAGCGCAGGCAGGGTATGGAAGAAGGCAGTGTGAAGCTTCTTCCCCTTATTGAGACTGCCCTGGGCGTGGAGATGGCCTATGAGATTGCAGCTTCCGATAAGCGGGTTATCGGCCTGTTTCTGGGAGGCGAGGACTTTACCGCAGACATGCACTGCAAGAGAACCAAAGAGGGACAGGAAATTTTTTATGCCAGAACCCGTCTTGTTTGTGCGGCCAGAGCCAGAGGCATTGAAGCCTATGATACTCCTTTTACGGATGTGGAGGATATGGAAGGGCTTTTGCGGGATACCCAGTTTGCCAAAAGCCTGGGCTTTGCAGGGAAAGCAGTGATTTCCCCACGTCATGTGGATATTGTTAATCAGGTGTTCTCTCCCACAGAGGAGGAAATCCAGTATGCCCATGATGTGATGGACGCCATAGAAGAAGGCAAACGCCAGGGAAAGGGCGTGATTTCCCTGAGAGGAAAAATGATAGATGCTCCCATTGTAAAGCGGGCCATGCAGGTGCTGGAGATGGAGAAAGCCATTTACGGAGGTGGATGCAGATGAGCAAGCTGGCAGGCTCCCTGAGGGAGGCCATAGAAAAAACGGGATTAAAGGACGGCATGACAATTTCTTTCCACCACCATATGAGAAACGGGGACTATGTGCTGAATATGGTGCTGGCTGAGGCGGCTGATATGGGAATACGGGATTTGACGGTAAATGCCAGTTCTATATTTGATATTCACCAGCCTATTCTGGAGCATATAAAAAACGGGGTAGTCACCCAGATAGAATGTAATTATATGGGGGGAAAGGTAGGCAAAGCCATTTCCCAGGGTATCATGGAAAAGCCGGTGATTTTCAGGACCCACGGAGGAAGAGCCGGGGATATGGAAAGAGGAGCTTCCAAGATAGACGTGGCCTTTCTGGCTGCTCCCTGTGCAGATGAAATGGGTAATTTAAGCGGAAAATACGGACCCTCTGCCTGCGGCTCCCTGGGCTATGCCTTTTCGGATGCCATGTATGCCAAAAAGGTAGTTGCTGTTACGGATAATCTGGTGCCTTATCCTCTGCAGGATACCTCTATCAGCGAAGGTTATATTGATTATGTGGTTCAGGTACAGCAGATTGGAGACCCTCAAAGGATTGTGTCAGGAACCACAAAGATTACCAGAGACCCGGTGGGACTGAGGATTGCAGGGCTGACGGCCCAGGTGGTGAAGCATTCCGGCTATCTGAAAGATGGATTTTCCTTCCAGACAGGAGCGGGCGGCGCTTCTTTGGCTGTGGCCAAATATGTGGAAGAGATGATGGAAAAGGAGCATATCAAAGGCAGCTTCTGTATGGGAGGCATTACCGGATATATGGTGGATATGGCAAATAAGGGCTATTTTGATACCATATTGGATGTGCAGTGTTTTGATTTAAAGGCCATTGAATCTATCCGTGAAAATCCCAGGCACCAGGAGATTTCTGCTATGCGTTATGCCTCTCCGGCAGCCAAAAGTGCAGCAGTGGACAGCCTGGATGTAGTGATTTTAGGTGCGACACAGGTGGATGTGGACTTTAATGTAAATGTACATACGGATTCCAACGGCTATATTATGGGAGGCTCCGGAGGACACAGCGACACAGCGGCAGGCTCAAAACTGGCCATTATCGTGGCGCCTCTTATCCGGGCAAGGCTTCCTCTTATTGTGGATGAAGTTTTGTGCAAATCTACCCCCGGAGAAACTGTGGACGTGGTGGTAACCCAGAGGGGTATTGCCGTAAATCCAAGGCAAAAGGAGCTGAAGGAGCGGCTGGAAAAAGCCGGACTTCCGGTGAAGGATATAAAAGAATTAAAACAGATGGCAGAAGAAATTGCAGGGATTCCCAAAAAGACAGTAATGGGAGAGCGGGTAGTGGCTAAGGTACTCTACCGGGACGGAACCCTGCTGGATACCATCAAAAATGTCATAGAAAAGTAGCGCTATATGCGGAAGGGAGAGGTTTTACAGTGGACAAGAAAAAGCTAATCATCGGTGTTATCGGCGCCGATGTCCATGCGGTGGGAAATACCATTCTCCAGCATGCTTTTGAGGATGCAGGATTTGAGGTTACAAATCTGGGAGTTATGGTATCTCAGGAAGAGTATATTTCCGCCGCCATTGAGACAAATGCGGATGCTATCTTAGTATCCTCCCTTTACGGCCACGGGGAGCTGGACTGCAGAGGCCTGCGGGACAAATGCAACGAGGCTGGGTTAAAGGGAATTCTCCTCTATGTGGGAGGAAATATCGTGGTAGGCAAGCAGCCCTTCAATGAGGTAGAAAAACGGTTTAAGGCCATGGGCTTTGACCGGGTTTTCGGACCGGGAACTGCCCCGGAAACTACAGTGGATGCTTTGTACGAAGATTTTGGAATCCAGAGACAGGAAACAGCACAAGCATAGAATGAGGCGGTGAAAGAAATGAAACCAATCTTGTTGGTTGACTTTGGAAGCACCAATACAAAGGTGACGGCTGCGGATGTGGATGCATGCCGGATTTTGGGGACAGCTACCGCCTATACCACGGTGGAGACAGATATAAACGAAGGCCTGTCCAATGCCCTGAAGATTTTGGAAGAAACCACAGGGCCGCTGCAGTTCCAGGAGAGATATGCATGTTCCAGCGCTGCCGGAGGCCTGAAGATGATTTCCATAGGCCTGGTGCCGGAGCTGACGGCCCAGGCTTCCAGGGAAGCTTCCCTGGGGGCGGGGGCCAAGGTTTGGAAAACCTATTCCTTCAACCTGACAAAAAGGGATATGAGGGAGATTGAGGCTTATCATCCGGATATTATCCTTCTAACCGGAGGTACGGATGGAGGAAACCAGGAATGTATTCTCTATAACGGGAAAATGCTTTCGGAGCTTAGTTACGACTGCCCTATTGTAATTGCAGGAAACCGTTGTGCCGCAGATGAGTGCGAAGAGATACTGGAAGGCAGAAGTGTCTTTGTCTGTGACAACGTGATGCCTAAGCTGGGAGAACTGAATATAGAGCCCACCCAAAAGCAGATACGGGAAATTTTCCTGAAGCGGATTGTACAGGGCAAGGGGCTTTCCAAAGCCTCGGATTTAGTGTCCGGAATTATCATGCCCACTCCCTCGGCTATGCTGGCGGCTATGGAGCTGTTGGCTGACGGCCGGGACGGGCTGCCGGGAATCGGTGAGCTGATGGCTGTAGATTTAGGCGGAGCAACTACAGACGTGTATTCTATTGCTGACGGAAGCCCTGCCAATACGACTACCGTGATTAAAGGAATAAGGGAGCCTTACGCCAAGCGCAGCGTTGAAGGGGACATCGGTATGCGCTACAGCGTCCGGGGCATCCTGGAAGCTTTGGGAGAGGATAAGCTTTCCAGGCTTAGCGGTATAAGCAGACAGAGAGTAAAAGAACTGGTGGATTATCTGGCGGAGCATCCGGATTATATTCCGGATAACCAGGAGATGGAAGCCATGGATTTTGCCCTGGCCTGCGGAGCGGTGGAGACAGCCGCTGCCAGACATGCAGGTACGGTGGAGCAGGTGTATACGCCCTGCGGGCTTACTTATCTCCAGAGCGGAAAGGATTTGCGCCGTGTAAAGCATGTGGTGGTGACAGGTGGTGCGCTGATACACGCCAAGGGTACAAAAGAAATTGCAAGGCATGCTCTGTTTGATTCTGAAAATCCCGCTTCTCTGCGGCCGGAGAAAGCGGAGATTCTGGTGGATGAAAAGTATATTCTGGCGGCCATGGGACTGCTTTCCCAGCATTACCCGGCGGCTGCTTTGGAAATTATGAAGAAGGAGATTGCTTATTATGGACATAAGGAATAAAAAATTGTCAGATGACGAGTTTTATGGAATCCGAAAAGAGGTTCTGGGACAGTGGTCTACCGGCAAAGATGTGGATTTTGACGAATCTGTTGCATACCATAAAAGTATGCCGGAGAGCAAAAGCTTTTCACGGAAACTGTCTGCAGCAAAAAAAGAACGGAAGACCTTGATTCAGCCAAGAGCAGGTGTAGCGCTCATTGACGAACACATTAAGCTTTTACAGTATCTTCAGGACAAGGGAGAGGCGGATTTACTGCCGACCACCATTGATTCTTATACCAGGCAGAACCGGTATGAGGAAGCTGAGGTGGGAATTAAAGAATCCATCCATACCCAGAAGTCCATGTTAAACGGATTTCCGGCAGTCAATCACGGGGTTTACGGCTGCCGCCAGATTATTGAAAACCTGGATACGCCGGTGCAGGTGCGCCATGGTACTCCTGATGCCAGGCTTTTAACAGAAATCTGCTATGCCGGAGGCTTTACCAGCTATGAGGGCGGCGGTATTTCCTACAACATTCCATATGCCAAGGATGTTCCTCTGGAGAGAACTATTTATGACTGGCAGTATGTGGACCGTCTGACCGGAATTTATGAGGAGGCGGGCGTATCCATTAACCGTGAGCCCTATGGTCCCCTTACGGGAACTCTGGTACCTCCCTCCATGTCCAATGCGGTTGCCATTGTAGAGGCTATGCTGGCTGCCGAGCAGGGCGTGAAGAATGTGACCGTAGGCTATGGACAGTGCGGAAATCTGGTGCAGGACGTAGCGGCTCTCCGGGTGCTGGAGGAGCTGACAGAGGAATACCTGGAGAGGTACGGATACGAAGATGTGACGGTAACCTCTGTACTGCATCAGTGGATGGGAGGTTTCCCACAGGATGAAGCTAAGGCTTTTGCCGTAATTTCCTGGGGCAGCTCTGTGGCAGCACTGGCTAAGGCTACCAAGGTTATTGTTAAGACTCCTCATGAGGCCATCGGTGTTCCTACTATGGAGGCTAACGCCCAGGGACTGCGCTGTACCAAGCAGGCTATTTCTCTGCTGGCAGACCAGGAGTTAAAGAGTTCTGCTCTGGAGCTGGAGAAAGCTATTATCAAAGGAGAAACCTGCGCTATTGTGGATAAGTGCTTTGAGCTGGGAATGGGAGATTTGGCACTTGGGGTTATCCGGGCAGTGAAGGCCGGAGTGATTGATATTCCCTTTGCTCCCAGCCGCTACAATTTCGGAAAAATGCTTCCGGCCCGTGACTTTGAGGGCGCTGTGCGCTACCTGAATCCGGCCCATGTTCCTCTGCCAAGAGAGCTGGCAGACTTTAACCGCAGCAAAATCGAACACAGAGCTAAGATGGAAAAGAGAAAGGCTTCCTTCCAGATGGTCATTGACGATGTATATGCTATCAGCAAAGGAAGACTGGTTGGAAAACCAAAATGATAGACAACGGTTGCGCAGGGCACTGTGACAAAGGCAGAAGTTTGTGAATAAAAGATACAGAGGCTTGCAAAAGTCTCAAAAAGGAGAAGAGTATAATGAAGATTGTTGACCTTGTGTGTGCAAAGGCCAGAACTGGTTTTTTCTTTGACGACCAGAGGGCTATTAAAAAGGGTGCTGTCTCAGACGGAGCAGCTTATTTCGGTGAGACAGTGACTCCTGGATTTAAATCGGTAAGACAGGCAGGAGAAGCTATTTCCGTGATGCTGGTGCTGGAGGACGGACAGATTGCCTGGGGCGACTGTGCGGCTGTACAGTATTCCGGAGCAGGCGGCAGGGACCCTTTGTTTTTGGCGGAAGATTTTATTCCTATCATTGAGAAATATATCAAGCCTGCTTTGGTGGGAAAAGAGGCGGACAGCTTTAAGGGCCTGTGCCAGATGATTGAAGACCTTCAGGTAGAGGGTAAAAGACTTCACACTGCCATCCGCTATGGCGTGAGCCAGGCTATTCTGGACGCTGTGGCAAAGTCTACAAAAAGACTGATGTGTGAGGTTGTGGCCGATGAATACGGAACTACAGTTTCCACAGAGCCCATTCCTATTTTTACCCAGTCCGGAGACAGCAGATATGATAATGCGGACAAAATGATTTTAAAAGGGGCTGCAGTTATGCCCCATGCCCTTATCAACAATGTAAAGACAAAGCTGGGAGAAAAAGGAGAAATCCTGAAGGAATATGTGGCCTGGCTTCGGGACCGTGTGCTGAAGCTGCGCCATGATGAGAACTATATGCCAGTGTTTCATATTGATGTGTACGGAACTATCGGCGCTATCTTTGGAGTAGATAATTATCCGGCTATGGCAGATTATCTTGCTGAGCTGGAGGAGGCGGCCAAGCCCTTCCATCTTCGCATTGAAGGCCCTATGGACGCTGAGGAAAGAGAAAAGCAGATGCTTTGCCTGAAGGGGTTGAGAGAAGAAGTAGACAGAAGAGGCATAAATGTGGAACTGGTAGCTGACGAGTGGTGTAATACTCTGGAAGATGTGAAATATTTTGCCGATAATAAGGCAGGACATATGGCCCAGATTAAAACTCCGGATTTAGGCGGCATCAACAACATTGTAGAGGCTGTGCTTTACTGTAAGGAAAAAGGGTTCGGCGCTTACCAGGGAGGAACCTGTAATGAGACAGACCGCTCTGCCCAGGTGTGCGTAAACTGTGCTATGGCTACCAAGCCGGACCAGATTCTGGCTAAGCCGGGCATGGGTGTTGACGAAGGCTACATGATTGTTTACAATGAGATGGAAAGAATTCTTGCCCTGAGGAAAGCGGGAAGGTAATAGGAAAAGCATATGGCATATTCAAGACAAATGCAGGACAGCAACCTGTACAGTTTTTATTTTGCTCCCAGGGGAAACCGGCGTATGGCGGATTTGGGCATGCAGCTGAGCCAGATGTATTTAAGTCCTTTTGACCATATTATCGGAATTATCGGGGATGCAGGAGCAGGGAAGAGCCTACTGATAAAAGGTATGTTTCCCGGAGTGGATTTGACCAATGATGATGAAGGGGTAAATATCCGGCCCCTTCCTCTTCTCCACGAGGACCTGTCAGACCCCTTTTCTCCCCACACCTATCATCTGGATATTCGCTTTGAGTCAGCTTTTACCCAGATGCATGTGCTGGCTGAGGCTATTCTGGAAGCGGAGAAATACGGAAAAATGGTGATTGTGGAGCATTTCGAACTGATTCACCCCTTCCTGAAACGGAATGCGGATTTGCTGGTGGGGATTGGTGAAGAAATCATCATTACCAGGCCAAATATGTTCGGGCCTCTGCCGGAAAATATAGCGAAAATTGTCCATAAATCTGTGGTATACCGGAAAATGGCCCACACTCTGGAAGACTTGTGCGTGTTCTTCATGGGGGAGGGCTTTGCCCAGGACGGTCCCCGCTCTGATGTGCGTCACGGCTTTGTGCTGGAGTTTGAGGAAAAGCCCCAGGTGGATTTATACAAACTGGAGGAGCAGGTGAAAGAGGCGGTGCAAAAGGATTTGCCGGTATCCTACTATGATGAGACCCATGTGCAGATTGGAGATTATATTCTGGAGTGTCTGGGGCCCCGCATGCATATTTCCAGCACCGGCAAGATTGAGGATTTTACCCTGATTAAGAATTATCCTCAGGACCCCAGGACAGGCCGCTATCTGTTGATTGGAATGATTGGAAAACAGAGAGCTGAGGATATACGGGATTTGAACCGTATTGATTTAAATCGCCAGCTTCACAGAAGCTGAAAGGCGCAGGAAAAAGTGCAGGAGAATTGGAGGAATTAACATGATTCGCAGTGTAGATGTAGCGCTTCTCACAGAGAATATTAAGGAAATGTGTATCCAGGCAAATCATTATCTGGCCCCGGATATGTGCCGGGCCCTGGAAGGCGCCCATGACAAAGAGTCAAAGCCTTTGGCTAAGCAGGTATTGGGACAGCTTCTGGAAAATCTGGATATTGCCGGGAAGGATATGATTCCCATATGCCAGGACACGGGAATGGCTGTGGTATTTCTGAAAGTGGGACAGGACGTACACTTTGAGGGGGGCAGTGTAGAAGAGGCTGTCAACCAAGGAGTACGCCTGGGGTACCAGGAAGGTTTTCTGAGAAAATCTGTAGTAGGAGACCCCCTTCTGCGAGTAAATACCAAAGACAATACACCGGCCATTATCCATTATGAGCTGGTGCCCGGGGATAAGGTAGAAATCCTGGTAGCCCCCAAAGGCTTTGGAAGTGAAAATATGAGCAAAATCTGGATGCTGAAGCCGGCAGACGGAGCAGAGGGCGTAAAGGAAGCAATCATCAACACGGTGAAGGAGGCCGGCCCTAACGCCTGTCCTCCCGTGGTAGTCGGAGTGGGAATCGGAGGTACCTTTGAAAAAGCGGCCATTTTAGCCAAGAAAGCCTTGACAAGGGAAATCGGAGAACACTCTTCTCTTCCTCATATCCGGGAGATGGAGGAGGAGCTGCTGGAGAAAATAAATGAAATCGGTCTGGGACCGGCAGGGCTTGGAGGAGACACCACAGCCTTAGCCGTAAATATCAATACCTATGCAACCCACATTGCAGGACTCCCGGTGGCTGTAAATATCTGCTGCCATGTGAACCGCCATGTGGTAAGGTGTATTTAAGACCAGAGAGAACGGGAGGAATGAAGATGGACAGATACTTAAAGGCGCCTTTGGACCGGGAAGAAGTACAGAGCCTGCAGGCAGGGGATTATGTATATATTACAGGAACTATTTATACAGCCAGAGATGCAGCTCATCTCAGAATGTCCCAGACATTGGACAGGGGGGAGGCTCTTCCCATAGAGCTGGAAGGCAATGTTATCTATTATATGGGGCCCACTCCTGCAAGGGAGGGAAGGCCTATTGGTTCCGCAGGTCCCACCACTGCCAGCCGTATGGACAAATATACGCCCAGACTGCTGGATTTAGGACTTACGGGAATGATAGGAAAAGGCAAGAGGAAGCCTGAGGTGACAGAGGCCATTGTACGGAACAAGGCTGTATTTTTCGCCGCTGTAGGCGGAGCCGGGGCTCTGCTGTCCAGGTGTATCAAGAAATCAGAGGTGATTGCCTATGAAGACCTGGGTACTGAGGCCATCCGCAGGCTGGAGGTAGAGAACTTTCCTGTAATTGTGGTTATAGATTCTAAAGGGAATAATCTTTATGAGCAGGTAATGGAAAGAGGAAACCAGCCGGAGTAGAAGAAAAAGAAAGTATTTTTCTGGTAAATTTCCGGCCCTGGAAGAAACCATAAGTTTTACAGAAGTGTTTTGGTCAATTAAGCAAAAATGATTGGACGGGGCTGTCGCATTAAGCAAAATACGACAGCCCCGTCTTTTCCTGCTATTGTATAGCCTGGGAGATTTCATTCATATTGGAGATAGAAATATAGCTTACCTTTCCATCCTGGTCCACCTGGGCAGAGCCTTCTATGGAAAGACTCTGGCTTTCCTGGCCTTCTTTTTCCAGGGTAAGGGTTCCGGTAAAGGAGTAGGAGTCTTCCTGTTGGGAAAGCTGTGGGTCCTTCAGCTCCAGGTCTGTCCCGGATTGGAAAGCCTTTACGGGAATCATAAAAAGCCCGGTTTCCAGCGCAGAATCATAGCATTTCTCAGTCATCAGATTCTGAAAGTCCTCTTCAATCCAGTCTGGCGCAGCTGTTCCAGATTCCCAGGAATTAAAAGCATCGAAGTCTTCCTGGTCGATGGATGAAAAAAGATTGGAAAGGACAAGACTTACATTTTCGCTTTCTGCCTCATCTGTCTGGGCGCCGCAGCCTCCTGCTGCCAACAGTGTGATGAGAAGAACAGGTGTCAGATATATCTTTTTCATTGTATTTCCCTCCCTCTTTGAAGGCTTTTGCTCCCTAAATGTATGTGCAAAAAAACTTTGGGGAGCTAAGATTTCCGTGTTTATTCCTGCGAGCAACGAGCCAAGCGGACATGCTTGCATCGGGGTATTGGACTGTTGCTTTCATTATATATGCAAGAGTGAGAGATGTAAAGAAAAGAAGGGGGAAATCTTGAAAGTTACGTAACGGTTCAGCAAGGCTGAACTGTTACAAAGTTACTGTACAGAGGCTGGATTTGCAGCCGGCCAGAAAAACTTGACTTTTTTGGGGACT
>NHCFR01400__coassemble_1060_pt1 | contig 15368 bp, 14 predicted proteins | sample NHCFR01400__metabat2_high_PE_048 | metagenome-assembled genome bin NHCFR01400
AGCTACCTGGGAAAAAGTGGAGCTGGAAAACGGTGCCGTAGCTTACGATGTTATTACCAACGGTTTAAAGGAGAGATTCACTTTCTCCGAAATCTGATTTAAGGCAGAAGGCTTCCTCCTTCCGGTCTTCTGCTTATTCCTACATCAGAACAACGTGTTCACGCCCCTGGTTTTCAGGGGCGTGAATGCATTTTAAAAGATATATTTCAGAAATTCTGTAATACCGGTCAAACCCAGGCTGTATAAGAAAATGGAACCTGGTTTTCCCAAAAGGATAATGGCAGTAAATTTTTTCAACGACATTTTGGTAAGTCCTGCAATATAACACAGTAAATCATCAGGAGCTACCGGGAAAAAGATGGCTGCCGCAAAAGCCTTATCAAATCCAGTCCCTTTATTCAGCCAGCCGATATATTTCTCGTAATTCTTTTCCCCTATCATGTTATATACAAATGGTCTTCCGTATTTTTTAGAAAGCAGGAAGGCTAAAATAGAACCCATGGAAATTCCCACATAATTATATACAAATCCCCACACAGGGCCGAATATCAAAACACCGCCTAAGCAGCCTACAGCTCCGGGCAGAATGGGAATCACCACCTGTATACACTGAATCAGCACAAACAGAACAGGAGCCCAAAAGCCGAACCGGTTGAGAAATGCTCCCAGGGCTTCCTGGGACACAAAAATCTGGGTTTTCATTCCATACCAGATAAACCAGGCCATAGCTGCAAGTCCCAGAATGGTACATATATTTAAGTAAATTGCCGTCTTCTGTTTTTCCATAATACCACTCCCTTTTCTTCTGTCTGTCCCTGTTTCACGGCAGGCCGCTTTTTTGCTGTTTCCCTGCACTGTCCCGGGTCCTTTAAAAGTCCCTGGTAAAACTCTTTCCACATTTCGCCCACATGTTCTCTGCTGTAAAATTTGTGTCCCACATAAGCCGCATGAGCACTTCTCTGGTAAAAGTCTGTCTCCTCTTTCAGCTGCCTTAAAATTCTCACAAAGTCATCCAGATTTTCCCCTCTCAAAGCATAATCAAAAAGAATAGGCTCATAGATGGAAAGATTCCTTACCAAAATAGGCAGCCCGCAATTCATGGCTTCCAGAATCGTCATGGGAAACAGCTCTTCAAAAGAAGGCAGAAACATAACATCCGCCATATTATAAATTTCATTCATTTTTTCCCGGTCAACCAGTCCTAAAAATTTCACGTTTGCAGGCAGATGCTTCAGCATTGCCTTGATTTCCTCGTATCCCTGAGAAATTTTTCCGAAGGAAAAGCCTCCCGCCCACACAAACTGGCAGTCCGGCATTTTCTTGGCAGCCGCTACGAAATCAAACACACCTTTGCGTTTCTGCAGCTGTCCCACACACAATATAGTAAAGGCGTCTTCCTTAATCCCGCATTTTTTCCTGGCTGCCAGCCTCTCCTCCCTGGATAAAGGATAAAAATTTTCCTCTGAAACCACGTTGGGTATGTAAGTCACCTTTTCTCTGGGAATCCCGTAGGCCTCCAGCTTATCTATGAAAACCGGATTCACCGTCACCAGATAATCCATTCTCTTATAAAAAGAAATCATATATTTATAGAAAATCTCCTTAGCCGCTCTGGGCAGAGAGATACTATTTTCTACAGTTTCCGGCAGGAAGTGGACATAACCCACGGTTGTCCCCTGTCTTTTCTTTTTTCCGATAGAAAGATAATATTCCGGATTGATGGAATGATAGTGAGTAATATGGCAGGGGATTCTGGCATTTTCCAGAATCTCTGCCTTGCCCTTCATAACTTCCCTGGCCAAAGCTACCTGCTCGTCATGAGCCGACAACACGCCCTGTCCTTTTACCATATCTGCTTTTGAAAGCATATTGATTCGTCTCATCATTTACGCTCCTTTTTTTAACATATTTCTTCTGGCCAATATCCAAGCCAGGGCGCCTGCTGCGGCCCTTTCTGCTTCCTTCCTGGCTACCGCTTCCCGGTACAGCCGCTCTGCTTTTGTGCAGAAGTTCCAGGTAGAATACAAATACGCTGTTTCCTGAGCCTGGGCCCCCATCTGAAGCCTCCGCTCCTTATTTTCCAGAAGATAGTCTAAATGCATCTTAAAATACTCATAATTTTCATACTGAAAACCATTATATCCATCTGTCACCACATGGTCCAGGCAGGCATCCTTTCTGCACAGCGCAGGAATACCGCTGGCCAGGGCTTCGATATAGGTGATACCCTGTGTCTCGCTGTTAGAGGCGCAGACAAACACATCTCCCAGCTGATAATATTTCCCTACTTCCTCCGGAGAAATCATTCCTGTGAATATAACCTGTTCCTGGATTCCCAAACTCTGGGCCAGGCGGCAAAGCCGTTCCTTGTCCGGCCCGTCTCCTGCAATGAGAAGTGTGAGCGGGCTCTCCGGCTCCTCCGCTAAAAGCCTCTGGAAATAAGTAAGGATTTCTTCCAGATTTTTTTCCTTTGCCAGACGGCCTACACTTACCAACACCTTGTTTTCCTGAGGAATTTTCCACTTTCTCTTCAGGCTTAGCTTTTCCTCCACACTTAAAGCCTCTCTGAATTTCCGCAAATCAATGCCCGTGGGAATCACGGAAACCGGCTGTTTTACCTGGTATTTTTCCAATATTTTTTCCACCTTTTCAGTGGGAACGATAACCTGGCTGGTTTTATTTAAAACAGTCCTGGAGAAATACGCTACAAATCTTTTTTCCAGCATTTCTCCTGCTTTATACTGGGAAAACCCTCCCGGCAAATAGTGGATATAATCTTCGTATATGGTATGGTAGGTATGCAGCAGAGGACAATTGCACTTCCTGCTGATTTTCACGGCATAAGAGAATGTCATGAACTCACACTGTGAATGGACAACATCCGGCTTCCACCATATCAGCTCACGAACCAACTTTTCTGTATGGGGCAGCACTGCCCTGGCATTGGGATAAATCTTTTCCAAATTCAGGGACTTCATATAATAAACTCCATCTTCCTTGTAAGATTCATAATTTCTGGACAATGTGAGAACCCGGACCTCATGTCCCCTCTCCTCCAGCTCGCTCTTTAAATTTATCACGGATGTAACCACACCGTTGATAATAGGCTTGTACCAATCTGTTGTTAATAATATCTTCATAAAGGTTCCCCCTGTTCCTTACACTCTTACTGTATTTCTCTTTTGTTTACCTTGTTTATAGGATAAAGAACAGACTTAAAGAAAACAGGGTTTGAAATTTAAAGATTTTCTAAAGAATATAGAAAAAGAAACCACTGTATTAGTCTCAAGAGAAGGATTGATTCCTTCCCGGATTTATACCGTGGTTTCTTTATTTTTACTTTTAATCTTAATCTAGTTCTATTTCCGCCAGTTCTGCAGGAGGCAGCTTTTTGCTGGAATTCTTCTGATATTTTTTCAGCTCTGCCGCTGCCTTGGTAAGAGGCGCAATGGTTCCGGCCCCGGCCATACAGCCTCCCGGACAGCCCATTCCCTCTATCATACAGCCTTTCAGCTTTCCTGCCTTAGCAAGGGCCAATACCTTTTTGCACTCTGCCAGCCCCTCTGCATGCTCAATGTGGACCTCCACCTCAGGATAATATTCTTTCAGGCAGTCCTCAATAGCACTGGACACACCTCCGGCCACAGCATATCCTCTGCCTGCTGCCGTAGCATTATGGAAGGAAGATTCTCCCTCACATTCTGCCGGATTGATTCCCTTTGCCTCAAACATGCCGGCCAGCTCCTCAAAGGTAATGACAAAATCCACATCACTGCGCACATCTGTCCTGGAAGCCTCCAATTTTTTAGAAGCACAGGGACCGATAAACACCACATGGGCATTGGGGTGCTGCTTCTTAATCGTCCTGGCTGTGGCCACCATGGGGGTCAGCTCCTGGGAAATATTTCCCTTCATGTCCGGGAAAAAGTATTTTGCCATCATAATCCAGGACGGACAGCAGGAGGTCAACAGGAAAGGTATCTCCCCTGTGCTGACCTTTTCCGCATAATGATGGGCTTCTGAGGCTGCTCCTATATCTGCTCCCAAAGCCACCTCGTAAACCTCCTTAAAGCCCATTTCTAAAAGGGCTGCCTTTAGCTTTCTGGTAGTTACCTCCGGGCCAAACTGTCCCACAAAGGCAGGGGCCACCTCTGCGATAATCTCCTTTTCCTCTTTTAAAGCATGGGCAAGCTGGAAAATCTGGGACTTGTCTGAAATAGCTCCAAAGGGACAGCTTACCATACACATGCCACAGGAAACACACTTTTCATTGTTGATTCTGGCTCTGCCCAGCTCATCGCTTTCAATAGCGTTGACTCCGCAGGCCCTGGCACAGGGGCGCTCCTTTTTTGCAATGGCGTCGTAGGGACAGACAGATTTGCACTTGCCGCATTTGATGCACTTATCCTGGTCAATAACAGACTTGCCCTTTACAATGCTGATAGCGCCTTTGGGGCATACTTCCTTACAGGGGTGAGCCACACAGCCTCTGCACATATTCGACACCTCATACATTTTCGTTTCACAGGCGTCACAGGCTGAAGGGATTACCTGCATAAGGGGCGGCTCATAGTATTTTTCATCAATATTGCTGGCCTCCAGACCGGATGTGATATGTACCGCTTTATCTTCCGGCCGCAAAGACATACCCATAGCCAGACGAACTCTTTCACTGGCCACGGCTCTTTCCCGGTAAATACTCTCCCTGTAAGTTGCCCTTTCCTGTACAATGTGGTAAGGAATGGCTTCAATATCCGCTACCAGGGTTTCCGGCTCAGACTCAAAGCCTGCCTTTGCAATTTCTTTAAACACCTTCCGGCGGATTCTTTTTACATTTGTGTCCAGACCTCTCATTCTTTCCTTCCTTTCCATCCCCTCTCTACGTCATTATGCTGAAAATGAACATGCCAGTACACTGGTCCGGAGAGGATATATTTCATCATCGGATTACTGCCTCTAATCATACCCAGATTTTCTCTCAAATGCAAGAAATCCCTGGTATTTTATTTCGTACATTCCCAAAAACTATGCTATACTTTATGCAGACTGCCATACATGGAGAATTATTCCCGGCCTGTCTCATCATGTTACCCCAACATAAAGAAGGAATCTTTAGAAAGGAGTTTTCCTATGCTTTCATTTACTTATACATCTAATAAAAGGCTGCTGCCGCCTGTTTTTACCGGCAGTACCTTAAAGTTCATTGCTCTTATTACTATGCTCATAGACCACATAGGTGCTGTATTCCTGGAAAAAGGAGTTATATCTGCTTACAACCAGGGACTGCCTTCTGCCCTCTCCTATGAGGAAAGCCTTTTTTTCTCCAATCTGGACCAGATTCTGCGGAATATAGGGAGAATTGCTTTTCCCATTTTCTGTTTTCTTTTAGTGGAAGGCTTTTTCCATACCTCCAACCGAGCGAAATACGCCCAGAGGCTTTTTCTCTTTGCCCTGCTGTCTGAGGTTCCTTTTGACCTTGCTTTTAATTACAGCTTCCTGGAAACTTCCTATCAAAACGTTATGTTTACCCTGCTCTTTGGTTTTCTCACCATCTGGGCCATGGAAAAAGCCAGAGAGCTGCATCCTGCTCTCCTCTTTCTTCCGGCCCTTTTAGGGCTGGGCGCAGGATGGCTCTTCCATGGGGATTATAATTGGAAGGGGATTCTGCTGATAATTGTTCTGTACCTCTTTTATGCCTATCCCCTGGAGAAAACCATTGCCGGGTGTATCTGTCTTTTGTGGGAGCCCTGGGCCCTTCTGGCCTTTATTCCCATCAATCTGTACAATCAAAAAAAGGGACAGGGTCTGAAGTATCTCTTCTACTTCTTTTACCCTGCCCACCTTTTGGCCTTGTTTTTGCTTCGCTATTTGATTTTCAAAATCTAAACCCGGGCTACTGCTTCTCTACTACTTCGCCCTGCTTTTTATAAATACTGCCTGAGGGAACCACGCCTCTTACAGAAGAGAGGGGATAAATATTGGTGTGGCTTCCCACCACAGTACCCGGGTTCAGCACAGAACCACAGCCAACTTCCACTTCATCTCCCAGCATGGCGCCGAATTTCTTCAGCCCGGTTTCGATTTTCTCTGTCTGACCCTTGACTACCACCAGTTTTTTGTCAGACTTTACGTTGGAGGTAATGGAGCCTGCCCCCATATGAGACTTGTAGCCAAGGATAGAATCTCCCACATAATTATAGTGGGGAACCTGTACCTTGTCGAAAAGAATTACGTTTTTAAGTTCCGTGGAGTTTCCTACCACAGCTCCCTCTCCTACCAGAGCATTTCCCCGGATAAAGGCACAGTGGCGTACCTCGGCCTCTTTGCCGATAATAGCCGGTCCGTTAATATATGCAGTGGGAGCTACCTTTGCAGATTTAGCAATCCACACATTTTCTCCCCTTTTCTCATATTCCTCTTCACTTAAAGTATTTCCCAGCTCTACAATGAACTGGCTGATAAGAGGCAGCACCTCCCATGGATAAGTTTTGCTCTCTAAAAGCTCCTTTGCAAGAGTCTTGCTCAAATCGCTGTACAATTCACAAATTTTCAACTGTTCCATCTTTCTACCTGCTTCCTTTCCTGGATAATGACAGAGTAATCCTGTGTCCGTTACGCTCCTATTTTACTACGCTTTGGAAGATTTTCCAACTGTTTTCTTGGAGCCTGCTTTCTTGGCCTCTCCATAGCTTTTTCTGGCGGCCGGCTTTTTATAGTAAGCTGCCGCAGCGTCAAAGAACTGCCGCAGGGCAAGCTGGTTTCTCAGCCCCATTACTCCCTCTGTCCGGCTGCGGATAAAATGCTCCAGCTTTCCCATATATTCCTGGGAGGTAATGCTTCCTTCCGCCACATATGTCAGTCCCTTTTCCCAGCTGGCCGTAAGCTCCGGATTTAAAAGTGAGCGGATAGAAGCATTTACCACGTCAAATATCATTTCTCCTAAAAGGGTCGGGGTGATAACCTGGGTCTTTTTATTAAGTGCCAGATATTGAATGGTCATCAGTTTTTTCAAAATCTCCGCTCTGGTAGCACTGGTTCCGATTCCGCTTCCTTTAATCTGGGCACGCAGTTCCTCGTCTTCAATCAGCTGTCCTGCATTTTCCATAGCAAGAATCATAGAACCGGAAGTATATCTTTTAGGCGGAGAGGTTTCCCCCTCTTTTATGTAAAAGCTTTCCACCGGCAGGCTGCTTCCTTTTTTGATACCTTGAAGAAGTTCCAGAAAACCGGCATCCCCGGTCTGCTCTTCCTGGTCTTTCCCCTCTTCCTTTTTTTCCTCCTCATCCTTTTTCTTCCCAAAGGAATAACCGGTAACCTTCAGATACCCTTCTGACACCAGCACCTTAAAGGAAGAAAAGAGACGTTCTTTTTCTATGACAGAGGTGAGACTGACTTTCTGATACACAGCAGGAGGATAAAATATACTCAAAAACCGCCGGACTACCACTTCGTACACCCAGCTGGCAGTAAGAGACAGACTTTTCAAAGCTCCCAGCCCCTGTCCCGTAGGAATGATAGCATAATGGTCTGTAATCTGCTTATCGTTTACATATCTGGTTTTCCCTATGCTCTTGTAAGAGCCCAGCTCCAGAATCTCTCCTGCGTACTCCTTTCCCTGTTCATAGCCCAACAGCCCTCTCAGATTTTTCGAAATTTCCTTGGCCACTGCTGTGGAAAGCACTCTGGCGTCCGTTCTGGGATAAGTCACCAGTTTCTTTTCATACAGTTCCTGGACAATTTTCAGGGTTTCGTCCGGGCTTAATTTAAACAGCCTGGAACATTCATTCTGAAGCTCTGCAAGGTTAAAGAGGAGAGGAGGATTTTTATTTTCTTTTTTCTTCTCCAGCTTTTCCACCTGTGCGGTAAGCGGAGGATGGGCAGACAAAAGTTCTACCAGTGCCTGGGCCTGTTCTTTTTCCTTAAAGCCGTTTTCCTTATACAGATAAGGGGACTGAAAAAAACGGCTGCCCTCCACTGCTCTCCACTCTCCCTCAAAGGAACGGCCTGACAGCTGAAACTTTCCCAGCACCCGGTAAAAGGGAGTCTTCACAAATTCCCGTATCTCCCTTTCTCTGCGTACCACCATTCCCAATACGCAGGTCATAACCCTTCCCACGGAAATAGCCTGATACCTGGTACCCAGATAGGAGGATACTGCGTTTCCGTATTTCAGAGACAATAGTCTGGAAAAATTGATGCCCATAAGGTAATCTTCTTTTGCCCGCAAATAAGCAGAAGCAGACAGATTATCATAGGCGTGAATATCCTTGGCCTCCCGGATTCCTCTTAAAATCTCCTCTTCGGTCTGCGAGTCAATCCATACCCTCTTCTGGGTCTTATTTCTCACTCCGGCCATCATAGCTACCAGACGATAAATATATTCTCCCTCCCGACCGGAATCGGTACACACATAAATGGTATCCACATCCTGCCGGTTCAGAAGTCCCTTTACAATATCAAACTGCTTCTTAACTCCGGGAATTACCTCATACTTAAACTCCTTTGGAAGAAAAGGCAGGGTCTCCAGGCTCCATTTTTTCAGTTTTTCATCGTATTTTTCCGGATAACTCATGGTTACCAGATGGCCCACACACCAGGTAATCACCGTATTTTCAGACTCCAAATATCCATCCTTCCTGGATGTCTGGACTTTCAGGGCCTTGGCAAACTCCTGGGCCACGCTGGGCTTTTCCGCTATAAATAATGCCTTGCTCATGAAGACTCCTCTTCTGCCTTCTCTAATCTGTCTCCCACACAAAGGATTCCGCCCTGAAGAACTCTGGCAAAAACCCCTTCCCTGGGCATAATACAGTCTCCCATCTGTTTAAAAATTTCGCAGCCCTGGTGGCATTGCTTTCCTATCTGGGTAATTTCCAGCATAACGTCTTTGCCTTTCAGTCTGGTTCCCACCGGCAAAGCCGCAAAATCAAAGCCCTCCACTACCAGGTTTTCCCCGAAATCCCCATACTCCACAACAGCTCCCCGCTGCCGGAATTCCTCTATTTTTTCTGCGGACAGCAGGCTTACCTGCCTGTGCCATTTCCCTGCATGGGCGTCTCCCCGGATGCCAAACTCCTCCAGAAATATTCCCTGGGGAACCTGCTGTTTCTTTGTTCCCCTTTCTTTGCTGATACAGATTGCAAGTATTTTTCCCATTACTCAGCCTCCAATCTGGGACATGGTATGTGTCTCCAACCTTTCTGTGTTCTGTTCTAAACTGCTGCCTTCCCCAAATACATGGGCCCTGGGTTTTTCCCGGACAGCTCTGCATATGGCTGCTTCCAGCTTTTTTCGAATCTCTGTTTTTTCTTCATTCTGCCGCAAAATCCTTTTTAAATCCACACCCTGCTCATACTGGAGACAAGTTTTTAAATACCCGGCTGCAGTCAGTCTTACTCTGTTACAGGAGGAACAGAACTGATGGCTCACTGCACTGATAAAACCGATTTTCCCGGCAAATCCTGAAAGAGTATAATACTGGCAGGGACCGTTGCCCAGTTTTCCCCCATAGGGCTTCAGCGGACCGTATTCCTTTTCCAGTACATCCCGGACCATCTTCTCTCCCGGGTTCTGAAACTTCCTCCCGTATCCAATAGGCATCATTTCAATAAACCGCACGGACACAGGATAATTTCCAGCCAGTCCTCCCAGGGCTTTAACCCTCTCATAAAAGCTATTCTCCTCTTCCCAGAAGGAGACACAGTTCACTTTTACTCCCAGTCCTTTCCGGGAACAGGCAGCTTCCAATCCTTCCAGGGCCCTGCTCAGGCATCCTCCCCTGGTAAATCTGGCATACTCCTGCTCATTCAGGCTGTCTATACTGATATTCACTCCGTCCAGCCCCGCCTCCATAAGTGCAGGAAGCTGTTCCTTCAGCAGAATACCGTTGGTAGTAAGCGTCACATTTTTAATTCCCGGCAGCTGCTTCAGTTTTCTTACCAGCACCGGCAAATTCCTGCGCACAAGAGGTTCTCCACCTGTCAGCTTGATTTTGGATATGCCAAGGCCGGAAAAAATTTCTGTCAGTTCCTCTATCTCCTCATAAGACAAAATATCCTCATGAGACACAGGGCAAACGCCTTCCTCAGGCATACAGTACACACATCTTAAATTACACCTATCTGTTACGGAAATCCGCAGATAATCTATCTCTCTTCCAAAACTATCCTTCATTCTGGCTCCTTTATGCGGCAGCACTTTTAAAGAAAAGGTGCCTCAAAAGCATTTCACTGCCTTTCGTGGCACCCTCTGCCGAAATCCTGAAACTTCGTCTTATGTTTTCTTCCTTTATCAGTCCTTCTTATTGACTGAGGCTAATTCTCTTTATCCTTTACTGGTCCTTCATGTTGGCCAGCTTAGCCGCCTGGTCTGCGGCAATCAGATTGTCCAGCACTTCTGTCAAATCACCGTTTAACACGGAATCCAGCTTGTGAAGAGTCAGCTTGATTCTGTGGTCTGTCACACGCCCCTGAGGGAAATTGTAGGTTCTGATTTTCTCAGAACGGTCTCCGGTTCCCACCTGGCTTCTTCTGGCCTCCGCTTCCTCGTCATGCCGCTTCTGCAGCTCCATATCATAGAGACGGGAACGGAGAATTTTCAGGGCTTTATCCTTATTCTTCAGCTGGGATTTTTCATCCTGGCAGGAGATTACAATTCCCGTAGGGATATGGGTCAGACGCACCGCTGAGTCTGTGGTATTTACACACTGACCACCGTTTCCGGAAGCACGGAAAACGTCAAATTTACAATCATTTAAATCCAGCTGGAAATCAATCTCCTCAGCCTCCGGCATGATGGCTACCGTAATGGTAGAGGTATGGATACGGCCGCCGCTTTCTGTCTCCGGCACACGCTGCACACGATGTACGCCGCTTTCGTATTTCAGCTTGGAGTAGGCGCCCTGACCGTAAATCATAAAGGTAACCTCTTTAAAACCGCCGATTCCGTTTTCATTCAGAGTCAGCATCTCGGTTCTCCAGTTCTGGGATTCCGCATATTTCACATACATACGGTAAATCTCCGCTGCGAAAAGAGCAGCCTCGTCTCCTCCTGCTCCGGCACGGATTTCCACAATAACATTTTTATCGTCATTGGGGTCCTTAGGCAGAAGAAGGATTTTCAATTCCTGTTCCAGTTCTTCAATTCTCTTTTTAGCCTGGGAAAGCTCCTCCTTCAGCATTTCCCTCATTTCCTCGTCAGATTCCTCCTCCAGCATAGCCAGACTGTCTTCCACAGTCTGTTTACACTCTTTATACTCAGAATAAGCTGCAGCAATAGGCTGAAGGTCGCTTTGTTCCTTCATCAGCTTCTGAAATCTGGCGGCATCGTTTGCCACTGTCGGCTCGTTTAACTCATTTAATATCTCTTCAAGGCGTACTAAAATGTCATCTAATTTATCAAACATATTTTTCCTCCTGATTTTTTCTTCCAATTACAACCCGGTCAAGACCAGCCAGGTCTTTTACCACACGAATCCTTTCGAATCCCTGCTCTTCCATCAGTCCGGCCACTGCTTTTCCCTGGTCATATCCTATCTCAAAGGCCAGCAGTCCCTTGGGACTTAAATATTCTCCTGCCAGACGGGTAATTTCCCTGTAAAAATACAGGCCGTCCTCATGGCCGTCCAGGGCCATTCTGGGCTCATACAGCCGAACCTCCTCCATCAGTCCCTCAATTACCTGGGAAGGGATATAAGGGGGATTAGATACAATCACATCATAGGTTCCCTGTATATGTTCAAATAAATTGCTGTGAATCCACTGAGGGGAAACACCCAGGTCAGTACCGTTTTTCTCGGCTACTTCCAAGGCCTGACAAGATAAATCTGCTCCTGTGCCAATGGCCTTTTTCATATTTTTCAGCAGGCTGATTAGAATACAGCCGCTTCCGGTACACATATCCAGAACCCTCAGACCTTCTCTTCCCTGGCTTTCCTTTAAAACCTCTTCCACCAGGATTTCCGTATCCTGTCTGGGGGCCAGCACAAATTCATTGACATAAAATTTATAGCCAAAGAAATATGCCTCACCAGTCAGCTGCTGAAGGGGAATGTGCTGCTTTCTCTTTTTAATCAGCGCTTCATAGCTTTTTTTCTGCTTTTCTCCTACTTCTTCTCCCTCATGGGCAAAGTACCAGGCTCTGGATATGCTGCAGACAAACTCCAGAAGCAGCCAGGCGTCTAAATCACTGTTTTCTACTTTGCCTTCCCGAAGCTCTTTCTTTCCGAAATCCAGGACTTCTCTGTAAGTCTTCATAAGGTTCCTTCCTCGTCAATAACAGAATCCGGGAAATTCTCTTTTAAGTATGCTTTCCAGTCAAATACAGCCTCCACCGCAGCTATGGCTACCTGGGCCATATCCTCTGTAGGCTCTTTGGTTGTCAGCTTCTGCAAGGCCAGTCCCGGCTTAGATAAAAAGGCCACAGCACCGTTGTCATGATTTCCTGCAAGGCGGATAAATTCATAGGAAATTCCAGCGATAGCCGGAACCAGTAAAATTCGAATCACAACTCTTAGCCACATGGTCTTTACCGGTACCACAGCAAAAAATCCGATAAAGAAGATAATGCTGACAATAATCACAAAGAATAAAAAGCTGGTACCGCACCGTTTGTGGAATCTGGAGCTTTTCATAACATTATCCACAGTCAGTGGCATTCCATGTTCCACACAGTTGATACATTTATGTTCCGCTCCATGATACATGAAAACCCGCTGAATATCCTCCATTTTGGAAATTAAAAGCATGTACAGCAGAAACAGCAGGATTCTCACCAGTGCCTCTGCTATGGTAACCAAGGTCTCTCCTGCTCCTACCTTATGCAGAAGGCTGGCCAGCAGATAAGGCAGTACCATGAATAACCCTACAGAGAAAATAATGGAAAGCGTTACGGTGACTGTCATCAGCACCTTATCCTCTTTTTCTTTTTTTGCCTCTTCCCGCTCCCTTTCCTGTCCGGTCAGTTGCTTTCTTTTTTCAAATTCCTCCTCATCCTCAAAAAAGGTGGCAGAGTACATGAGACATTTGGTTCCCACTACCAGAGAATCGATAAAGCTGAACACGCCCCGGATAATAGGAAGCCCTGGAATTCTTTTGCTTTTTATAAGGCTCTTATAATCCTCAACCTTAACCTCTATTTCCTTGTCAGGCTTTCGTACTGCAACAGAATACACATCTCCATGGCGCATCATAATTCCTTCCATTACAGCCTGCCCGCCAATATTTGATGACTTCATGATTCCCTCCAAACGCAACAAGAGGCTGAAGTCCTAAAACCTCAACCTCTTCTATCTCTTATTTATTCATGCCGTATTTCTTGTTGAACTTATCAATACGTCCACGAGCCTGTGCAGCTTTCTGCTGTCCTGTATAGAAAGGATGACATTTGGAGCAAACTTCTACTCGCAGCTCAGACTTTGTAGAACCTGTCTTAAATGTATTTCCACAGTTGCATGTCACTGTACATTCCTGATAATTTGGATGGATTCCTTCTTTCATTTTTTTCACCTCTTCTATATTTTTATAATTTATATGGTTTTATGCGTTTTACAATTTCAAACAGCTTATAAATTGTACCATAGAAACACCTAAAATGCAAGTACAAATCTCTACTTTTTCCCTGGTCCTTCTGGATACATTCACTCTGCAAGGCGGAGGAATGAGGCGCAGCGGTGGCTACGTCGATTGACGACAACGCAGCAGATGGAAATTCAGGCAGATTATTTGTTGAAATGTGAACGTGTCAGTACATTTGACTTATCCTTGGGACCAGCTTAAATAATCCTCTGTTTTTTAATCATTTGTACAAACTCACGGTTATCTCTGGTTCTGGCAAACATATTCAAAATATTTTCCGTGGCCTCATCTGACTTCATACCATTTAAAGCTTTACGCATAATATCCACTGCTTCCAACTCCTCCTGGTTCAGCAGCAAATCTTCTCTTCTGGTTCCTGACTTGGCAATATCAATGGCCGGGAATACTCTCTTCTCCTGTAACTTTCTGTCCAGCACCAGCTCCATATTTCCGGTTCCCTTAAATTCCTCATATACCACATCATCCATCTTGCTGCCTGTATCCACCAAAGCTGTAGCCAGAATCGTAAGACTTCCGCCCTCTCTCATATTTCTGGCTGCACCGAAAAACCTCTTAGGCATGTGAAGAGCCGCAGGGTCAAGACCGCCGGATAATGTACGGCCGCTGGGAGATACAGTCAGATTGTAGGCTCTTGCAAGCCTGGTGATACTGTCAATAAAAATCGTAACATCCTTCTTATGTTCCACCAGACGTTTCGCCCTCTCAATGGTCATTTCAGAAACCCTCTTGTGGTGTTCAGGAAGCTCGTCAAAGGTAGAATAAATAATCTCCACATTATTGCCTTTGATAGTCTCCTTCATATCCGTAACCTCCTCCGGACGCTCGTCAATAAGGAGAATAATCAAATGCATTTCCGGATTATTCCTTAAAATAGACTTAGCCGCATCCTTCAAAAGGGTTGTCTTACCGGCTTTAGGGGGAGATACAATCATTCCCCTCTGCCCTTTTCCGATTGGGCTTACCAGGTCTGTAATCCTCATAGCCATACTTCCGCCCGGCCGTTCCAGGTGCAGTCTTTCATCAGGGAAAATAGGCGTCATATCCTCAAAATTCATTCGCTGCATCTCATTTGCTTTAATCCCATTGATATAGGTCACATAAAGCAGTGCGGAGAACTTTTCATTCTGACTCTTTATCCTGGTATTTCCTTTCAGAATATCTCCTGTCTTCAAATTAAATCTGCGAATCTGGGAGGGAGACACATATACATCATTATCCCCCGGCAAATAATTGTCGCTGCGGATAAATCCATATCCGTCCGGCAACACCTCTAAAATTCCTTTGACTGTCTGGCCGCTGTCCAGTTCTGACTGTTCCATAGGTGCCCGCACGGTACGGGTTTCCTGACTCTCCTCCTTCTTATTTTCATCTTTTTTATTCTCATGTTTGCCGTCTCTCTTATCAGCTGTTTTCTTTTCTTTTTCATCTTCCTGAAGCATACGCTCTATCAGCTCGCTTTTCTTTAGTGAGGAAATCCCTTTCAGCCCTCTAGCCTTTGCAACATCTTTTAATGCTCCCAATGACAGGGATTCATATTTTTCTCTCATTCTTGAGTCCTTTCCTTAATCAATATTTTCAAAATTCATAAATCTGGAATTTAGTCAGAATCGACGTGAAACGTTTGCCAATGATATACCAATATTATAGTTACTTTACCACAGAATACAAAATTTGGCAAACAAAACAAAAAAAGCTTGTAAACACAAGCTTTTTACACTGCCGCAGACCGGAATCGAACAATACAACGGTCTGGAAAACACGCTAAGAAAGGAG
>NHCFR01400__coassemble_1062_pt1 | contig 15343 bp, 15 predicted proteins | sample NHCFR01400__metabat2_high_PE_048 | metagenome-assembled genome bin NHCFR01400
CAATTTAGTGCGACAGCCCCTTCTCCGCCTGCGGCGGGTCGCTTTAGCGACATAATTCCTCTCCGCTGCAGTGCGCTCCTGCCCGGAGGGCTTTTTGTTCTATAGGAAATTCAAAGGAATTTCCTATAGAACAAAAAGCGTATCCCAAAAGCCCAACTCTAAGCTCTTGCAATACGCTTTGTTTTCTTACTCTGTTTTAACGGACAGACAGTACTGCAAAGCCTGCCTTTTCTACGGCCTGTTTCAACGCTACATCTTCTACAGGCCGGTCATAAGATACCACTGCCCGGTTTTTCTTTACCTCTACTTTTGCGGAAACTCCGTCAATTTTATTCAAAGCCAGGGTTACACTTTGCTTACAGTGTTCGCAGTGCATTCCGCTTATCTGAATCACCTTTTCTCCCAGCTTAGGATTCTCCAGCCTCTTATCCTCTTCCTTCACCAGCCCTTTAGAGCCACCTCCGCAGCAGGGCCCCTCGCCTTTAAAATGTTTAACAGTACCTTTTATGGCAAAGATAAAGACAATCAGCACAAGAATCAATATAACTGCGTCAACCATATATTATCCCTTACTTTCTGTTTTTGTAACAGTTCAGCCTTGCTGAACCGTTACAGGCAAAATCCATGCAAAATCGCCTACGGCGATGGGATTTTGCCTCCTGAATCATGTTCTTACGGTCAGCGCAGCAAGTGCGCAGACCTAGCTGAACTGTTACCTGTTTTTCCATTTTTTTCTTATATATTGAACCAACTGGTAAATTCCCACGCCCACAAAATACAGCACTATGATAATGCCGAAAAGATACAGCATGGAACCTGTGGAGTCACCCATTGTGCTTCACTCCTTCACTTACTTTAGAGCTGCTGCAGCCCCTGCAGCTTCCGCAACAGCCGGAGCAGCCTCCGCATCCGGCACCCGGATTCTTTCGGTTTTTCATTTGTTTGTAAATGATAAAGCCGCAATAGGCCAGCACTGCCCCAAGTATGATAATATCAACAGCCATACTATTGCCTCCTTTTCATATGCCGATATGGAGCCAGATAAAAATCTCCGGCTCCATATCTTTTTACCACAATAAAACTAATTCTGCAAGTAACTGTGGATAAGTTATTTTTTCTTCTTTATTTTACAGCCTGTACAGACCTTCTGGAGTAAACTTTTTGGTCCTTGTAAGGGTCCGGACGGAAAAGCAGGAACAGGAAAGCCAGAAGCACTACAATAGCTACTGCACTGCCTGCTGTAAAGGCGCCGCCCAAAACCAGGCTTCCAATCTGGTATACACAGAGGCAAACCAGGTAAGCGAATACATTCTGGAAAAGAATGGCAAACCAGAACCACTTTTTAGACTGCATCTGCTGTGCCATGGTAGCAATAGCTGCCAGGCAGGGAGAATCCAGCAGATTGAATAACAGGAAGGAGAATGCTGCCAGCATACTTGGGAACCAGCTTCCCACACCTGCTGCTACGTTTACTGCATCCTCTACATCGCCCTGTACATTAGCCAGAACGCCCATTGTAGAAACAATGGCTTCTTTTGCGGTAAATCCTGACAGAGAAGCTGCCACTGGCTGCCACTCTCCAAAGCCCAGAGGTGCAAAGATAGGTGCAATTACACCGCCAATTGCTGCCAGAAGGCTGTTATTGCTGTCCTCTACCATTCCAAAGCCGCCTTCACCGAAGCCAAAGCCGCCTAAGAACCACATGACCACGCAAGCCAGGAACAGAATAGTACCGGCCTTAATGATAAAGCCTTTCAGTCTTTCCCACACATGAAGCAGTACGGTTTTCACCTGAGGAACATGGTACTGGGGAAGTTCCATAACAAAGGGTGCGGGTTTTCCTGAAAATGGTTTTGTCTTCTTTAACATGATAGCAGAAACCAACACCGCAACAATTCCGATAAAGTACATCAAAGGTGCGATAAAAGCACTTTCCGCATAACCGGCCGCCTCACCTGCAATCACACCGCCCATAAGAGCAATTACCGGAAGCTTTGCCCCACAAGGAACAAAGGTAGCAGTCATAATAGTAAGACGTCTGTCATTATCCTGCTCAATGGTCTTGGAAGCCATAATTCCCGGAATACCGCAGCCGGAAGAAATCAGCAATGGGATAAAACTCTTTCCTGATAATCCAAAATGGCGGAACACACGGTCCATAACAAAGGCAATGCGCACCATATAACCGCAATCCTCTAAAATGGAAAGGAACAAGAATAAAATTGCCATCTGGGGAACAAATCCCAGAACAGCACCTACACCGCCGATGATACCGTCAACTACAAGGCTTACTACCAAGTCTCCGGCACCTATGGTCCCAAGGAGGCCGCCTACAGCGTCCTGGATAGCCACTACAAATACGTCGTTGGTCCAGTCTGTCACAATGGTTCCAATGGTTGTTACAGATACATAATATACCAGGAACATAACTGCCAGGAAAATGGGAATACCCAAAATACGGTTTGTGACTACCTGGTCAATCTTATCTGACATGGTCATTTTCTGAGCTGCTTTTTTCACGGTTGTCTTGACTAACTTCTGGATATATGTATATCTCTCGTCTGTTACAATACTTTCCATGTCATCGTCATGCTTCTTCTCCAAGGCAGCGCTTTCGGCCTTTATCTGTGCCATAGCTCCTGCGTCTACGGTAATGCCTTCCATGGCCTTACTGTCCTTTTCCAAAAGCTTGATGGCATACCATCTGATTTTATCTTCTTCCACACGGCCTTCCAGGCATCTCTTGGTGTTGGCAATAGCTGTTTCCAGCTCCTGGCTGAAAATTTCCTGCGGAAGAATCACCTCTTTCTTCTTTGCACAGCGTACGGCCTCGTTGACTACCTCATCCAGTCCGGTGCCTTTTAAAGCTGAAGTTTTTACAATGGGGCAGCCCAGCATGGCGCTCAATCTTTTTGTATCAATCTTAATATTGTTCTTTTCCAGCAAATCCGCCATGTTCAGGGCAATGATAACCGGAATCCCTGTCTCAATCAACTGGGTGGTAAGATACAGGTTTCTTTCAATATTGGTGGCGTCCACCAGATTGATGATAACATCCGGATTCTCCTTTAACAGATAATCACGGCTAACTACTTCCTCCAAGGTATATGGGGAAAGGGAATAAATACCGGGCAGGTCTGTCACTATAATATCATCCTGACCGCCCTTTTTCCTTTTGATTTTTCCTTCTTTCTTCTCTACGGTAACTCCCGGCCAGTTTCCAACATACTGGTTGGCACCAGTCAGAGCATTGAACATGGTGGTTTTACCGCAGTTTGGATTACCGGCAAGCGCAATTTTAATTGCCATTTTCATATCCTCCTCTAGTTAGTTTCTTGTAACACATAGCTGCACAAAAAGTAAACTCTTTCCTGTGCATCCCCTGTTCAGGTCTATTTCTGTCTTACCTCTACACACTGGGCATCCTGCTTTCTCAGAGAAAGCTCATAGCCCCTCACCGTAATCTCCACCGGGTCTCCCAATGGAGCTACTTTTCGGATATAAATTTCGCAGCCCTTTGTAATTCCCATATCCATAATACGGCGTTTATAAGCGCCGTCTCCTTCTATTTTGGCAACTACAACTGTTGTGCCTACTTCCGCTTCCCGAAGTGTCATCACAAATCTCCTCCCTTTTTGTATTTTACGGAACAATTTTTGCTATACCATAATTTTCTTTGCCATATCTTCATTGATGGCCACTCTGGAATCCTTAATATTTACTATCATATTCCCGCTGATTCTGGAGATTACACTGATGTGGGCATTTTCCACAAAACCCAGATTAGCCAGAAACTGTCTGGTCTCTGTGGCCCCTCCCACTCTCTTAATGGTTCCTTCCTCTCCATTATCCATAAAAATCAATGGCTGCATAAAATCCCTCCATTTACTTGTATCTTAGTACTATCTAACTTTTTTTAGTTATTACTAACTCCAGTAATTAGAATACGCTAACTTTCTCCTGTTGTCAATATATTTTTTATAATATTTTCCAAAATACTCACCCTTCTACCCTGCCATCCTTGATTTAAAGGGTTTCTCCCTATTTTTCCTATGAAATGAAAAAGCCCCGGAAACCAACCTGCCGCAGGGCGGTCACTGGCTTCCGGAGTTCTTTTACACCTGGTCCTCAATCTCTATTTTATTTACATCTTCATCGGTTTCATCCTGTTTATGCTTTACTCCCACTGTACCGGCCACCACATAATAGCGAAATCTGGGTTCATAATAAAAATCCTTGATTAGGGAAAAATTCTCGATTTTTCCCGTACTCTCTACATGCATAAGGGGCCCGGTACAATGCATGACAACATCCCCGATTTTCACATGCTCTTCATCGTAAGGGGTAATGGGCAGGTCCTGGCGAATCAAATCCAGCACCTTTCCCTCTATCTCATCCAAATCAAATTCCGGCTTTTCCTGATAATTGATGGCAAACCCATGACTGATGTCGGAGCGGCTATATTTAGGCCTTGGAATATCCCGGACACAATACCCGAATAAGTCCTCGGCACTGTGGGCCATCTTTCTGTAAATCAGAGAGCTGAAAGCAATCTCCGCAATATTATCCGGTAAAGGGCCGAAAAGAGAAGGTCTGGTGACAATCACCTCTTCCCCAATGCCAATCAATAAATCTGCATTTCTTTTCAAGGAAGGATATAGAATCTCAAAATGCTCCACAATCACCCGTTTTCTCTGGGAAATCACATGTAAAACAGCCTTGGAAATGTCCTCCAAAGATACATACTTCATGGCTGTACGGACGTCCACATGAAAGGTTTTAGGCGTATAGAAGCCCACCTCGTCTGAATTTAAAAGCGGCATATTTAAAATGTCGAATTCGTCATCCGACTCCACGGTCTGAATCCCGGGAAACATTCCCTTAATCAGCCAGCTTTTGCCGGAATCCTTGGCTCCTATGATACCGATAATCCGGTCAAAAGGATTTAAGTACATCTGGGTAATCTTCATCCCCAAATCCATCATTCTCTTATTCCCTCTGGGAGCAAAGAAAAAATTATACAGATTGCACTCGTGCCGCACATTGTTATAAATCATAGAAACACCCCATTTCCTGTCGTTTTAAGCGGTTTCTATTTTAGCACAAAAAGAGTCTGAAATTCGTCTGCTTATTTCAAAAATCCGCTGATAATCTGCTCTTCTGCTTCTTCCTCTGTAAGCCCCAGGGTCATCAGCTTGATAATCTGCTCCCCGGCAATTTTTCCGATAGCAGCCTCGTGAATCAGGGCAGCGTCTGAATTGTTGGCCGTAATCTCCGGAATAGAGCTGATTTTAGCATTTCCCACAATAATGGCATCACACTCTGTATGGCCGCTGCACTTGGCATTTCCATTTAACACAGACTGGAAAAGCTGATAGGAATCATCCTTTGCCACGGAACGGGAAATGATATTTGCACCGGAATCATCTCCGTTCATATCCACAATAAAGCGGCTCTCCGCCTTTTGCTCCCCATGAGTCATCAGTCTTTCCATTACCTTCAAAGTAGCATGTTCTCCCAGCTTTGCGGTAGTTTTACGGATAGTAGAGTCTACACCTTTAATTTGGGCAGTATCCATTTCCATATAACTGTTTTCCCCTATCTCTATGATAGTCTGGGGATTCATGATTCTCTGTCCCTTGCCGTCTCCGCTTCCATAGTGCTTTTCAATATATTTTACTTTGGAATTCTTTCCGATGAAAAAGCTGTGGATACCGTCATGCTGGCTGGAATCATCGGTTCCGCAGTGGATACCGCAGCCTGCAATGATAGTCACGTCACAGTCGTCTCCAATATAGAAATCATTGTAAACCGTCTCCTTTAAGCCGGCCTGACTCAGCACTACCGGGATGTGGATACTCTCATTTTTTGTACCCGGCTTAATCTGAATCACAATGCCGTCTCCCTCTTCCCTGGGAATAATCTGAATATGCTCTGTGCTGTTTCTGGCCTGGGTCTCCCCGTTTGCCCGGATATTATAAGCACCTACAGGAATCGCATGCAGCCCTGATACGGCCTCTAAAAGCTGTTTTTGAATGGTGTCCATTATTTCAGTCCTCCTTTCTTCCAAATAGCGCAGCCGGAAGTCTCATCTCCTGTGTCCGCTGCATTCAGCAAAGTTGGAAGCACTTCATCCTTGCTGCCTCGTTTCACCAGCCTGCCCTCGGCAATGACAAGAATCTCGTCCGCAGTGTTCAAAATTCTCTCCTGATGGGAAATAATCAAAATGGAACCGTGGCGTTCCTTATGCATATTATCAAACACATGAATCAGGTTCTGAAAGCTCCACAAATCAATACCGGCTTCCGGCTCGTCAAACACAGACAGTCTGGTGCCTCTGGCCATAACTGTAGCAATCTCAATACGCTTCATCTCTCCTCCGGAAAGACTGGCATTTACCTCCCGGTTAATATAATCCTTGGCGCAAAGTCCTACTTCAGACAGATACTGGCAGGCTCCGGACAAGGAAATGTCCTTTCCCGCAGCCAGGTTGATTAAATCAAAAACCGTTACACCTTTAAAGCGCACCGGCTGCTGAAATGCATAGCTGATTCCGGCTTTGGCCCTCTCAGTAATACTCCAGTCTGTAATATCCTGACCGTCAAAAAAGATACGGCCCTCTGTGGGCTTCTCAATTCCGGCAATAATCTTGGCCATGGTGGATTTTCCGCCTCCATTCGGACCGGTGATAGCCACAAATTTATTATCCTCCAGGGTGAAGCTCACATGCTCCAAAATCCCTTTCTCTTTGTCCCTTTCGTCATCCGAAACACGAAAAGAAACGTCTCTTAACTCAAGCATGATTTTTCCTCCGTCATTTATGATAATAGATGTTTTTTGTCCGATTTTTATTATATACGTCTGCTTTATCCTTGTAAACTCTCTTTTTCAAAAAAATTCCACTTCTATTTACAGGGGGATTCTCTTACTATATAATGATATGAAAAAGAATCCTGCTTTGCAGGATTCTCCGCCTGCGGCGGGTCGCCTTAGCGACATAACTCCTCTCCGCCGCAGTGCGTTCCTGCCCGGAGGGCTTTTTGTTCTTCTATAGGAAATTCAAAGGAATTTCCTATAGAAGAACAAAAGTGTGCTTCGCACACCCTCACAATTCCATTTTCTTCCAAGAAGCACACTTTTGCTGCGCCGAGCGTGGTCAGCTTTAGCTGACATCTGCCTTTCATGCGAGTGCGCATCGCCGTGCGAAGCGCTTTTTATGATATAGGAAAGTGAGAACTTTCCTGTATCATGAAAAAGAATCCTGCTTTGCAGGATTCTCCGCCTGCAGCAGGTCGCTTTAGCGACATAGCTCCTCTCCGCATAAGGATACGCCCGATGTACAAGGGATTGTACACCAAAGACAGAAAAAGTACAGGAGAAGAAAGGAACAACTTATGAATATAAAAAATCTGAACCTTACGGTGGAAGAACTGAAAATCCTGGCAGAGAACGGCCAGAAAGACTTTATATATGGGGTAGGCTATTATTACGAAAACGGAATCCGCACCTCTGTAGACTATGCCCAGGCTGCTGTCTGGTACGAAAAAGCAGCTAAAAAAGGCCAGGTTGAGGCGGCCATGCATCTGGCTATGCTCTACGCTCAGGGAAAAGGTGTCCAAAAAGATGAAAGAAAGGCTTTTCATTATATCCAGCAGGCAGCCCAGGGCGGAAATGTAAATGCCCAGTATAATATGGGCCGCTGCTACGAAGAAGGAATCGGCGTTAAAACAGACCATTCCAAAGCCTTTGACTGGTACAAAAAAGCCGCCGGTCAGGGAGATTTCCGGGCCATGTGCTGTATGGGAGCCTACTTTCTCTCCGGAGACTGTGTTCCCTACGACCCGGCCAAAGCTTTTCAGCTGTTCCAGAAGGCAGCAGACGCCAACATTCCGGCTGCCCAGTACAATCTTTCTGTACTGTACCGCTACGGAGAAGGCACAGAAAAGGACGAAGAAAAAGCAAATTTCTGGAGAACCCGGGCCGCACAAAACGGTTTCCAGATAGCCAGAAAAGAGCTGGAAAACCCGGAAGAAACGCAAGAATAACCTATAGTAACTTATAGTAAAAGCTCTTGGAAAAAAGCCAGATGACATCTGCTCCCAGCATGAAGTCATCTGGCTTTTTCGCCCAGCTGCATTACTTTCTGTTATTCGGCCAATGCCTACTTTTGCTAATTATCAAATTCTTATCCCTGCAAAAAACTTTCTATGGTATTATATAATTATACCTTCAGTGTACAAGGGACCTTTTTTTAAGAATATTATCAGAAAAAGGAGGTGTCCTATGCTCCAGGAAAAAGACTATGTTTATTATGCCAGAATACTGGACGACAGACTGTCACTCTGTCAATATCGGGCCAATAACCGAGGCTTCTTCAGGGTACATACCAGACAGAGGCCTTATGAGGTTTATGTAGAAAGAGCCCTCCCTCAATTTAATATCGGCTCCCAGATAAATGCCTTTTCTCTATATAAACCGGAAAAAGATTATATCTTTATCATGCAAGACTTGGTTGATTTTTTTGCTATTGTACTGCAAAACGCTTCTGCTTCACAGCAAGAATATACCTGGATGTTCCACACTATATTATACTTTTGCGGCTTTCATGAATTTGCCCATTTATATCTGGGGCATTGCCAGCTGAAAAACAGCTGCAGAATGGCTATGACTTTTTCTGACAATGTTACAGAAGAACTTTCTCCCAAAGATATACAGGCCATGGAGTTCGAGGCTGATATGTATGCAGCTGCCCAGCTGGCTGACTTGGTAAGAGAAAAGATAAAAAACAAAGAATATCGAAAGCTTTGGGGCTATCCGAGTAAAGAGGTTTTTTATTCTCATGTATTAAAAGCCTTGTGCGGTTTCTTCAGTATCATCAAATACCTTGAATATAAAGAGCAAAAGAAAAGAATCTGGGGGAAATCCAAAGCCTACGACCATCCCTCTTATCTTTTAAGGGAATATCTGACAGGTACATTGTTTTCCTCCTTAATGGCTGAATACGGTTTTAAGCGGATGGATGATGACTTTTTTTATTATCTTTTCCATACTGACCCTATCTTTATGCATGCTCCTTATGATGAAAGCCTGGTAAAGCATGATTATTCTGCTATCCTGGACGGCTCTATCAAATATCATACAAGGGATGTTCTGGATTACTGTAACAATGTCCTGGATAAAAAAACAGCTCCTTTTGCCCGCCTAAAGGCTTGCGGCACTACAACACTAAAGTTTGAATAATATGATATGGAGGTTACCATGGATACTTATATTAAAATATATGGTACGGAAGATGAAGTTTCAAATCAGCTGATGCAAAAAACAGACTTGCAGGAAGATGATACTTTTCGGCTTCTATATTTTCTTATCCATCATCCTGATATTTTAACTCCTGAAGAATCTGTTGCTCTTGTTCCTGATGAAATAGCCCCACAGGGAATGACTTTTGCCTCTGAAAAATATTATATCAATATTAAAGTTACAACCCTGGTACTTTGCGCCCTTTTCCTGGACATCACTCTTACCCAGGGAGCAGCCTCTGCGCTTCTTTCTTTGGCTGGTATTTCAGGGAAAGCCATGATAAAGCTCAGCGATACAAAGGGTGAAAAATGCATTCTCAGAGAACTTTTACGGAGAAAAAACAGAATGGGAAATTCCCGGATGTTGGAGGCCTTTTCCGGAAATTGTGTAAATCATGACATTCCAAACTGCAAATACAGAAGGGCTTCTGCCTGTGGCTGTACGCCTGCCCAGGTAGAGGATATTTTAAAACAGCTTGAAAAGAATAGTATTATAACAAAAACAGATTATGAAAATTATAAATATTCTTTCTAGAAACAGTACATACAAACAGAGCGCAGAAGGTTTTTACGCCAACTGCGCTCTGTTATTTTATAAAAGACCTGCTTCCTGCAAAATCACACCGATTTTCTGGGTTTCCTCTTCCGTGGATTCCAGCAGAGGCTGGGCACATACAGGTTCCATCTTAACTCCTCTCAGGCACATGGCCTTCTTAATCGTTGGAATAAACTGAGGCGCCACATCATAAATTCCCATCATACTGTCTATTTTTCTCTGATATTCTGCCATCTGCTCTAAATCATCGGCCCTTGCAGCCTCTGCGTAACCAGAAGCCACATCTGGGGCAAAGTTGGAAAGACCGGCTACACAGCCATCTCCTCCTGACAGCACATTGTGTCCGAAAAACTCGTCAAAACCGGAAAATACCATGAACTCCGGGAAATCCTTCTTCACTTTCTGGATAATTGCCCTTGTATGTCCCATAGTTGCCACCGTGTCCTTGATACCTACAATATTTTTATACTGGGATACCAGAGTATAAATCAAATCCGGAGAAAGGTCATGTCCCGTTCTGTCCGGGAAGTTATACAGAAGCACATCTCCCTTTACCCGCTGGGCCAGAGTACCGTAGAAATTCAGCAATGCGCTGTCCGGCAAACTGAAATAGTAGGGAGAAATTATCATAACGCCGTCTGCTCCCTGCTCTATGGCATAATTAGACAGTTCCACACAGGTTTCCAGCTCCATATGGCAGGTTCCCACATATACGGTAACCCTGTGGTTGATATGGGCTAAAGCCGCCTGAATCAACGCCTTTTTTTCCTCCAGAGGGATGGCGAAAAATTCTCCGATACTTCCGAAAATCAGAATACCGTCCATTCCATTTTTTATCAAAAAATCATAGATTTCCAGATTTGCCTGAATATCCACATGACCTTCCTTGTCCAGTGCCGTTACTGCCGGCGTAATCCATTTTGCTTTCATTTTTTCTCCCTTTCTTTTTGTTTTTTATTTTATGATTGCCCTGACCAATCCAACGAATAATAAATAACCCGATATTTATTTTTCGCTGGACTAATCCTCATATCCTGCCCCTTCCATGGCTGACAGGGCATGTTCTGTATAGCACTTTAAGATACCCTTTCTCTTAGGTCGGGGAAGAATTCCTGCTGTTTTTCTCTCTTCCAGAATTTTCTCCACTTCCTGAGGCGCCATTTCCACTCCATGAATCCCCACAATATCCAGGCTTCGGTTCTTTACACTGTAAGCCAAAATATCGCCGTCTTCCAAAAAGGCCAGGGGACCTCCCGCCGCCGCTTCCGGGGATACATGGCCGATTGCCGCTCCTCTTGTGGCACCGGAAAACCTGCCGTCTGTAATAAGGGAAACAGAACCGTTCAGCTTCTCGTCACAGACAATAGCCTCTGTAGTCATCAGCATTTCCGGCATACCGGAACCCCTCGGTCCTTCATAACGGATAATCAGCATATCGCCGGGAGACACATTTCCTTCCACTACAGCCTGATAAGCGTCTTCCTCACAATTAAACACTCTGGCCGGGCCTTTCCTCTCCCGCATTTCCTCTGTGCAGGCAGAATATTTAATCACAGCTCCGTCAGGGGCCAGATTCCCCCGGAGAATAGCCACAGAGCCCTTTTCCTTAGCCTCTGCCACCGGGAAGATAACCTGTTCCCGCTCCAGCCCGTAATTGTGAAGATACCCCAGATTTCTCTGGAAGAAATTGTCTCTCTGAAGCTCTTCCAGATTTTCTCCCAGTGTCTTTCCCGTAACAGTCATTACATCCAAGTGGAGCATATCCTTCAGCTCCAGTTCTACCATTGGAATTCCCCCGGCAAACCAGAAAGCTTCTGTAAGATGTTCTCCGCTGGGGGTTATATTTCCAAGATGAGGCACCTTGTGGTTCAATTCGTCAAACAGCTCCGGTTCTAAAGTAATGCCCAGCTCTCTGGCAATGGAAGGCAGATGAAGCGTTGCATTAGTGGAACCTCCGATAGCGCTGTGGACAATCACTGCATTTTCAAAGGCTTTCCTGGTAAGAATATGGCTGACACGAATATCCTTTTCCACTAATTCCATGATTTTTCTTCCCGCCATTCTGGCCCCGGCCAAAATATCACGCATAGTAGCCGGCATCAGAGCCGCTCCCGGCAGAGTCAGACCAAGAGCCTCTGCCATACACTGCATAGTGCTGGCAGTACCCAAAAAAGTACAGGCTCCGCAGGAGGGACAGCCTGTCCTCTTATAATCCCGGATTTCCTGGGGACTGATGGCATCCTTTCTCTTCTGTCGCAGAGAAATGTCCCCCGCCACCAAAGAGGTAGTCATATCCGGCCCCGGCCGCATACTTCCTCCGGGGATAAATATAGTTGGTATGTCCAGTCTGGCTGCCGCTTTCAGCTGGGCTGGAATGGATTTATCGCAGGAAGCGGACAAAACCATGCCGTCCCATGGATACACGCAGCCATGAACTTCTATCATATCGCAGATAGCCTCTCTGGATGCCAGAATGTAATTCATTCCATCATGTCCCTGGGCACAGCCGTCACAAATATCTGTAGTATGATATTGGGCCGGAAAGCCGCCTTTCTCAAACACTCCATACTTTGCCTGTTCCATCAGTCCTCCCAGATGGGTGCTTCCCGGATGGCTGTCTCCAAACACATCTTCTAAAAGAATCTGAGGCTTCGTTATATCCTCCTCATCCCATCCGGACCCCATCTGCAGGGCATCAAACTGTGCCCACAGAAGCCTCTGAGGTCTGCTCTTTTGTTTTGCTGCCATTCTATTTAATCTCCTTTCCCAGTATCCGGTAAACCTTCACCAAGCAAGCTGCGCCTGCTCACTTTCGCTCATTATAGCATGAATTTCCTGCTTCTGACATCTAAATTCTTGCGCTTTTTCTGCAAATATGTTGCTGTTTCCCACCCTTGCTAAGCAGGCATCTCCATACAAGAAGAAGGCCCTCTGTTTTCACAGCAAAGCCTCCTCCTTTTTACGCTCTTTTTATCATTCTAATCTCTTTCTTTGTTTCTCTTTCCTGGTCTTTTTACTTCACCAGATAGCCGCCGTCTACCGGAATCACTGCGCCGCTTACATAATCGCTGGCATGGGAAGCCAGGAATATGGCTGCTCCCTTCATGTCCTCTCCCGTTCCCCAGCGGTGGGCGGGAATACGCTCTGAGATAGAGGCAAACCGGGGATTTGCCGGGTCTAAAAGGGCCTTATTCATCTCTGTAGCCATGTAGCCCGGTGCAATGGCATTTACATTGACACCTCTTGCCAGCCAGTCATTGGTAAGTTCCTTAGTAAGCTGGGCTACACCGCCTTTAGCTGCCGCATAAGCAGGTATGGTCTGGCCTCCGAAAAAGGAATTCATGGAAGCAATGTTAATAATCTTTCCATATCCCTTCTTCAGCATCAGCTTTCCTGCCTCCTGGCAGAGAATGAACACAGAAGTAAGGTTCACACGGATAACCTCATCCCATTCCTCCATAGGAAATTCTTCTGCACTGTGCCGTCTCTGGATTCCATGAGCTGTGAGAAGAATGTCCAAATCTCCTCCCAGCTTTTCCACACACTCCTGAAATATCCGGTACACCTCCTGGCGGTTTCCTAAATCGCCCTTTACCCCATGGCAGACATAACCCTTCTGGCAGAACTCCTCTGCCACCTGAAACACCTTGTCTGAAGTTCCCACAATAGCAACCTCACAGCCGGCCTCCAGATAGCCCTCCGCCATTCCATAGCCAAGACCTCTGGTTCCGCCGGTGACAATGGCTTTCCTGCCTTTTATGTCAAAAAGATTCATTATTCCATGTATCCGCCTTTCATAGGTGATACAGCCTTATCAGAGAAAATCTTTAAAGCACCCTTCTGATATTTCAGAGGTCTTGGCGTCCATTTGCTCTTTCTCTCTTTGAGAATTTCGTCGATTTCTTCCTGGGTCTTCTTCTCTCCTGCAATTCCTACCAAGCGAAGAATACGTTTGGGAATATTCACCTCAATCAAATCTCCCTCTTCTACCAGGGCAATAGGACCGCCGGACGCTGCTTCAGGAGAAATATGTCCGATAGCCGGGCCCTTAGAAGCGCCGGAAAATCTGCCATCTGTCAGAAGGGCAATGGAAGCTCCCAGTTCCGGGTCAGAGGCAATGGCCTCTGTGGTATAGAACATTTCCGGCATACCGCTTCCCTTAGGTCCTTCGTAACGGATAATAACTGCATCTCCCGGTTTGATTTCATGAGTGAGAACCGCATGAATAGCATCCTCCTCACAGTCAAAAGGACGGGCCTTTAAGGTAGCCTCAAACATTTCCTTAGGCACTACCGTATGCTTTACTACTGCACCGTCTGGGCAGAGATTTCCGTAAAGAATCGCAATGCTGCCGTCTGTACCGAAAGGCTTGTCAAAGGGACGGATAACATCCTCTCTCTTTAAGCCCACCTTAGCCAGGTAAGCATCACATTTATCATAAAAACCGTTTTTCTTCAAATCCTCCAGGTTTTCTCCCAGAGTCTTTCCGGTAACTGTCATCACGTCTAAGTGGAGCATGTCTTTGATTTCTTCCATAATGGTTGGAACACCGCCTGCATAATAGAAGAACTGTGCCGGCCATTCTCCCGCAGGACGGATATTCAGCAGATAGTGAGCGCCCCTGTGAAGCCGGTCAAAGGTGTTTCCGTCAATCTCAATGCCAAATTCACGGGCAATAGCCGGAAGATGAAGCAGAGAGTTTGTGGAGCCTGAGATTGCTGCATGGACCATAATAGCATTCTCAAAAGACTTCATGGTTACAATTTTATCCGGTGTCAAGTCATGCTCTGCCAGCCATACGGCCTGTTTTCCGGCCTGTCTTGCCACTTCTCTTAAATCCGGGCTGGTAGCAGGCATCAGTGCGCTTCCTGGAAGCATAAGACCTAATGCCTCTGCCATAATCTGCATGGTGGAAGCAGTTCCCATGAAAGAACATGCGCCGCAGGATGGGCAGGCATTCTGTTTGTAATAAGTAAGCTTCTCCTCTGTAATCTCCCCTCTTTCGCACATGGCGCTGTATTTTCCAATCTGCTCCAGTGTCAAAAGGTCAGGGCCGGCATCCATAACTCCTCCGGTAACCACAATAGAAGGAATGTTTACTCTTCCCACTCCCATCAGATGGGCAGGCATTCCTTTATCACAGCTTGCAATAAACACACCAGCGTCAAAAGGTGTAGCATTGGCATGAATCTCAATCATATTGGCAATCATATCTCTGGATGCCAGAGAGTAATTGATTCCATCATGTCCCTGGGCCTCGCCGTCGCACATATCTGTAGTAAAATATCTTGCGCCGTGTCCTCCGGCCTCTGCGATTCCCTTTCTGGCTTCTTCTACCAGCTCCAGCAAATGTCCGCTTCCGGGATGGCTGTCTCCAAAGGTGCTTTCAATAATAACCTGAGGCTTTGACAAGTCCTCTACTTTCCATCCGGTACCCAGACGCAGAGGGTCTAATTCCGGAGCGATTTTTCTAAGTTCCTGACTTCTC
>NHCFR01400__coassemble_1067_pt1 | contig 15294 bp, 15 predicted proteins | sample NHCFR01400__metabat2_high_PE_048 | metagenome-assembled genome bin NHCFR01400
GTTTTCCAAAAGTTCCTTTATCATTGCCGTCTTATCAATATAGTAAAAGCCTTCTGTTCGCAGTTTTTCAAAATTTTCAATCCCAATGGGGAGTTTTAGCTTTCTTTTTTCCATTCGACCATCACTCTCCTATCTGATTTCCTGGGGCTGTATAGCATTTCCTAAAACAGTATTTCTTATCAGCACATTTATTATAACAGAGATTCCGGCCAAAGCCTACTCTATATTCTCTGTCTGATAAAACAGCGGAAAGCTTCTCTTATCTCTGTTCATCAGGACCAAATAGCAGAGAAGACCTGCCCCTGCAATCCAGGCAATCACTATCCACACGTTTCTCATGGTACTGGTTTCCAGCAGTCCGCCTACATACCACTGTGAGAAATAACCGGCTCCTCCCTGGAAAATGTTCAGGACAGAGGAAATTCTTCCTCTGTGGGTAGAGGGGATTCTTCTGGTTATGTAGGGGTAGCAGCCCAAAGTGCTTAAAATCTCCCCTATGGTAAAAAGCACCATGGACACATAGTACAGGGGAAGCATCCCCTGGATGAAAATGTACATAGAAAGACTCAGTCCCACCAGAAGCTCTCCCAGAAATAACTTCTGTATATCGCTGATTTTCTGGCATATCCTGGTAAGCAAAGGTGTGCCGATGATTACCACAAATCCGTTCAAACTTGTGAGGAATCCGAAATACATTGCTCCCCTGGCGCTGTACAGGCTTTCCAGATTCAGAGGAATCAGGAAATTAAACTGGGCATAGACAAAGCTGTAAACCGCCCAGCAGCCAAAAAACAGCAGGATTACCTTTTTCTGAAAAAGAACTCCCATAGTGGAATGAGACTCTCTGGGAGCCTCGTAAATATTACTCTTTCCTCTGTTGTCCGGTGTAATATCCTTCACAAAAAAGAAGATTAAAATCGTAGAGGAAAGGGTGGTAAGCCCGTCTATGACAAAGGCCAGATTCAAGTGGTTTTCAAAAAGAATCCCTCCTACAGAGGGAGCCAGAATCAGGCCCAGGTTTAATCCCAGATAGAGAAGGCTGTAAGCCTTTTCCCTGTTTTCCGCTGTACTCAAATCTGCAATCAAAGCATCATAGGAGGGATTCTCTACGGTCTGAAACAGGCCTGCAAGATAAAACAGCAGTATCTGCTCCCAGGAAACAGACAAGGCTGCCGCTGTCAGATAACAGCTTACGGTAACCAAATCGCAGATGATAATCAGCCACTTTTTGTTGCAGCGGTCCGCCAGCTTCCCTCCCAACAGGTTTACGGGAAACTGCAGAACCCCCATAAAGATAGTCACACTGGCGATTTCACTGGGGCTGAGTCCTATTTTGTTGCTGAGAATCAGGGTCAGCATAGGCCAAATCATAGCGCCCATATTGGTAGCCACCCTTCCCCAGAACAATACATAGATTTCTCTCCGCATTCCCCGATACTGTCCAAACAAACTCCATATTCCTTTTGCTATCCATGTCTGTATCTTATTCATGTCAAATTACCTTCCGTCAAATATAGCCCATGGCCTCCTTGATGTTGGAAACTCCAATGAGCTGAATCTTATATTTTCCCTGCAGGCTGTCTAAATTGGCCTTAGGCATGAGGCAGGCGGTAAAGCCCAGCTTTTCTCCTTCCCGGACTCGCTGCTCTGCCATGTTCACACCCCGGACCTCTCCGGAAAGTCCCACCTCCCCGAAAATCAGCAGCCCTTCATCTACCACTTTATTTTTGTAGCTGGAGGCAATGGCCATAACCACCCCTAAATCTATAGCCGGTTCTCCCAGTTTCATGCCTCCGGCCAGATTCACATAGGCATCCCAATCGCCCAGGTGCAGTCCCGCTCTTTTCTCCAGAACCGCCATCAGCAGGTTTACCCGATTGTAGTCAATCCCTACCGTAGTTCTCCTGGGAAGTCCAAAATTAGTCCTGGTAACCAGGGCCTGAATTTCTATAAGAATGGGTCTGGTTCCTTCAATAGAGCACACCACCACAGAACCTGAAGCATCTGTAGGGCGGCCGTTCAGCATGGCCTGGGAAGGATTTTTCACCTCCATCAGGCCCTTCTCCTGCATTTCAAACACACCGATTTCATTAGTCGAGCCAAAACGGTTTTTTACGCTTCGCAGAATCCGGTAAGCCACCTGCCGGTCTCCCTCGAAATACAGCACAGTATCCACCATATGCTCCAGCACTCTGGGACCGGCTACGCTTCCTTCCTTGGTAACGTGGCCTACGATAAAAACCGTGATTCCCATGCCCTTAGCTATTTGCATGAGAACTCCAGTGGACTCCCTGACCTGGGACACGCTGCCCGGCGCAGAGGATATTTCCTCATTATACATAGTCTGAATAGAATCGATTACTACCGCCTCCGGTTTCAGCTTCTCAATAGCGCTCCGCACTGCAGCAAGATTTGTCTCACACAAAAGCAGCAGCTTGTCATTAAAGGTTCCAATCCTCTCTGCCCTCAGCTTAATCTGTCCCAGAGATTCCTCTCCGGAAATATACAAAACCTTATGGCCCTTTTCCCCAAGCTCCCGGCAAACCTGTAAAAGCAAGGTGGACTTTCCGATTCCGGGGTCGCCTCCTACCAAAACCAGGGAGCCTTTCACAATACCTCCCCCCAGCACTCTGTCCAGCTCTTCTATGTCTGTTTTTATCCGGTCATCTTCCTTTGCCTGAATCTCTGACAAAATCACAGGCTCTGCTTTTCTGGCTGCCTGGCTCCCTCCTGCAGTTCCGGCTTTGCCGCTTCCGGAGGAAACAGTCTCCTCCACAAAAGTATTCCACTGTCTGCAGCCAGGGCACTGTCCCATCCATTTAGGGGATTCATATCCGCAGTTCTGACAGAAAAAAACCGTCTTCTTTCCTTTCGCCATTGTCCTCTCCTTTCCTGTCACACAAAAAGGACTGCTGCAGAATCTATTGTCCATGCAGCAGTCCCGTCTATTCCTTATCTGAAAACTATATAGCGGCTTTATAATTTTTCAATGTGAACGGACACCTGCTCCGCCTGCTCCAGTTCCACGCTAAAGGATAACTTTCCTCCCAGATTAGTCTTCATCTCTCCGGCGTCCACTCCGTCAATCTGAATCTTATACTGAGTGTCCTCCTCCAGTTCCACGGTAATCTGTGCGTCTTTGGGACCTTCCACCACAAAACTCATGCCGTTTTCCTCTGCCTCTAAATCCAGAACCGTTGTCCCCGGAACGGATTCATAGACGAACATGCCGTTTCTCTCCAGTTTTGTAATATCTTTATATGTCTTAACCTTGTACATATCTCCGTCGTATTCGAAATCTGATAATTTAGATTTCTGCGCCAGCTCATAATTACCAAAGCTGATTTTGCCGTTTTCTTCTGTACGAATCAATTCTTTTACTACTGACATATTTATGTCCTCCCACTCATGTCTTTGGTTTCTAAATCCGTCTCTGCGGATTTCTCTTTTACTTTACAAAAATCTTACCATAAAATCTGAAATTTTGCCAGTGATTCTATAGATTTCTTTGAAAGCGAATTTTCCCTTTTGCCAGTCCTATGGACACTTTGTCCCCGGCCTTGATTCTTCCTTCCAGGATTTCCTCTGCCATAGGGTCTTCTATCCTGCTTTGAATGGCCCTTTTTAAAGGACGGGCACCGTATTTAGGGTCAAAGCCTTCCTGAGCGATGAGGGCTTTCACACTTTCCTGGACTTTTATCTCCAGGTTCATCTGGTTCTTGCACCGCTTGATGAAATCCTTCATCAAAAGCCCTACTATCTTCTTCACTTCTTCCTTATCCAGCATGTGGAACACAATAATATCGTCAATACGGTTGAGGAATTCCGGCTTAAACAGCCTTTTCACTTCCTCCATAACGCTTTCTTTCATTTTCTTGTAATCCGCTTCCTTGTTGTCCGCAGCCCCGAAGCCAAGTCTTTTTGGCTCCACAATGGCCTGGGCTCCTGCGTTGGAAGTCATGATGATAATGGTTTCCTTAAAGTCTATTTTCCTGCCCTGGGCGTCTGTAATATGGCCGTCGTCCAGAACCTGAAGAAGAATGTTAAATACATCGGGATGAGCCTTTTCAATCTCATCGAAAAGCAGCACACTGTAGGGATTTCTCCTTACCTTTTCGCTGAGCTGACCTCCTTCCTCATAGCCCACATAGCCTGGAGGAGAACCGATAAGCTTGGAAACACTGTGCTTCTCCATGTATTCCGACATATCTACCCTTATCATGGCCTCTTCGCTTCCAAATACCGCCTCAGCCAAAGCCTTGGAAAGCTCTGTCTTTCCCACACCGGTAGGACCAAGAAGCAGGAAGGAGCCAATGGGACGCCTGGGGTCTTTTAATCCTACTCTTCCCCTTTTGATAGCTTTTGCCACAGCGTTTACCGCCTCATCCTGTCCGATGACTCTTTTATGCAGCAGGCTCTCCAGCTTTGCCAGTCGTTTGGATTCTCCTTCGGTCAGTTTTTTCACCGGAATCTTTGTCCACTCTGCCACCACCTGGGCTACCTGGTCTTCCGTAACGGTCAGCTTTTTATTTCTGCACTGTCTTTCAAACCGCTTTCTGGCCGCTTCCACTTCCTTTTCCATGGTGCGCTGCTCTTCCTGCAGTTCCTTTGCCAGTGAAAAATCCTGGGCCCGGATGGCCTCTTCCTTTTTCTCTCCCAATGCCTTTAAAAGTCCCTCTGTCTCCTGGAGTCCTTCCGGAGTTTTATATCCGGCAAGCTGTACCTTGGAACAGGCCTCGTCTAATAAATCAAGGGCCTTATCCGGCAAGAATCTGTCGTTAATATAACGGATTCCCATAGATACCGCCGCTTTCACTGCACTGTCCTCAATGGTCACTCCGTGATGTCTCTCATAATAAGGCACCAGACCTCTTAAAATATCCTCTGCCTCTTCTTTGGATGGTTCCTCCACCATCACCGGCTGGAAGCGCCGTTCCAGAGCCGGGTCTTTCTCTATATATTTCCGGTACTCTTCAATGGTGGTGGCTCCGATAAGCTGAATCTCTCCTCTGGACAGAGAAGGCTTTAAAATATTGGAAGCGTCCAGGGCTCCCTCAGCCCCTCCTGCACCAATTAGGGTGTGCAGCTCATCTAAAAACAGAAGAATACTTCTGTCGTTCATCACCTCCTGTACCACCCGCTTAATCCGCTCCTCAAACTCTCCTCTGTATTTGGAACCGGCTACCATAGCAGATAAATCCAACACCACAATTCGTTTACCGCTCATGCTTTCCGGTACAAGTCCTCTCACAATGCGCTGGGCCAGGCCTTCTGTAATAGCTGTCTTGCCCACCCCCGGCTCTCCGATAAGGCAGGGATTGTTCTTTGTCCTTCTGCTTAAAATCTGGATAAGTCTTCCGATTTCTTTTTCTCTTCCCACCACTGGGTCCAGCTTGCCCTGGGCAGCAAGGCTGGTTAAATCCCTGCTGAACTGGTCCAGCATGGGAGTGGAGCTGCCCTGTCCTCCTTTTTGTCCTGCCGGGCGGAATTCCTCCTTCAGAGAAGCCCCTTCCTTTCCTGTGGCCTTTAAAATTTCTCCGTACATCTGCTGGATATTCACACCCAGAGTATGGAGAAGTCTGGCCCCCACACAGTCATACTCCTTCAATATGGCCAGCAAAATATGCTCGGTTCCTACTTCCCGGCTCTCCAGGGCCTCCGCCTGGAGCCGTGCAAGAGAAAGCACGGTTTTGGCGCTGGGGGTATAACCCTGAGGCTCCTCTAAAAGCACGTCCCCGGAAGGGGCCACCAGCTTGTCAATCAGGCCAAACAGCTTTTCGTCGGTGACTCCTGCCTCCTGCAGCACCAGCCCTGCAGTTCCCGCCTCCACAGCCAGCAGGCCTGCCAGAATATGTTCTGTTCCAATATAATTATGCCTGTATTTTTTCGCAGTTTCTTCTGCCAGTTTCAGAGCCTTTTTGGCCCATTTGGAATATTGCTCTTTCATTCCTGTCTCCTGTTCTATTTATATTCGTCAAATATTTCGTCAATCAATGCATGAACCTCGGCCCGGGAAATATTCCGGCAGCAGCCTCTGGCCAATACTACCAAAAGTTCTCTCTTCATCTCTTCCAAAGCCTGTATCTTATCTGCATCAATGGAAATCACCGCACCTCTTCTTCTGTCAATGGTCAAAAAGCCCTCCTGCCTTAAAACAGAATATGCCTTATTTACGGTATGCATGTTAATGCCAATGGTATCTGCAAGCTGGCGCACAGAAGGAAGTGTGTCCCCTACCTTTAACTGGTCCGTGGCAATTCCCATGATGATTTGATTGCAAAGCTGTATATAAATGGCTTCATCGCTTTTAAAATCAATTTCTATAATCACGTTCTTCACCGCTTTCTTTTGTTTTGAAAATTGTTATACATAGGATAGCATAAATAGCACTTCCGGTCAATCCGCCAAAAAACAAACAGCAAAAAGAAAGGGCCATGAAAAAAGAGACAGAACTGCCTTATTTGGGACAGCTCTGCCTCTCTTTTGTACATGTACCGGAAATTAAGCCTCGTCAATGGCCTTTCCAATATCATTTCTCATGTATTTATTCTCAAACTGAATCCATTCTGTAGCCTTATAAGCATTAGCTCTGGCTTCCTTTAAGTCAGCGCCTTTTGCCGTTACGCCCAGGACACGGCCGCCGTTAGTGACAATCTTTCCGTCTTTTTTGGCTGTTCCCGCATGGAATACATAGTAGCCCTCTTTGTCCTTAAAAGTATCCAGACCTTCAATGGGGAATCCCTTCTCATAGGAAACCGGATACCCGTCAGAAGCCAGAACCACACAGACTGCCGCATTGTTCTCAAACTGCAGGTCGATTTCCTCCAGTCTTCCCTCCACACAGGCCTGGAAAACCTCTACAATATCATTTTTCATTCTGGGGATAACAACCTGAGCCTCCGGGTCGCCGAAGCGGGCATTGTATTCCAGCACTCTCGGTCCTTTTTCTGTCAGCATCAGACCGAAGAAAATAATGCCCTTAAACTCTCTTCCCTCTGCAGCCATAGCATCCACTGTAGGCTGATAGATATATTTCTCACAGAAGTCATCTACCTCTTTGGTATAGAAGGGGCTTGGAGAGAAGGTTCCCATACCGCCTGTATTTAAGCCCTGGTCCCCGTCCTTGGCTCTCTTGTGGTCCTGAGCAGAAGTCATGGTCTTAATAGTCTTACCGTCTACAAAGGATAAAACAGAAACTTCCCTTCCTGTCATAAACTCCTCGATAACCAGAGTGTTTCCTGCTGAGCCGAACTTCTTGTCCAGCATAATGGTTTTTACCCCTTCTTTTGCTTCCTCCAGGGTATTGCAGATTAACACGCCCTTTCCAAGAGCCAGTCCGTCTGCCTTCAGAACAATAGGAAACTCTGCCTTTTCCTCTAAGTAGGCAATGGCAGCTTCCGGCTCCTCAAAATTCTCATAAGCAGCGGTGGGAATGTTGTATTTTTTCATCAAATCCTTAGAAAAAGCCTTAGAGCCCTCTAAAATAGCCGCATTTTTTCTGGGGCCGAACACAGCCAGTCCCTCTCTCTCAAATACGTCTACAACGCCTCCTACCAGCGGGTCATCCATTCCTACCACTGTCAAATCCACCTGGTTTTCCTTGGCAAAGGCAGCCAGCTTTTCAAACTCCATGGCGCCGATAGGCACACACTGGGCAAACTCCTCAATTCCTGCATTTCCCGGCGCACAGTAAATCTTCTCTACCTTAGGACTCTGAGCCACCTTCCAGGCAATAGCATGTTCTCTTCCGCCGCTTCCGATAATCAACACTTTCATCAATCTATACCCCTTTCTCTATGGTTTCCTGTTCTGTTATGCTCTGATTTTCACCAGACCGTCTATGATTTCCACTTTCCCGTTTGCAATTAAGTCAATGGCCTTGGGCATTATCTGCCATTCAGCCTCCTCCATCACTCTGCGCTGAAGGGTTTCCGGTGTATCGTCCTGCTGCACTTCCACTGCCTTCTGCAGGATGATAGGGCCTGTATCCGTTCCCTCATCCACGAAATGAACAGTGGCTCCGGTAACCTTTACCCCACGGTTCAGCACTCCTTCATGAACCTTCAGTCCATAGTAGCCGGTTCCGCAGAAGGAAGGTATCAGCGCAGGATGGATATTGATGATTTTATTAGGATAAGCATCCACTAAAATCTTGGGAATCACCACCAGACATCCGGCCAGCACCACCAGGTCCGCCTCATAGGACCGGATGGTTTCCAGAAGGGCCCGGTTAAAGGCTTCTCTGTCCTGGTAATCCTTAGGAGAAACGCAGACACCTTCTATGCCGTGTTTTTTTGCTCTCTCCAGGGCAAAGGCATTTTTATTGTTGCTGATAACTACTGCGATTTCTGCATTGGTAATCCTGCCCTGGGCTATGGCATCTATGATTGCCTGTAAATTGGTTCCCCCTCCGGAAACCAAAACTGCCAATTTCATCATATTTCCAGCCTTCCTTTCAAACAAAGCAGGACTGCCGCAGAAAAAACGGGGAACTATCCTGTTTTCTGCCGCAGCCCTGCCTTTCTTTTATACTAATTTCACGTCTTTTTCGCCGTTTTCAATCTTTCCGATTACATAAGGAGTTTCTCCCGCAGCCTTCACCGCTTCCATGGTTTTCTCCACATCTTCCGGCTCTACAGCCAACACCATACCGATACCCATGTTAAAGGTATTGTACATCATATGCTCCTCAATGTCTCCCTTTTCTGCCATAAGAGTAAACACAGGAGGAACCGGGTAGCTGTTCTTTTCAATTACTGCGCAGACCCCGTCCTTCAACATTCTGGGCACGTTTTCATAGAAACCGCCTCCGGTAATATGGCTGCATGCTTTTACCTTTACGCCTGCGGCCTTAATGCTCTTTAATGCTTTTACATAGATTTTTGTAGGTGCCAGAAGAGCTTCTCCCAGAGTTTTTCCCAGCTGGTCATAATATGTATTTAAGGATTCCTCTGTCATATCAAAAACCTTGCGCACCAAAGAAAAACCATTGCTGTGAACGCCGGAGGAGGCCATACCAATCAGCACGTCTCCTGCCTTCAGGTCTTCTCCGGTAATCATATCCCTGCGCTCTACCACGCCTACCGCAAAACCTGCAATATCATACTCTTCTTCCGGCATAAGACCCGGATGCTCTGCTGTCTCGCCGCCGATAAGAGCAGCGTCAGACTGTACGCAGCCCTCTGCAACGCCTTTTACAATCTCAGCGATTTTTTCCGGATAATTCTTTCCGCATGCAATATAATCCAGGAAGAATAAAGGCTCTCCTCCCGCACATGCAATATCGTTTACACACATGGCCACCGCATCAATACCAATAGTATCATGCTTGTCCATAAGATAAGCCAGTTTCACCTTTGTACCGCAGCCGTCTGTTCCTGACAGCAGTACAGGGTCGTCCATTTCTTTAATCTTTTTCAAAGAAAAGGCACCTGAAAAACCGCCCAGTCCTCCAAGAACCTCCTGGCGCATGGTCCTCTTCACATGTTCTTTCATCAGCTCTACTGACCTGTAGCCTGCCTCAATATCCACGCCGGCTTTCTTATAATCCATCCTTATATCCTCCCTGTTTTCCTTCACAGATTCTGTTTCCGGTAAATTCCCTTAGAAAGCTCTCTGCCCTCTTGCGAAAGTATAAGCCTCCTGATAAGGGTCTACTTATAATTTTTATATCCTACTTCTTTTAATCTGGCGTCCTTGGCCACCACCTGGTCTTTTAATTCTTCCTTGTAGTCTTTTAATTTCTGTAAAAGCTCAGCATCAGAAGTAGCTAAAATCTTGGCAGCCAGAATTGCTGCGTTTGCCCCGCCGTTGATGGCAACGGTAGCTACCGGAATACCGGAAGGCATCTGTACAATAGAGTACAGAGAATCTCTTCCTCCCAGAGATGTGGTATGCATAGGAATACCGATAACCGGCATAGGGAAGATTGCAGCGCACATGCCCGGAAGATGGGCTGCCATTCCTGCACCTGCAATGATTACTTTAAAGCCCTTCTCCTCCGCTGACTTGGCGTACTCAAAGAACACATCCGGCTCTCTGTGGGCAGAGATGATAGTCATCTCATACTCAATCCCGAATTTTTCCAGCATGTCTGCTGCTTTGCTCATAACGGGCATATCAGAGTCACTGCCCATAACAATTCCAACTTTTGCCATGATAATTCTCCTTTTTCTCATTCATAGTATGGGGCTGCGATACAAAGCCGATTCAGGAATATTTCTGTATTTTATTCCTTTCAAATCTTTCTCACACCACAACTCCACGTCCGTTTACAGCACAATTTTACATATACTTACAAATCTTGTCAAGAAGCAAAGGGCTCATTGAGAGGCTCTGTTCCCGGCAGCACGAATTTTCCGTCTTGGATAATGGATATTTTACCTCCGTCCAAAGTCTCCACCCAGATAGCGTCCAGCTCGTCATAGGGAATGGTAATGTCCGTATGGCAACCCAGGTAAGCCTTGCTTACATCCTGCTTTCTCAGAATGGAAACCTCGTTGTCCCTGGCAATAATTTCCTTTCCGTCAGGATTATACACCGCCGTATCCTCGCTCCAGCTATAGCAGGTATCTCCCACTGCAAAATGGGGACCCATTTTCTCTGCAATCAGAATAGGCAGCAGATTTCCAATCTGGTATTTCTTTGCCATAACATAGGCTGTAGTATTGGTTCCTATGGCAAACTCGCCCAGAGGCAGGGTCTCATGGTGATACAGCAGATTTTCCTTCACAAAATCTTTGCTCTCCTTTGAATCCTCAAAATTGGTGCAGCTGTAATCTGCAATTTTACCGTCCTCAAACCGGAGCTTCAGATTATGGTACTCTAAGCCGTTTAAAAATACTCTGGACACAAAAAGAATACCATTGGTATCTTTCAGCACAGGAGAAGTAAAGACCTCACCTACGGGAATGTTTACGTCGGCCACACAGTTTTCAAAATTTGTCTCCTTTTCCGGAGTTTCCAGGTGATGGAGATGAATTCTCAAATCTGTCTGGTTGCCGCCTTTTCCCGTTACCCGCACATACTCCCCTTTATCCAGGGCATCTATGATAGACTGCTGAATTCTGGCATACAATTGATTATCCAGGGTATTGATTTTCACGGTTTCCCGGAAAATCTCCCGGAAATTTTCTCCGATTTCCGTTACCGGATAAGCGATGATGGTGAAGCTTCTCTCCTCACCTTTGATATACCGGTTTACAATCTGACCTGCCTCATTGTCATAGGTAACCTGCAGCTTTTGCTGGTGAGAAGTAAGAGTGGAAGCCTCCTTTTTTGCCACAGGGGCAAAGGGCTTTTCTCCGAAGGTCTCTATGCAGGCCGGGCCCCCATGGACATTTGCCAGGTCCTTAACCTGCTCATAAGCTACCTGCAGCACCCTGAGCTTTCTCTGGATAAATTCATAATCCAGAAACAGGCCGCTGTCATCCTTGTGGTCATAATCAAACTGAAGGTTTGGCACTGCTCCGAAATAGCCGATTCTATGGGTCTGCTTTTTATTCACTGCATGGACAGCGCTGCGGTAAATCACAGGCTTCAGCCCCATGGCTTCAAACTGGGAGACAGCGGCCTTTACCATACGTTCAAAGCCAAGCTGGAACCGGATATTCACTGTCTTTTTCTTGGTAATATCCTTTTTCCCGTGAAGGAAGCCGATACGGTAACCCTCGGTATAGGTTCTGGCCATGGCCTGGATTTCTTCCTCCGGAAGAGTATTTAAAAAAGCCGCCATGCCCAGCTCATTTTCCGTCACATATTCTCCATAGCGGTACAGATAGCGCAAATCCGTCAAATCGCTTTCACAGACAATCTTCACCGCAAAATCCAGTTCCGGGTCCACCCCTTCTCTGACACGGCGTCCCACCATCTCGTCACTGTAATCGCTGACATACCAGTAAATAGCTTCTTTTACGTCCTTAGCCTTTACTTCCTCTTCTTCAAAAAGGTTGTATACCTGGACAAACAGCTCCATTACAACGGTCATATCGAAAAGTCTGCCCTCATAGGCAAAGACAATCAACCCTCTGATTTCACTGTATAGGAAGCTGAGCATCTGGCTGAATTCCTTACCCAGGCACTTTCTGGCATAGGCCGGATTTCCATAGGAGCTGTCATAATTTTCCGGAAGAATATCCTCATACAGCCTATGGTTGTTTTCCTGCAGCTCCTCCATATCCGCCTGCAGCAGCCATCCCTCTTTTATTTTGTCATATACTTTGCAGACTTCCAGGATAAACTCTGCTGTCCTCCAAAAAAAGTCTCTGTAAGGCTCTTTAACCGCCTCTTCTTTCTGGATTTCTTCAATTCTCTCCCGCATCAGGGAAAAACGTTCCTGCATCAATTCATCATTCATCTTTTAAATTACCGCTTTCTACATTTTTGTTTATCATCTCGTCAACATAGTTTCTCATGGTCACAGAGCCCTGGGCTATCCGCTGGTTTCTTGCCAGAACCTGGGATTTTTTCACCTCATGCTCCTTCCATGATAAGCCCTCTGTGGCATCATTCAGCATCAAAGGCTGTACGTTATCACATACATGGGCAAATTTAGCCTCCGGCGTTTCGTAGGCTTCAAACTCCTCCCAAATATCCCTGAGCTTTTTGGCCTGGTCCTGAGGAAGTATATGGAAAATCCTGTCTGCAGCCTTTACTTCCCTCTGCCGCTTGCTTTCGTTTCCCGCTGCATCGTAAGCATAGGTATCTCCGGCATCAATCTCCACAATATCGTGTATCAGAACCATGGTGATAACTTTTACCAGGTCCAGCTCCTCATTGGAATGTTCTGCCAGAAGCACCGCCATCATAGCCAGATGCCAGGAGTGCTCCGCATCGTTCTCTTTTCTCTTTCCGTCGGACAGATATGTCTGCCTCTGGATAAACTTCAGCTTATCCACCTCCAAAAGAAACTCCATCTGTTTTTTCAGCCGCTCCTCCATATTTTCACACCCTTTCCTTTTAAAGACCAGTCCGCAAATTTTTCAGGCATAACCAAGCCTTTTCCCTGCCGGAACTGTACTCTGTCTGCCTCCTGATTTACCTATGTATATTTATTTTGGGAATTAGTTTTTTAGGACAATCCCACCAAAAACAGGGCCAGCCACACCACCATCAGTATGCCGCTTCCCAGGGCTCCCACCTTACTGAAAACCTGGCTTCTGTTTTTCTCTGAAAAGCTTTTTAAGCCCATATAAAAGCCATAAATGGAAATCCCCATGGCCAAAACCCCGGCTGCTCCCAGATATATGCCGCCTTTTCCGTGAAAGCAGAGGGAACATATGGCGGATATAAGGAGCAATCCCAGAGAAATCCCCGCCAGCACGGTAGAGACAACACCCTTTTCTGAATGTTTCTGTTTTGTAAAAGAATATTTATAACGTTTTACTGCCATTCTTTCGTCTCCTTTTTCCATAGTATATCCCGTGGCACACAGCAAAAATCAGGTATCCTGCCGCCGTTCCCAAGGTATTCATAACCAAGTCATCCACATCAAAGCAGCCCAGTTTTGTCATAAGCTGTATGGTTTCCACAGCCAGACTCAGGGCAAATCCAGAGAACGTAATAAAGAAAAACCCTCTTGCGTTTCTGCTGATAACAGGTAGAATCAGGCCAAAAGGCATAAACCCCACCACATTTCCCAGAAGGTTAGCCGCCACAGCCGGATACCCCAGCAGCTCCCTGTAAGTCCAAAACCTGCGGATTTCCTGAAACAGCACCAGATTATAATGATACTCTCTTCTGGAAAATTCCATCTGGCCGAACCTTTCTGCAAAAAACAAAAAATAAATCAGCGCAAGAATATACAGCACGAACATAACCGCTCCTGCTGCCCGAATTTTTTTCTTTGTCTCTCTATTCAATTTTTTAACCTCTTTTATATAACTCTTCTACACAAAAATATGATAAAAGACAACGGAGGTGTCCCTCCGTAATATTGCCTTAATTATTCAAACTCAATGGTAACCGGCAGCAGCCAAATATCCATGTAAGCATGGCTGCTTGCCGGCAAAAATTAAAATGTAATTTCGGATTTTCTCTTCAGCAGCCTGGCACCGTTTACAATCATCAAAATCCCCGCTGTAATTCCTGTTACCAGTACCACAACTCCCAGGGCGATGCTTCCACCGCCGCAGCAGCTCATTGTTTTGTAAACTTTTTCATTCATACAAAAACACATCCTTTTTCAACTTGATTCTAATGTATTATTTGTTTTTCCTTTACTGTTTTGCCCCATACTGCTCATAGTATGCGTCAATGGCAGCTTTAATCTCATGGTCAATCACAACTTTTCCTTTGTACTCTTTGTTGTATAAATGCTCTACAACCTCTGCCATGGATACAATGGCCGCAGTGTCAAAGCCGTACAGCTCTTTCACCTCGTCAAGAGCGCTCTTCTGTCCGCCTTTTCCTACTTCCATACGGTTTAAGGATACCATCAGCCCCACAATTTCCACGTCTGCAGCGCCTTTTACCTTGGGCACAGTTTCCTCCATGGACTTTCCGGAGGTTGTCACATCCTCAATCATGATAACCCTGTCTCCGTCTTTCAGCTTGCTTCCCAGGAAGCTTCCTTTATCTGCGCCATGGTCTTTTTCTTCTTTTCTGTCAGAGCAGTAGCGAATCTCTTTTCCGTACAGCTCGCTGTAGGCAACGGCTGTCACAACGCCCAGGGGGATACCCTTGTAAGCGGGTCCGAACAGCACATCGAAATCATCTCCGTAGGTGCTGTGAATGGCTTTTGCATAGTATTCTCCCAGCTTCTTTAACTGAGAGCCAGTCACATATCCTCCTGCATTCATAAAAAAGGGAGACTTTCTCCCGCTCTTTAACGTAAACTCTCCAAACTTCAAAACATCACAGTCCACCATAAATTCGATAAATTCTTTCTTGTACTGCTCCATATCTCTAAAACCTCCTGTATTTACGGGCTTTTTCAAGCCTTTCTATTTTGTCCCAGCAAAATCGGGAAAAGAACTATTAAATCTTTTCAATTCTACCATAGTTTCCTGTTTATTTCAATCGAGGAAACCGCTCAAAAATATCATTTTTCCGAAGCATTTTCGCCTCTGCTTAACTGCTTCAATTTCTTATCATCAATAGAGTACTTTGCTATATTTTATCCGTTTTTTACTCAAAGTCAATAATACTAAACTGAATACTTTTAAATAGTTGAAGTAGGTAATTAAATAGAATATACTGAGTATGCTCGACCATATAAAGCAAAGCTGCTTTTCTATTTTATAAAGTAAATAGAGACAAATAAGCTAAAGCAAAAGGAGATTTATCAGATGAATA
>NHCFR01400__coassemble_1071_pt1 | contig 15247 bp, 13 predicted proteins | sample NHCFR01400__metabat2_high_PE_048 | metagenome-assembled genome bin NHCFR01400
TTCCGGGTTCCAAGGCCATGTCCCTTCATGCTAGCATGAAGACCCATGGCTTTGGGCTCTTTTGTTTCATGATACCTGCGAATTGCTTCGCATTTCATGCCCCCGCAATTCCCAAAACATTCGAACTCCGCCCTCCCGGGCTCCCTTCTCATGTTTTCCGGGTTCCAAGGCCATGTCCCTTCATGCTAGCATGAAGACCCATGGCTTTGGAACCCTTGGTATCATTATACTGGTTGTATGGTTGTTATGCTACTTGTTTTTTTCTGTGAAATTAGCTCTGGCTCTTATTTTCTAAGGGACCAGCGTATCTTGGAAATCAGGCCCACGGCCAGGGTTATGATAAAGTAAGCCACGCCCACCAGGAACAAGGAGGCTCCCAACATATCTCCTACTTCTTGTGACCCGAATATAGGCGTATAAGCCTCTGTCATTAGTAAAATAAACTGGGACAGTGTAAGGATAATGCTGTAACATATATGTATGCGGAAACGAGTGTAGTACCGCAGCAGCTTCCAATAGCCCCAGTACATGCCTGCTACTATCACAACCATCAGAAACATGACCAGATGTCCGCCTTCTGCATATCGGTTCAGGTTCCGAAAAACAATCAAAAGCCCCAACACTAATAAATAACCAGGATTCCAAAGGCTTTTTTTCTTCTTCAGCTTACATTGAGCATCCAAAAGTACATACAGCTTCCTGGCCTGGGGTTTCAGCTGTTCTGGAGAGAACTCTCTCATATGGAACTCTCTGGCGAAAATTTCGTAAACCTCACGCTTCAGCCTGACCGAACCTAAAATCTTCACAACCCCTTCCACAAACCTGTCATCAAAACAGATTTCCCGGTACTCCGGCTTCTGAAAAAACTTTTCATAGGAATCCAGCCGATGCTTTAAAGATTTGCTGTTTACCATCATTTCCAGCTCTTTTAACCCCAGCTCTATATTTGCTTCCTGCCGAAGCCTTTCTTGTTCATTGGCTTTCCATTCTATCTTTTCAAATTCTTCTTCTCTCTGAAAAGCCCCGTTGTCCTGGGGTGGTTTTTCCCATTCTTCAGGCTTCTTTTTTCTTTTCTCCGGTTCCCTTTTTTCTTCGGTCCTATCCTTCTCCATACTCTTGGTATTTTCTTCCCGGGGTTTTGGTTCAGAAAAGGGTGCCGTATTGCCTCCCCCTTTTGTCAGGACTTCATAGGCCTCCTGAATTCTCTGAAACTCTTCCGGAAATTCCTCTGGGTGATAGGTGCGGACCATAGCCGCATAAGCCCGTTTTATTTCTTGCCTGGAAGCCCCCGGCTGAACTCCAAGTATCTTTTCTGCTGTTAATTTATCCATTTCTTCTCATACTCCATAAAATCACGGTCCTGGGATTCTTCTTCCTTGTCCTCCCCTTCCCCGTCTCCATCCTGTTCCTGTCCCTCTTCTGAATCCTGGAAATCCTGGTAAACCGCCCAAAAAGCTTCCTCGTCAAAAAATTCCCCAGGGGACATGTTTGCTATACTCTCGCTGATAGCATTCCGGTATCTCTTGATTTTCCTGGGGTCCTGCTCCTCCAAGACGCTCTCAAAAACTCTCAGCATATTCCCCAGATAGGCCTTCCCCTCAGGAGAAGCCTCCTCATAGAGAGTTTGAAGCCGGCTGATGAGAAGCTTATTTTCATTCATATTTCTGGGATGCAGCTTCAGTTTCTCCAGCTCCGCCATCCGCCGCTCCAGCTCTTTATCATCCATGGTCTGGGAAACCACCTTAGTAAAGGTCTGTCCTGTGGAAACCACCTGTATATCTGCAATTAAAATCCCGTCAATATCATAAGTGAATCTTACGTCCACGGCTTCCTTACCTGCGGTCCCTGCAGGCACGGGAATAGTATACCTGGCCAGCTCCCGATTATCTCTGGCATAAGGATGTTCCCCCTGCAGCACGGAAATTTCCACCTGCTTCTGTCCGTCCCTGGCCGTATAATACCGGTGGACTCTGGAACAGGGAAGCACAGAATTTCTGGGAATCACCGGAGAAAAATAAGGATTTTCCGGGTCACTTTCATTTAACACGCTGTTTCCCAGAGAAAAAGGACAAATATCGGTCAGCACATAGTCACGGATAGACGCCTCTCTGGCTTTAACCCCACATAAGTATCCCAGCCCTCTGACAATCATTTCGTCGCTTCTAATATGAAATTCCGGCTCCCTCTGAAATAAATGAGTGACATAAGAACGCACAATAGGCATACAACTGGAACCCCCGGCCAGAATAATCTTAGAAATCTGCTCCGGGTTAATCTGGGCGCTCTTCATCGCTGCATTTAATACCTGACGAATCTTATAAAAAATAGTAGAGCTTTCCTGCAGCAGCCGTTTATTGGTGTACTGGCTCACATAATCCGTCCCCTGAATCCAGGCCTCCATCTGAGCCTGTTCCTGAGATGTAAGAGCCCTCTTACACAACTCCGCCTGTCTGCGCAATACAGCCAGTTCCTTTCCTGATATGCTGTCTCTGGAAATCCCATGCTCCCTGAGAAAGCTGTCCACCATCACCTCATGGAAATCATCTCCGCCCAGATGATTATCTCCCGATACCGCATCAATTTCCACCACATTCTCAAAGCAGTCCACAATAGAAACATCCAGTGTTCCCCCTCCAAAATCAAATACCAGAGACAGCTCTTCCTCTCCGTTATCCATATAGGAAGCCATGGCTGCTGCACTGGGCTCGTTAATCAGCCTCTTTACTGAAACTCCTGCCAAAAGCCCTGCCTTTTTTGTTGCATATCGCTGCTGGTCATGGAAATAGGCCGGAACAGAAATAATAACCTCTTCAATTTTTTCTCCCAGAAACCGCTCCCCATCCTCTACAATGGAGCGAATCACAAAGCTGGAAAGCTCCTCCGGAGTAAAGCACTTTTCCCCCAATACAATTTTCTTATCCTCTCCCATAAAACGCTTAAAAGAGCTTATGGTACGCTCCGGATGGGTAATCAGCCTTTCTCTGGCGATTTCTCCTACCAATATCTCCCCTTGTTCGTCCGCACTGACAACACTAGGAGTCAGATAGGAACCGTATTGATTGGGAATCAGACACACTTGCCCGTCCCGGTATACGCATCCCAGGGAATTGGTGGTTCCCAAATCAATTCCTAATAAATATGACATAATCCCCCTCTTTTCCACTCTGCCGCTAATACCTGTTATAGCTAAAATCCCTTTCAGGTCTGCTGCTTTCTCTACTTATTATCATAGCTGATTTCCCCTTCATATTCAAACATTATCGTGATAAATCGTAACTATTTAGCCATATAACTCAGATTCACAGCTTATTCTCTACAAAGATGCGGCAGGTCCGCTGCCCTGCGTTTTACAGGACAGCAAAACCTGCCGCTCTATTCCTTCTTCATGTGTTCTCAGGAATTCCCAGCCAAAAGGCTTTCACCTGCCTTTGCCTTACAGCTCTGGTTATGTGGCTGCAAACTCCTTCTCTTTGTAATGATGAGCCTCTTCCAGCATCATATCCTTTACCTTCATCAGGCGAATCTGGGTGCTTCTCTCATTCTCATCCAGCTTCATGGTAATATACTTGATATTGCTCTGTGTTTCAGGGATGATAACATGTTCCAGGGCATTTACCCTTCTCCTGGTCTTCTCAATCTCCGCCGCCATAAGCTGGCAGGACTTTTCTACCTCAGCCAGCCGAAGCATATCCGGCAGAATGTCTGCCAAAGACTTTACAGCGCCGTCCAAATCACCGGAGGTAAAGGCAAAACCATAGGAATAAATATCATTCGCATCTGCGGTTCTGGTACTGGTCTTAAATACTGGAATGTCCACACTCATAACATTCTTTTTATCTGCCTCCAGATAAACCTCCTGCTTGGGAGACATAAGGGCAGTATTTAAAATCTGCTCCGACATCCCAGCCTTTGCAATGACAAAATTCTTATTAGCAGAGAGGATTCCCTCCTCCACCTTCTGCCTGAGAGCCATATTCTCCCGAACCAAATCCAGAAACTGGCGCATCAGCTCATCACGCTTATCCTTCAGAAGCTTATGGCCCTTCACCGCTGTTACCAGCTTTTTCTTCAGACGGGTCAGCTCCATTCTGGTAGGATTTACCTGCGTAGCCGCCAAATCTATCACCTCTTTCTGTATCTCGCAGCACATATGCACTGCCAGGTACATTCTTCATTTTGCCTTATCCCTTAATACTTTCCGTAGTATTCATCCAGGAATTTATCATCAATACGTTTCAGCTCACTCCTTGGCAGAATAGAAAGAAGCTTCCAGCCAATACGGAGAGTCTCTTCAATATCCCGGTTAGCATTATATCCCTGGGAAACATATTCCTGCTCAAAGGCATCTGCAAATTTGGCATAAATAATATCAATGTCCGAAAGAGCCGCCTCTCCTAAGATAACCATCAGTTCCTTGGCTTCCTTTCCTCTTGCATAAGCCGCAAAAAGCTGGTTCATGGTATTGGAATGGTCTGCACGGGTCTTTCCTTCACCGATACCCTTGTCCTTCAGACGGGACAGGGACGGAAGCACGTCAATAGGCGGCGTAACACCTTTACGGTAAAGCTCACGGCTCAGAATAATCTGGCCCTCTGTAATGTAGCCTGTCAGGTCAGGGATAGGATGGGTTTTATCATCCTCAGGCATAGTAAGAATAGGAATCATGGTAATACTTCCCTTTTTGCCCTTCTGCCTTCCTGCTCTCTCATACATGGTAGCCAAATCCGTGTACATGTAACCAGGATAACCACGGCGTCCCGGAACCTCCTTGCGGGCTGCAGATACCTCACGGAGCGCATCCGCATAGTTGGTAATATCTGTCAGAATTACTAATACATGCATGTCTTTTTCAAAAGCCAGGTATTCTGCTGCCGTCAAAGCCATCTTAGGCGTAGCAATACGCTCAACTGCCGGGTCGTTGGCCAGATTGATAAACAGAACTGTTCTGTCTATGGCACCGGTTTCCTTAAAACTCTCAATAAAGAAGTTAGATTCCTCAAAAGTAATACCAAGAGCGGCAAATACAACAGCGAAATTCTCTCCTGAACCACGAACCTTAGCCTGTCTTGCAATCTGAGCTGCCAGATTGGCATGGGGCAGACCTGAAGCAGAGAAAATAGGCAGCTTCTGACCTCTAACCAGGGTGTTCAGACCATCAATAGCAGAAACACCTGTCTGGATAAACTCCTCCGGGTAGCTTCTGGCCGCCGGATTCATAGGTAAGCCGTTAATGTCCCGTCTCTCCTCCGGAAGGATTTCCGGGCCATCGTCAATGGGACGTCCCAAGCCGTCAAATACACGGCCCAGCATGTCCTCAGACACACCCAGCTCCATGCTTCGTCCCAGGAAACGCACCTTACTGTTGGAAAGGTTAATACCTGTGGAGCTTTCGAAAAGCTGAACCAGCGCATTGCTGCCGTCGATTTCCAGCACCTTGCACCTGCGAGTTTCCCCGTTGGCCAGCTCAATCTCTCCCAGTTCATCATAGTGGACATTCTCCACGCCCTTTACCAGCATAAGAGGGCCGGCCACTTCCTGTATGGTTCTATATTCTTTCGGCATTACAAGCCCTCCTTCCCTAATACATTGGCAATTTCCTTTGCGAGCTGTTTGGTAACTGCCTCATATTCTGTCTCCAGATTATCTTCCAGAGTATATTTAAAACGTCCGATTTTTTCACGAACTTCCAGATTTACTAAATCCTGGATGCCTGCACCCTGACTGAGCGCCTCTGCTCCCTGTTCATAGTAGGCCAGAACCAGCTTCATCAAAAGGTACTGCTTTCTCAGAGAACTATAGGTATCCACTTCATGGAAAGAGTTCTGATGAAGGAAGTCCTCACGGATAGAGCGGGCAGCCTCCATTTTCAGACGGTCCCCCGCTGACAGAGCGTCCATACCTACCATCTTAACAATCTCTTCCAGCTCCGCTTCCTCCTGAAGAAGACTCATCATCTTCTGACGGTCTGTCATCCAGTCAGGAGCCACATTTTCATTGAACCACTTCTCCATATTGTCCAGGTACAGAGAATAGCTGGTCAGCCAGTTAATGGCCGGGAAATGTCTCTTATAAGCCAGTGAAGAATCCAATCCCCAGAATACCTTTACAATACGAAGAGTAGCCTGAGAAACCGGCTCGGAAATATCACCGCCCGGAGGAGACACAGCGCCGATAACAGAAAGAGCGCCCTCTCTGTTATCTTTCCCCAGAGAAATCACATGTCCCGCTCTCTCATAGAACTGTGCCAAACGGGAACCCAGGTACGCAGGATAGCCCTCCTCACCTGGCATTTCCTCCAAACGGCCTGACATCTCTCGCAGCGCCTCTGCCCAGCGAGAAGTAGAGTCTGCCATAAGCGCTACAGAATAGCCCATATCACGGAAATACTCTGCAATGGTGATACCCGTATAGATAGAAGCCTCACGGGCAGCTACCGGCATATCAGAAGTATTGGCAATCAGCACTGTTCTCTGCATCAGAGACTGTCCTGTTTTTGGGTCCTTCAGCTCCGGAAACTCATTCAAAACGTCTGTCATCTCATTTCCACGCTCGCCGCAGCCGATGTAGACCACAATATCTGCTTCCGCCCACTTGGCCAGCTGATGCTGGATAACCGTCTTACCGCTTCCAAAGGGCCCGGGAACTGCAGCAACACCGCCCTTCGCAATAGGGAAGAAGGTATCTACAACTCTCTGTCCGGTAATCAAAGGCATTTCCGGAGGCAGCTTTTTCAGATAAGGGCGTCCTGTACGCACCGGCCACTTCTGCATCATAGTAATCTCCTGGTCTCCCTTATCTGTGGTGATAACAGCTACCACATCTTCTACAGTAAATTCTCCTGCCTTGATTTCCTTGATAGTTCCCTTAATTCCATAGGGCACCATGATTTTATGGTTTACCACTACAGTCTCCTGCACGGTTCCGATAATGTCACCGTTCTCCACCTCATCCCCAACCTTTACCGTGGGAACAAAATTCCATTTTAAATTTCTCTTTAAGGAAGGAACCTCCACACCTCTCTTTAAGTTGGTTCCTGAAATCTTCATAATATCATCCAGAGGACGCTGAATACCGTCATAAATACTGGTAATCAGGCCTGGTCCCAGCTCTACGGAGAGAGGAGCTTCCGTAGACTCCACCGGTTCTCCCGGTCCCAGTCCCGAAGTTTCCTCATATACCTGAATGGACGCCTCGTCACCGTGCATCTCGATGATTTCCCCAATCAGACGCTGGCTGCTTACACGAACCACGTCAAACATATTGGCGTCACGCATGCTCTGGGCAATAACCAGAGGGCCTGCCACTTTTTTAATCGTACCTTTGCTCATTGGAACGAATCACCTGCTTTCTAATTATTACTAAATAGAATATCAGAGCCAACGGCCTGCTCTACAGAATTTTTCACGCTCTGTACGCCGTCTCCGGTATTTCCGGATACCCCCGGTATTAAAATAATAGCCGGAAGAATCTGCTCCTGAAACTTTTCTATCACTTGCCTGCACTGGGCTGCCATGGCTTCAGTAATATAGATTATTCCATATTCCCCGCCTGCCAGTGCCTCCAATTTTTCCTCCGCTTCTTTACGGTCGGACACGGGAAACGTATCAAGACCCAGAGCGGCGAAACCATAAATGCTGTCATAATCACCCACTACTGCAATCTTATACATACATATCCCTTACCCTTTCCCGGATAGAATCATCAGAAAAACCATTCTGTTTTCCCGACAAGATGATTCGTACCGTCTTTATTTCATTCTGCCTGGCCAGCACATAAGCCACAAGAGGGCCCACGGAAAAGGCCTGGTATTTCTGGGGCTGCATGGCCTCCATCATACGGTTATCGCACCATCTCTCAAAAGCTGACGGAGACTGTGCAATCGCCTGGGCGCCCTGGGCATAGGCAGTTCCTGCCAGATATTCTGCAACGGCTTCCATCCCTGAAGCTGCAGCTCTGGCCAGCTGGTCTACACTCAGAGAATCACAGGGCGCCATTGCCCGTTTCATAAACTCTATACTTTTCGCAGTCTTCTGGGCCCGCACGGCAATCTTTATATCCGCCACAGCCACAATGGATTCCGCATAATCCCGGATAATACTGTCCTTGGCTTCCTGTCCTGCCTGATAAATAGCATCCAGCGCCGCCCTGTCTATAATCACATCACAAAGCTGGCCGTCCCTGGTATGCAGCAAAGCCTCATAGGCCTGTCGGGCTGCTTCTGCCATATTTTCCGGAAGCCTTTTAAAGTCCTTGCTCTTTATAATATCCAGCATTTCCTGGGGAGAAATTTTCGTATCCTCATAGTAAAGATTCCGGCTTCCCTTCTCATCTCCTGTGCAGGCATCCTTGATAGCTGCCTTCAGGTTATGAAACAAATTTGGATAGGACAGCACATCAAACACTGACATATCCACCCCTAAATCTCCTATGGTTTCCCAGGTTTTCTCTTCCTCCCGGTTTAAAATAGCCTCGGCACTCAGAGGTGTATCCCCATCTCCCCAGCCCTTTTCCTGCAAAAACTGCAGGCACTGTTCCTCCGTAGGAAGAGCCATGAGCTGGTCTATCACTGCTGAAGTAAAAAGCCCGGTCTCCAATGCACGAATCCTGGCAACCGCATAAGTATATTTGGTATCAAACAAATCAATTCCTCCTTTTGCGGTCACCGCCTACGAAAATAATAAAGCATGAACTTTATCTGCAAGCTCATCTCTTCTGGAACTGAACATTGCCTTAAACGTACAATTCTCCTCAATTCCTCCATATATCAGGACAAATCCACCTTCCACCTCTCTGCTCTCTTTAGAAAGGTTCAGCTCTCCGCCCTTTTCCTTTGCAATTTCCTTGATTTCATCCTCAAAACCCTTGGGCATTCTTTCCAAATCTCTGGCAGAAAAGCTTATTTCTCCCTTCTGGGCCGGCACAAATTTACGAAGCATTTTCCTGATAATATCAAAATAAGTTTCGTCATCTGCCCCGGTCAGCTTTTCATAGGCCTTATCCAGCACTGCAGAAATCACTTCCTGCTTTGCCTCCAGAAGAGCCTTCCTCCTCTGCAATCCGCAGGAAGAAACAGAACGCTCCTCCAGTGTCTTCACCTCTGCCTGAGATTTTTCGGAGATTCGCCCGCACTGGGCCTCTGCTCTTTCCCTTGCTTCAGCCTTAATTTTCTCGGCTTCTGACCTTGCATTGTCAAGAATTTCCTTTGCAGAGCTTTGGGCTTCTTCAAGAATCTGGCTTTTCATTTTTTCTAATCCAGTCATTCCTCTGCTCTCCTTTTCTAACTTCTATGATTTCAGAATACATTCCGATTCTCCGGAATCTCTTAGAACTGAAGGTTTGTCACAGACAAAATAGAAATCAGAAGTGACAGAATAGCATAAGTCTCAACCATGGCCGGGAAAAGCATAGCTTTACCGAACTGCTCCGGCTTCTTTGCAACGATTCCAATAGCTGCTGCAGAAGTCATACCCTGATATTTACCGGAAATCAGACCTACGATACCTACAGGTAGGCAAGCAGCCAGCACCAAAAGTCCCTGCTGAGGAGTCAGCTCCAGCATACCGCCGCCTAACAGACCAATTTTGGACAGGGTAAGAAATCCAACCAACAATCCGTAAATACCCTGAGTACCCGGCAGAAGCTGCATGATTAAAACCTTGGCAAACTTAGAAGGGTCCTCAGAAACAACACCGGAAGCTGCCTGTCCTGCGATACCAACACCGATTGCAGAGCCTGCTCCTGCCAAAAACACTGCCGCAGCCGCACCTAATAATGCATATACAATTCCTAACTGACTCATAAATATGTTTCCTCCTTAACATCTACATATTTTGTACTTGCTTTAAAGGGATTGAAGGCCTTTCCTCCACCCTCATAAAACTTACCGAAAAATTCCACGAACTGAAGACGGTTTGTATGCACATACGCCCCCAGCAGGTTAATCGCCAGATTCAGAGTGTGTCCCACAATAAATACGACGATAAATAAAACAGCGCCTAAAATTCCGCCGCCCAGCATACTTCCCATCTGGTTTACAACAGAGGCAATAACTCCTGTTGCAAGTCCCAGAGCCAGAAGTCTGGAATAAGAAAGCACGTCGCTGAGCCATCCCGTTACGTTATAAACGTCATAAGCTCCCAGGGCCAGCCGCAATACCACATTTTTGCTGGAACGTCCGGACATAAGGACCAATCCCACAACGCCCACAATAGCCAGCACCTTGCCGGTTCCTGCCACGGCCGGCGGAAATACTCCCGTATCAAGCTGGGCGATAGAAGCAAAAATATTACTTGGTATCAAAAGCAGCAAAAGTCCGATTAAAAATACATACCAAAGCACTATGTCACAGAAAAAGTCCAAATATTTCTTATCCTTCAAGAGCATATAGCCCTTAATCCCAAGCCCGGTAAACAGATGGACTAATCCAAAGGCCATAGAGTAAATCAGCATTCGCATAGGGTCGTTTAAAGGAACAAACCACAAGGCCTTCACCAGTCCGCCTTCCGGCACACTGACTCCGAAAAAGGTTCTGGCCACCACGTCAATAGCATCTCCGAAATAGCCGCCGAAAAGGATTCCCCAAATCACAGTAGAAATTCCACAATACATAAACATTTTTATGGATTTTTTCAGGGACTGCTCCATCCTGGGAAATTTTTTCACTGCAATAAAGCATGCTATTGTAATAATCAGGCCATAAGCCGCATCGGATAACATAAGCCCAAAGAAAAATACATAAAAAAACGACATGATGGTTGTGGGGTCCAGCTCGCCTTTGTGAGGAAGACCATAGGATGCCAAAATTCCTTCCATGGACTCAGAAAATCCATTGTTTGAAAGAAGCACCGGCCCCTCCTCTTCTTCCTGAAGCTCTTCCACATCTATGCTCAGCACAAAGTTATCCTCCAGGGTTCTCTCTAAAGCCGGAACAACCTTCCTTGGCACATAGCCGCTGAGAACAAAAGTCCTCTTAGACTGGGGAAGAGTTCCTAATACCTCATACTTCTCAGCCCTGGCCCTGAAATAGTCTCCTATGAGTTTCAGGTCCGTCCGCTCTGCAGCATACCCTTCAATCACTTCTCTGCAGCTTTTAATATCTTGTTCCAGCCGCTGTATCTCCCGCTGGAGATTCTCCTTTTCTTTAGCCGGAACCTGAGCCGTCAGTTGGGAAGGCCTTGAAAATCCGTTTTGCCGCAAGGCTTCCTCAACCTTGGACATATCCTCCTTCAGACACACCACGGCGATATAGGTACCATCCTTGTCCGAAGACAAAATCCAGACATCCGCCCCAGCGGTTTCAGGAGTCTTCTCCAAAATCCAGGTATAAATTTCTTCCAGAGTAACACTGGCCGAAATACTTCCCACAAAAAAAGCAGAAGTCTTAGTCCCTTTAAAGGCCATAGGCACATCCAGCCCCATCCAGGGCGCAAGAGCTTCTATTTGATTCTCCAGCTTCTGGATATTGGCCTTGTACTCTGCAATTTTTCTTTGCTGGGCCAAAATCCCCGAGGCAGCGCTCATGATTTCGTCCTTTCTGTCTACCGCCTGAAGAAAGGGTTCTTTTTCTACCAGCTTCTTTCCCTCCAGGCTGGCAAACATAGAGGTCTTTTCAGGAACATACTCTGCCAGAATTCCCAGAGCCGTATCTGCCAAAGAAGCGTTCTTTTCAAACTTGCTTTTGGCATTCTGGGTATTCATCTTCTCAAATCCTGTCTCATCCTCCATGAACTGGGATGTTTCCATGATTCCCATGGACTGTACTTTTTCCAGAATGGCTTTCCTGTCCTTTTTCAGTGCGCAGATACTGACTTTTTGCATCTGCAATACTGCCATACTTCCATCCCTCCTTTATTTCTTTTTTGCATACAGCTTTAAACCAAAGCCTGGATTACTGCCGACACAGCTTCCTCTTCCCGGCTTTTAGCAGAAGCCTTTAACTGACGGATTTCTTCCTCTGCCTCCTTTAAGGCATCCTGAAGCTTCACATCCGCCTTCTCACGGGCAGCTAATGAGGCTGCCTGGGCCGCTTTCACAGCATCTCCCGTCATTTGCGCCTCTAGTTCTACGGCCTCCTGACGGGCCTGCTCTATAAGCTGCTCTCCTTCTTTTTTGGCATTGGTTATGATTTCCTCTGCCTTCTGTTCAGTCTCTTTAATAGCCTGAATCGTATCCTTTACCAAAGTATCACCACCTTCACATAATTTGATATTACTATGGATTATGCATTTTGTCAATTTATTAACGTAATTATGCACCAATATGTGCTATTATTATTACTCCATCTAACTAATTTTACACATAAAAAGAGGGATTGTATCTATCTTACACAATCCCTCTTTAGAATTTTTGTATAGTTACACAAAACAAGCCGCAGCCTTATAAAGCCGCCGGATATTTGTGTCTTCTACTCTTCTTTATTCATATAAAAAGCTGCTGTAAGCTTCATCCTCCAAATTCTCACTATCAATCCACTGATAGCTTGTGTTGATAAAAGAATCAATCTCCAAGCCTAAGTCTGCCCTAATTCCGGCAACCACCGTAGCATATCCCATACCGTAGGGATTCTGGGTAATAAAGCCCACCTCTTTGCCATTCTTCACTGCCGCCTGCTGCTGCTTTCCGGAGTCAAAGCCTACTATCTTAATATCCTTACCAGCCGTTTCCACAGCCTCCAGCACAGCATTGGAAGCCTGCTCATTAGTACAGAAATAACCTTTAACCTCAGGATAAAGAGTAAAAACTGCATCCGCCATCTTCGTCATGGTAAAGTCCTCATTCTCATGAGAAATATTTACTATCTTGATATTCGGATGATTATTGGCCATCTCTTCTGTAAAGCCTTTCTCCCTCTCCTGGCTGTTCTTGGAGCTGGCAGCATGGGCCATTACTGCAACCTCTCCCTGGTCTTCTATGGCTTCGGCCAGCCGCTTGGCCGCCTCCACTCCCGCCCCGTAATTATCTGTGGAGCAGACTGCTGAGACTGGTCCGCTGTCCACTGCTGAGTCCAGCATAATCACAGGTATATCGTTTTCCCTGGCCATCTCCAACTGGGCCTCACAGGACTGCATATCAATAGCAGCAATACACAGCACTTCCGGATTCTCCGACAAAACCGTGTCAATTAAATCTATCTGCTTCTCCACGTCCATATCGTCAGAGGGTCCCTCAAAGGATAGTGTAACCTTTTCGTCCCCCTTATATCCCATTTTTTCATTTATTGCGCTGATTGCAGCCTCCATTCCCTGCTTCACAGCGGTCCAATATGCGGTTTTGGTATTCTTCACAACCACAGCCACACGGGTTCCGGGTTCTGGATTCAATTCCTCCAAAGACGTATAATCATAAGCTCCTGCTTCTTCTTTCAGGACACTCATGGTCATATCCTGAGCCATATCCTTCTCATTACTTTCTCCCTGCTCCTCATCTTCCGTCTGAGAGCTATTTCCCGAAATTTCTTCCTGTTCCTCTGTCTGCTCTGTTTCAGAATCTGATTCCTGAGAATCCGTCTGCGTATCTGTCTGGGTATCATCTTCCTTTTCTGTGTCTTCCGCCGCAGTTTCATCCTGACTTTGCTCCGGCTCAGGTTTGCTGCTTCCGCATCCGCTTACTGTTCCCAGTCCAAGCATCACACACAATAAGCCCACTATCATCTTTTTCATGATTTTACCTGCCTTTACACCTTTTATCTGCGAGTTCAACTACTTTCTCATTATACACAAAACAAATGATTAGTCCAGCTAAATTCCTTTTGTTTATAAAAATTTATGAAAATCCCATTCCTTAAAAATCCCGTATAATAGCAGTCCGCTTAAAGGTCCCAGCAAGAATCCCCATCCTCCGTAGAAAAAAAGCCCCAGATACACAGATAACAGCACAGCCAATGGAGAAATTCCCATTCCTTCCCCAATAAGCCGTGGTTCTAAAAGCTGCCGTATGGCCGCAGTGACCAAATACAGCAGAAAATATCCGACTCCCACAGCTGTTTCACCCGAAAGCAGTAAAAAAATTCCCGCCGGAATTAGAAAGGTTCCTGTGCCCAGAACAGGAAATGCATCTAAAATTCCTACTGCCAGTCCAAACCCCAGAAAATGTTTTACTCTCAAAAGCCACAACCCAACAATGCACACCAAACTTATGATTCCCATAATCTTTATCTGAGCCCGCAGATAAGCCTTCCCTCCGGTCCACAGCCCTGCACCCAAATGCTTTATTTTTCCCAGAAATCTGCTGCTATCCAAAAGCCTCCGGACCTTTTGCCTTTCCTGCAAAAAAAGAATGGCAGAGACTATCGCCACAATAAGTACGCCTACCACAAGGAAACATCCCTTCACCCCATCCACTGCCCGGTTCATATCCATAGTGCTGTCCAGTAAATGAGTCCCCAGCCGCTCTACCTGCTCATAAACATACACGCTGCTCTTTTTTGCAGAAATTCCCGTTAACTGCTCTGCCCCGGAACAGCACCGTTCAATCACCTTCACCGCCTCTTCCTTTACTTGAGGAAGGTACCGGATACATTCTCCAACCTTTCCGGTAATGTACTCTGCACCGGACAATATCAACCCAATGCAGGCTACGGTCAAAGCCAGGATGATTCCCGCTCCAATACCAGCGGAAGTAAAATGAAGCTTTCTGGCCACCTTTCTTTCTCCCAGAAAAGCAGCAAAAGGATACACTGCCTCAGCCAAAATCCACCCAAATATAAAAGGCAGCATGACAGGAAGGGCGTACTTTACACCCAACAACACTCCTGCAGTCACTGCTGCCATCAACAACCATTGTCTCCACTTCATCTGCCGTTCCCCCATTGCTTTTTACCTTTAGTATGGTGGAACAGCTTTTTCCTATACTATAGGAAAGTTCCCAAGAGGCTTTACCTGAAATTCCAGCTTTTTCTTAGTAACCGGATGTACAAAAGAAAGCTTATATGCACAAAGGGCAATCTCCTGTTGTCCCCGGTTCTGGCCGGCTTTAAGGTTATATTTAGCGTCACCCACAATTGGTAATCCTGCGTGAGCCAGTTGTACCCTAATCTGGTGATGCCTTCCTGTTTTTAAATGTATCTCTAAAAGGGAGTATTCTCCCTGACTGCTTAAAAGTCTGTATTCTAAAATTGCAGTCTTACTGTTTTTTGTCTTTTTCTCCACGATTTTCGAAAGATTTGTTCTCTGCTCCTTCTCTATCTCATCTATCAGGCAAGCCTCCTTTTTGGAAGGAATTCCTTCCACACAAGCCAAATAGATTTTTT
>NHCFR01400__coassemble_1104_pt1 | contig 14878 bp, 14 predicted proteins | sample NHCFR01400__metabat2_high_PE_048 | metagenome-assembled genome bin NHCFR01400
AATCATGTTCTTACGGTCAGCGCAGCAAGTGCGCAGACCTAGGCTGAACTGTTACGCAAAATTCAATTGCAGAATTTATTACTGTTCACACAGCAGCCCGGCACTTGCTGCCGGGCTGCGTTTATTTTATCCGTAATAATAGCTGTTAAAAATTTCATGGGCAATGGGTACTGCCACCTTACTTCCGGTACCTGCGCCTTCCGCAATCACAGCCACTGCCAAATCCGGGTCCTCCACATTGGAAAATCCGATAAACCAGGAATGGGTCTTAATGGAACCGTCGCTTCCTTCATACTCTGCAGAGCCTGTTTTCCCGGCTGCACTGTAGCTTTCTCCGGAGAGCTTGGTGCCTGTACCGGTATTGACTACCTGAGTCATAAGATTCTTTAAAAGAGCAGCCTCTTCCTGGCTCATAAGCTGCTTATATTCAGAAGTCTTAGTGGTTTCCACTGTCTTTCCGTCCACAGATTCCACATGGTCCACATAATACGGCTTCATCAGCACTCCATCATTGGCAATGGCACTGGTAATCATAGCCATATGCATGGGGGAAACCAACGTAGTTCCCTGTCCGATAGAGGACTGCATCAAAAAGCGGACTCCGTTGGACTCCTGCAAATCCATGGTGCTTTTTCTGTAACTTAATTCAATAGGCAGGTTCTTATTAAACAGCAGGCTTTCCGCAGCCTCCTGTATAGGCTTGGTCCCTAAATCCAGCCCCATCTGTACGAAAGCTGTGTTACAGGACTCTGCAAAAGCTTTTGTAAAGTCCTCCTCTCCATGTACCTCATAGTCAAAACAAGGGATAGTATGGTCATCCTCTGTAATGCTTCCTGTACAGTTGTAATAAAAATCATCTATAGTCCCATGCTCCCGGTAATAAGCCAGACTCATGATAACCTTGAAAATAGAGCCGGGAGGATAAGCTCCCTGAGTAGCCCGGTTCAGAAGACTGCTGCTGCTGGAATCATTGGCCAAAGCATCCCAGTCCGCCTCCACCGTATTAGGGTCAAAGTCCGGTTTACTGACAGAAACCAGCACAGCCCCTGTCTTCGGGTCCATGACCACCACTGCCCCTCTGTAATCTCCCAGAGCATTGTAGGCCACTTGCTGCAGCTTGGCGTTTAAGGTTGTCACCACATTATCTCCCGGATTTTTATTGTCCAGAATCTGGTTTTTCACCTGGTCCACATAGTTACTGTGAGAGGTCATAAGGGAAAAATTAGCCACGGACTCCAGACCTGATTTCCCCTTGCAGTCATAGCCCACGGTATGAGCAAAGACTCTGCCGTAAGGATAAACTCTGGTCTCGTTACCCTCTTCGTCTGTCTGAGTGTAAGCAAGGGTTTCTCCTTCTGCAGAGAGAATACTGCCTCTTGTAATCCTGTCTGCATACTGGTTCTGCCTGGTATTATAAGGACTGCTGATAACAGCATCTCTTTTCGCTGTATTAAAATATACAAGATAGCCAATCAAGGCAATAAATATTGCCACAAAGAAATAACTGACAATTGCGTACTCCCGGTTCTTCGTACCCTTAGCCTTCTTTTTCTTTTTTCTCGGCAAGTCCCTGTCACGTCTCCCCTGTCTGTCATATTCTTTCTTTTTGCTTTTCAAATTCCTCATCCTCGTCTTCTCTCAAAATATAAAGTCCCTGTATAATGGCCAGCATCATAATGGTTCCCAAAGCTGAACTTCCTCCATAGCTTACCAGAGGAAGAGTAATTCCCGTCATGGGAATAAATTTAGTAACGCCTCCTATGGTAAGAAAAACCTGGAAAGCATATTCCGTACCCAAGCCCAGGGCAATGAGCTTATAGAACCGCTTTTTGATTCTCAAAGAAATATTCACCACCAGCAGAAACATACTCATACAGATAAGCACCATGCAGATGGCAAACAGGCCTCCCAGTTCCTCACAGATGGCAGCAAACATATAGTCCTGCTTTACAAAGGGAATCATCTCAGGGGAGCCTTGGCACAAGCCCATGCCGAACCAGCCTCCCGTACCGATGGCAAAAAGTCCCTGTACTATTTGATAGCCGGAAGTCTGGTAAACGGAAAAAGGGTCTTTCCAGGCCACCACCCTCTGTTTTACATGGGAAAACAGAAAATAGGCCACTACTGCCGCCCCAGCTCCGCTGCCAAAACCGGCCAGCAAATATACCGGTTTCTTGGTAGCTACATAGAGCATGACTACATAGGTAACAAAGAACACTGCTGCACTGCCCAAATCCCTGGAAAGTACCAGAATCAGTACATAAGCCGCAGCCACCGCCGTAGTTATCACATGGTCCTTAAAGGTTGCACTTTTTTTATACAGCCTGCTGGCTGCAAAAAATACAAAAATGATTTTTACAAATTCAGAGGGCTGAAAAGCAAAGCCTCCGATTTGTATGTTGATTTTCGCTCCGTTTACATTAGCTCCCAGCACAAGCACCGCTGCCAGCATGAGAAATCCCGCCCCAGCATAAAACCAGGTCCATTTTTTCAAAAAATGCATTTTCCGAATCATAACCGGAATGATAATAGCCAGCACAGAAGCCGCTGCTACAATCACAAGCTGCCGGAAAGCAGAATCCACATCCAGCCTGGCCATCATGATAAAGCCAATGGACAAAAGCATACACATATGATTAAGAAGCAGTATGGAAGCCTGCTTATAAAACAGCCGGTACAGCACCTGCACAGCTATGATATAGATAATCAGGGCTCCAAACATATAGATACTCTTTACTTCCTCTGTGTTCAGGAAAATCACCACAAAAGCAGTAAAATTCAAGAACAGAATAAGAAGAAGCTGTTTTCTTAAAATATAACGTTTATCGTAATCATCCTCATATCTGAATACCGTAAAACTCTCCAGCGTATAGAGGGCTACCAGTATCAGAAGCAGATATTTTGACAGTTCAACAATAATATTAAGCACTTTTTCACCTACTCCACACCCCGGCGGAAATGTCCCCTTGTAAAGGCAGGTATTTCCTGACGGGTAATCTTTTTCTTATTTTGTGTTTTTTGTCCATAAGCCTGCCCGAAAAGCTCCAAAAGTTTACCCGTTTCCCTGTATCCCTCCTGGGTAAAATTCAAACGCACAGCCTGGACTCCTGTTTTCATAATTTCCCCGGCTTCCTCCAAAAGACCTGTGGGCACACTGTTATAAATCACATTATAGCAGAATTCACAGTAGGATTTTGTCAAAAAACGCTGGCCTTTTCTGTCCTTCAGCCAGATTTCCCCTGGTTTTCTGTCGCACCGGCCGCAGGTCTTCTTCAGGCACTGGGCGGAAACCATCATGGGATAATATCCATACACAACCATTTCACTGTTATGATTAAACTTTCCCCCAATCTCTCTGCTATTTAACTCCAAAGGCAGGGTGGTTCTTTTTACTCCCAGGTTTTCCAAAAATTTCTGAGCCTGGTCATTAAAGCTGTACACAGAGGAATCACAGATGGTCTTCTGCAGTAATCCCAGCTTTTTCAGATACCCCAGCTCTTCCAGGTTTCGCACCAAAAAACCGTCTGTCTGTTCTCCCAGTCTCTGAAAAATTTCTTCTTTACCCTCAAACCGGCCTTCCCGGAGTATATGGGGCATCGCCAGATAAAATTCCTTTCCGGTCTGCCGGGCTCTATGGGCCACCTCTGTTACGGATTTTTCCAGTTCCTTATCTGAAAAAAGAGAAATCTCCCCGTAAATTCCCGTAAGCCAGGGGGACTCCAGTGCAGCCTTCAGCTGCTCCCGGGTATGCAGGTCTGCATAGATTTTCAGTCCGTCCTTTAATCTGGGATTCTCATCTGCTGTTCCCCTGGTTTCTCTTTCTGGCTCCCTGTCCGGTCTTCTTTCTCCAAGCTGTCTTTTGAACTGCTTCAGATATTCTTCCTGCAGCTGCTCCAGCCCCTGCCTGCGAAGCTGGTTCAGACTCTGCATAGGTAGAAAGGACTGCTGGTCCGTACAAACCTCCAGTTCTTCAAAGCAAAAGGGCGTATCCCCGGTCTTTTCCATCTGACCTCGCAGCCTTTCTTCTGTCAGAGGCTGCTTTTTGGCCTTCTGGGCTTCCTGGCCCTGAACCTGCACATGGACATTCCGAAAATCTAAGTCCAGTATAGCAGGCGCTCCGGAAAATAGAATTAAATTTCCATGAATTTTTTCTTGCTTTTTTATTTCCAGATATTCTCTCCTTAAACGGGAAAATAATTCCTCATTTCGTTTTCCACTGATTTTCTGTCTTCGGTTCTGTTCTTTCTCGTTGAACACGGCCATCATATTTCTTCCGTTATGCTGCCGGTAATATCCCTGGTTAAAACCGTCCCGCTGGTACAAATCAAGAAGCTGCCGGTAATCCTCCTGCTCCACTTTATAGGCCTTGGGATTCTTTTCCAAAAGGTCCAGGTATTTTCGATATATTGCCGTAACCCCAGCCCCATATTCCGGCCGTTTCATCCTGCCTTCTATTTTCAGGGAATAAACTCCTGCTTTCAGAATTTCCGGCAATAGCTCTATGGTACACATATCCTTGGGGCTTAACAAATAGGCATCCTTTTGGCTGTTTAATACCTTTTCTCCCTCATAAGCGCTGTAGGGAAGCCTGCAGGGCTGGGCACACCTGCCCCTGTTTCCGCTTCTTCCTCCCAACATACTGCTGAACAGGCACATACCAGAATAACAATAACACAGAGCCCCATGGACAAAACTTTCAATTTCCATTCCTGTCTGCCTGTGAATTTCTTCTATTTCCTTAAGAGAAAGCTCTCTTGCCGTCACAATTCTGGAAACTCCTGCCTCCCTTAAAAGCTCAGCCCCTCGGGGACCGGTTATGGCCATCTGGGTGCTGGCATGGAGAGGAAGACCGGGAAACTCTTTTTTCAAAAAGTCCAGGACTCCTAAATCCTGTATAATCACCCCGTCCAATCCCTGACTGTAAAAGGGCGCCATAAAATCATAGAGCTGTCCGTACAGTTCCCGGTTTTTCAGCAGGGTGTTTACTGTCATATACAATTTTTTTCCGTGGATATGGGTATAATCAATGGCCTCCAGCATTTCTCCTGTATCCGGATTATCTGCATAGGCCCTGGCGCCAAACATGGTGCCTCCGATATAAACTGCATCCGCTCCTGCGTTTATCACCGCCTTAAGACCCTCCATAGAGCCAGCCGGCGCCAACAATTCTGCTTTCATCTATCTTTCCTTCCTGAACATAAAGAGACTACATGGAAAAAGGGGCGCTACATTATCTGCCCGCCCCTTTATTGTTTCCTTGGCTTCCTATTTCAGAAGCTCATCCAGTTCCTTTTCTAACTCCTGCGCCTTGGCCTGAAGCAGGGAAAGCTGCTGTTCTTTCTCAGCCATAGCCTCCTTCAGCTTCTCCAGTTCCACCTGACCGTTGATTAAATCATGCTTCAGGTCGTACATTTCTCTATCCTTGGCTTCCAGTTCTTCCTCATACATTTCCGCCTGTCTTTTGGCCTTGAAATAATCGTCTGCAATATTCAGACTCAGCAGGGTATGCCTGGTCTCCAAAGCCTGTCTGTTATAGCCCGGTATCTGCCCCAGCTCTGTCAGCTTATTATTCATATAATTTGCAACCTTCTGCAAATACTCCTCACTTTCGTATCCGCTTAATGTTACAATCTTTCCCCCAATCAGCACCTGGGTAGTATTTTTCACTGCCATTTGGTTCCTCCTGCCTTTTTCTTAGGTTTCTATTGTCTATTATAATCGAATTCACGGGAAAAACAACCACTATTTTATACCTAAATGGTGATAGGCCAGCTCTGTAAGGGCCCTTCCCCTGGGCGTCCGCAGCAGAAAACCGTTTTTTATCAGATAGGGTTCATAAACATCTTCTATGGTTCCGGAGTCTTCCCCAATAGCCGCTGCCAAAGTATCCAGACCTACGGGACCTCCGGAAAATTTATCCATTATGGTATTGAGAAGCAGGCGGTCCGTCTGGTCCAGGCCATACTTATCTACCTCCAGCAGGTCCATGGCAAAATCCGCCACTTCCCTGGTAATCTTTCCATCGTATTTTACCTGAGCAAAATCCCTGACTCTCTTCAAAAGCCGGTTTGCAAGCCTTGGGGTTCCTCTGGAGCGCCTGGCCATCTCCAGGGCTCCTTCTCTGTCAATCTCCACTCCCAGCACCTTAGCGGAATGCAGGATAATGGTCTGCAGCTCTTCCTCAGTATAAAACTCCAGGTGGTGTACGACCCCAAACCTATCTCTCAAAGGAGCGGTCAAAAGTCCTGCCCTTGTGGTGGCTCCCACCAAGGTAAATTTAGGCAGGTCCAGACGGATAGAGCGGGCTGTGGCCCCTTTGCCTATCATAATATCAATGGCATAATCCTCCATAGCTGGGTACAGAACCTCTTCTACCTGGCGGTTCAGACGGTGGATTTCGTCCACAAAAAGCACATCATTCTCCTGCAGGTTATTGAGAATAGCCGCCATTTCCCCCGGCTTCTCAATGGCCGGTCCGCTGGTAACCTTCATATGTACTCCCATTTCATTGGCAATGATTCCGGCCAGAGTAGTTTTTCCCAGTCCCGGCGGGCCGTAAAACAGCACATGGTCTAAGGCATCTCCTCTCTGCTTGGCAGCCTCAATATATATTTTCAAATTGCTCTTGGCTTTTTCCTGTCCAATGTAATCTCTCAGGAATTGAGGCCTTAGGCTTCCCTCAGTACGCAAATCCTCTTCCATTACATCTGTAGTAATGATTCTTCTCTCCATAGCCTTCCCTTTCCGTGCTTTCACAACGAAGTTCTATTAAAATATATTTTTCAATGCCAGCTTCAGCAGTCTCTCCACATCCATCTCCGGCGTTAATTCTACCTGCTTTACAGCCCGGAGGGCATCTGCCCCTGAATAGCCCAAAGCTGTCAGGGCTTCCACTGCCTCTTTCTTTATCTCTGACAATCCTGTATCTTCTCCCTGTACTCCCTGAGCATGTTCTGCCTTAAGCTCCAGTGCTTCCTGGAGATTCAGCTTGTCTTTCAGTTCCAGTATCAGCTTCTGGGCTGTTTTCTTCCCCACGCCCGGAGCTCTGGATATGGTCTTTGCGTCATCTGCCAAAACCGCAAAACGAAGTTCATCCGGAGAAAGGCCGGATAAAATTCCCAAAGCTGCCTTAGGTCCGATTCCATTGACCCCCAGCAAAAGACGGAAGGTATTCAGCTCGTCTCTGGACAAAAAGCCAAAAAGCTGCATGGCGTCCTCCTTCACATTGAGATGGGTATGAATTTTCACTTCATCTCCCCGGCGAAGTCCTGCCTCTGCCCTGGACATGGGCATAAAAATATTGTATCCCATGGTTCCGGCTTCCAGAATAATCCTGTCCTCTAAAATCTCTGCCACTTTGCCCTTGATATATGCAATCATCCCTTTTTCCTTCCTGCTGTTCTTTTTAAGATTTCTCCGGATACAATTCCAATTACCAGACCCGTAATAAGTCCTGCTGTCAAAAGCACCGGAAAATAGTAAAACAAATTTCCATTCTCCACCACCAAAGCAGCTACCATAAGCTGTCCTGCATTGTGGGTAACGCCTCCTACAATACTGACCCCGGCAATGGAAAGCCCCAGGTATTTTTTTGCAAGACTCATACACAGCAGGCTCAGCCCTGCTCCGGCCAGACTGAACAAAATGGAGAACAGATTTCCAAACATAAAACCAATTACCACAATCCGTATGGCAGACACAAGCCCGGCTTCTTTCCAGGTATAAGTATATAGTATGCACACAGTAACCAGGTTAGCCAGTCCCAGCTTGATACCGGGAATTCCCATAAACACAAAAACCGGCAAAAGGGTTTCCACATATCCGAAAATAATGGCAACTGCTGCCAGCAGTCCCAAATAAGCAGTTTTTCTCATCATCTTCTCCTGTCACCGGGCCATGCCGTCTATCTGGCTGCCGCTATCTTTCTCGTCCTTTCCCACAATCTCAATGACCACTTTATTTGGAAGGCACACTATGGTCTCCCCTGAAATGCTAATGGGGCCCTGGTGCATACAAAGCTTGTCCGGACAATCCGCCTCTGTCATATTCACTTCCCCATCCTGTATCCGACATAGATTGCTGTCATTGATTTCTATGGTCTGCTCTTCCTGCAAATCATAGATTCCGTACAGCTCACCCTCCACGGTGATTCTCACCTGCTTTTCTCCCTGGACAGAAAAAAATCCCAGAGCCCTGGGAAGCAGCCATAAGAGAAGGGCCAGTACCAGTACCACCCCTATAAGGATAAAGTCTCGCTTTTTCATCTTTCCTCCTGGTTGATTCACTGTGACTTATCTTATCATAGAAGGGGGGAAAATGCAAATGCAGGCAGGGACGGTTTGTCCCACCAGTCCTCCTCCGGCTCAGACAGAATTCGCCGGAATGAGGACTGGTAGGAGAAACCTGAGTATGGCGGACGGGAGGGATGTGGGCGGGCCGACGGGAGAAGCGATGGAGAATCATTTCTATGATAAATTGCACCGCAGTTCGTAAACAGGCTCTGCATAGTTATAGGTACCTGTGAAAAGCTCTACTTCTACTATAAATTTGTCGTAGTCTTGTGTGAATTGTTTTTGGAATATTTGGGATGCTTTCTGCACCCGGCTTTCTCTGGAAACTACGCTTAAATAATTTCCTGCCGGAATCTTTATGATTTGAGGAAAATCATCCAGGTTTTTTTCTGTTTCTTCCAGGTCGATAAAAAGATAAGATTTTCTTTCTCTTTTTGTGACAAGCATAAGTTGCCCGTTGTTGAACCCAGCTTTTAATCCATTATTTTCTATATCCTTTATCAGCTTATATACTGAGGTATGAAAATCAGCCGCTGACTGGTCCCCGTCATAGGGTATGGTCCAGTATATTTTTTCAGGCTGAAAGCTTTTTGTAACGTCTTGTCCAATACACTTTTCTGCATGGGATATTTCCCTTTGGACATTTTCTAAGAAATGCAGTCTTTTTTGTATCTGCAACATTTTTTGCTTTGTGATTTCTGTTCCATATGCTATCAGCTTTGCGTAATCAATTTCTCCGTTTTTTTCTTTTATAAATTCCGGAAACTGCTTCAATGGGATACCCAAGTCAACACAGTACTGAATGGCCTCTACAATCCGCACATGGAAAAATGCATAGTACCGGTAAAAAGAAACAGGGTCAATGTATGCCGGTTTTAGGATACCCAGTTGGTCATAATACCTCAGGGATTGTATATGGACCCCTGTTAGTTTTGATAATTTGCCTATGGAAAAATATTTCTTTGTCATCTTCCTCCGCCTCTTGACTCTCATATTATAGTAGAGTTTATAATCCGCATTGTACACTTTTTTGTAAATAGAATCAAGAGAAAGGGAAGGGATAAAAGGAAATTATGAATCTTCTTCACGACAGTACCAAAAAATTATTTATCCAATATCTGATACCGTCTATCAGTGGGGCTCTTGCCGTCACACTTTATAGTCTGGTAGATGCTATTGCCATAGGACAGAGTGCAGGCCCCAACGGTTCCGCTGCTTGTGCAGTATTAGTACCTATCACGGCATTGGCAACCTTTATCGGCATATTTTGCGGCATTGGCGGTTCGGTACTAATGAGCAGGGCAAAAGGTGAAAGCAACGAGGGTAAGCGCAACGCATATTTTACAACCTCTCTTATACTGCTTGCCATAATTACCATAGCAGTGTGGGTGTCAGCAGTTATATTCCGGATACCTCTCTACCGTTTTTTGGGAACCAGCGATGTGCTTATGCCTTATGTAGCGGATTACGGAAATTTAATGCTTTATGTATTTCCTGTATTTGCTTTTATGCCTTACTTAGCCTGCATACTGAGAAATGACGACAATCCCAATCTGGCTATGGTGGGTACGATAGCCGGAACCCTGGTGAATATTTTCGGGGACTGGTTTTTCGTATTTCCTATGGGCATGGGCATGTTCGGCGCTTCTTTGGCCACTGCCCTTGGTTCCTTTGTACAAGTAATCATTATGCTGACTCACTTTATTTCAAAGAAAAGAACGCTGAAAGCAGATATGCCCTTTCAGCCATTCACTGCTATTGCTAAAATATGTGCCAATGGTTTTGGAGCAAGTTTTTCCCAGATAGCCATTATCATAACAACGCTTATTGTCAACAATCAGATTATGAGGTATGCAGGAGAAGCGGAACTGGCTGTATATGGAATGCTAATTGTATTATCCCAGTTGTTTGTCAACATATTTACAGGTATCGGCCAAGCGGCCCAACCCATTATTTCTACTAATTTCGGTGCCCAAAAACACGACAGGTGTTATCAGGTATATGGTTTAGGTTTACAAGCAGTATTGCTATTTGGCCTTTTATTTACCGTGGTATGTGAACTCATTCCGGTACCGGTTTCTATGGTATTTATGAAAATAACACCTCAGGTACAGAACATTGTAGGAGGTATTACCCGGCTATACGCATTTTCTTTCCTGCCTGCGGGAATAGCCATTTACTTTACCCTGTATTATCAATCTGTAATGAAATCCAAAATGGCAACCGGAATATCTTTGTTACGAGGGCTGTTATTTAGTACCCTGCTGCTTTATATTCTTCCTCTGTTTATGGGTTGTGATGGTATCTGGTGGGCCATCGTTGCCACGGAAATCCTGACAGTCCTGTTTATTCTTGCCTGCCAAAGCCTTACCAAAAAGCCGGCAAAACCTGAAGTTTACGTTTCTGGGAAACCTGTCTCCAACATTATCACGGTCAGTCGTGAATTTGGCAGCGGCGGCAGAGAACTGGGGAAAAGACTGGCCCAACAGCTGAATTTTGCATATTATGATACGGAAATCATTGCGGAAATCGCAAAAGAGACCAACCTAAACGAAGATTATATTTCTTCTATGCTTGAAAAAGGGGCCAACAGTTTTACCCTCCATTTTGGACGGACTTTCAGTACCCAGTATAATCAGATTGCCGTTGAGGTTTTAACAGCACAACATAACATAATTAAAAAAATAGCAGACCAGGGAAATTGTGTGATTGTAGGCAGAGGCGCAGATGTGCTTTTAGCAAATAGGGAACCTCTGAAGCTGTTTATTTACGCTGATACAAAAGCCAAAATCAAACGCTGCAGAGAGAAAGGGACGGAGGACAGCCATCTATCTGACAAAGAACTAACAGACCGTTTTCATCAAATAGATAACAGCAGAAAGAAATTACATGAACAGCTCTCCCCTTCCACATGGGGAGACAGCCATTGTTACCACCTTTGTATCAATACAAGTAATCTTGTAATAAAAGATATGATTCCGGCTGTTGCAGATTTTGCAAACCAATGGTTTAAACAATAGGCTGGTACATTTTACGAACCACCTATTGTCATAAAAAAGGAACAAGGCCCAGGTATCACTCCTGCATGCCTTGTTCCTTTCAATCACTTCTTATATTTTTACATCAGATTTTCAACCTGTCTGCCTGCTTTTCCAGGGAATCTCCTTATACAATGATTTTCCTTGGACAGGTGGCTTTGCACTTGCCGCAATTGATACATTTTTCTGAATCAATGTGGGCTACGTTGTCCACAACCGTAATGGCTTCCTTAGGACACTCTTTTACGCATTTTCTACAGCCGATACATCCTACTTCACAGGCGCTCATGACTGCTTTTCCTTTATCTTTAGAGCTGCAAGCCACAGCCTGTTTTTGGTCATAAGGAATCAGCTCAATAAGCTTCTTAGGACACTGGGCCACACATTTTCCGCAGGCTTTACATTTTTCCTTGTCCACTACGGCAATACCGTTGATGATATGAATAGCGTCAAAAGGACATGCCTTAACGCAGGAACCGTAACCCAGACAGCCATAGGAGCAGGCCTTAGAACCTCCGTTCTGCATAAGGGCCGCCATCTGGCAATCCTGTACTCCGGTGTATTCATAGCTCTGTCCTGCTTTCTCACAGTCTCCGGCACATTTTACGAAAGCAGTCATCCGCTTTGTTTCCCCTGCTTCCTGTCCCATAATCTCACCGATTTTGGCCGCTGCTGCCGCCCCGCCTACAGGACATGCATTTACCGGTGCCTCACCTTTGGCAATAGCCGCAGCCAGACCGTCACAGCCCGGATAACCGCAGCCGCCGCAGTTATTTCCCGGAAGGGCTTCCCTTACCAGGATTTCTTTTTCATCTACCTCTACTGCAAATTTCTTTCCGGCAATCCCCAGGAAAAGTCCAATAAAGAGACCTACGCCGCCTACAAGGACTGCCGCAATGATAATACCTGTTACCATATTTTATGCCTCCTTATATTATTCCTGAAAAGCCGAAAAAGGCAATTGCCATCAGTCCGGCGGTAAGAAGCACATGAGGAAATCCCTGGAAATATTTAGGAACATCATTGTACTCCATTTTTTCTCTCAGACCTGCCATTAAAATAATAGAAATGGTAAAGCCTAAAGCAGTGGAAAATCCGTATACCACACCCTGCAGAACATTGTACTCATACTGTACATTATTGAGGGCAACACCTAAAACTGCACAGTTGGTGGTAATCAGCGGAAGGTAAACACCAAGACTCTGATACAGGGCAGGCATTGCCTTTTTCAGAAACATTTCCACGAACTGTACCAGGGCTGCGATTACCAGGATAAATACAATAGTCTGCATGTAGCTCATATTCAACGGACTTAAAATAAACTGGTAAACCAGGCTTGTAACCAGAGAAGCAAGGGTGATAACGAAAATAACCGCACCGCCCATTCCTGCCGCTGTTTCAATTTTCTTGGAAACACCGAAGAAAGGACACAGCCCCAAAAACTGGCTCAAGACAACGTTGTTTACAACCGCTGCTCCGACTGCAATAATCAATAATTCCTTCATTGTCTTCTCCTCCCTACTTCTTTACTTCTGTATTGTCATAAAATTTTCCGCTGCAGCCCTTGTTGGAGCAAGAAGCACAGCCACCTTCCATACAATGTACCGGCTTCTGCTCTTCTTTTGGCTTTTTCTCCATAATCCTGGCCCGGATAGCAGCCAGAAAGGCCAGCACGAAGAAAGCTCCCGGTGCCAGAATGAAAATAGTAGCCGGTTCATAGCTTCCTGGCATTATCTGGAAACCAAACAAGGTACCTGCGCCAATCAGCTCACGGAAAGCTGCCAGAATGGTGATAGACATGGTAAATCCAAGGCCCATACCAATACCGTCGAAAATAGAAGCCACAGGGCCGTTTTTAGAAGCATAGGATTCTGCTCTTCCCAGGATGATACAGTTTACTACGATAAGAGGAATGTACAATCCCAGAGAATCGTACAGGCTTGGGATGAAGCCCTGCAGAAGGAGCTGCACAATGGTTACGAAGGAAGCAACTACCACAATATAAGCAGGCATACGCACTTTGTCCGGAATCACGTTTCTCAAAAGGGAGATAAACAAGTTGGACATGGCCAGCACTGCTGTTGTGGTAAGTCCCATACCAATACCGTTAATAGCCGCCGTTGTAACTGCCAGCGTAGGACACATACCCAGCACCAGCACGAAAGTCGGGTTTTCTTTGATGAGACCGTTATACAGACGCTCTAAAGGTGTATTTTCTTTCATCTTAATTTCCCTCCTTTACATAGTTAAACGCACAAAGTCCTGCATTTACGCCTCCGGTAACAGCGTTGGAGGTAATGGTGGCACCGCTGATAGCATTGATTTCGTTATCCGCTGCTGCCCCTGTCTTTGTCACTTCAAAGGACTCTACATTTTTATCCTGATACTGGTCCTTAAATTCCGGCTTGTCTGCATTCATGCCCAGACCTGCCGTCTCATTTAAAGTTAAAAGAGAAATGCCGTTTAAGGTTCCGTCCAGACGCACTCCCATGGAGAACACAATATCTCCGCCATAACCTTCGGAAGTAGTCATGTTCAAGGCATAACCCAAAGTTTCTCCGGAAGCGTCCTTGGCCTCCATCACTTCATTGACGGTCTGGGCTGTAAAGCCGTTATCCGCCAGATATTTGGCAATGTCTGCATCATCGGCTTCCACACAGACCTCAAAAGAATCTGCATCCTCAAAAACTGCTTTGTAGGCTTCCTGCTTTGCCATTTCCTCCTGCTGGGCAATGGGCGCCTTGGTAATTTCATAAACCAGCCCTAAAAGCCCTCCTGCCACCAGGGTAATCAAAGTCAGAATGATAGTATCTTTTATAATCGTATTCTTTTTCATGCTTTCTTACCTCCTTTTCCGAAGGCTTTGGGCATTGTGAATTTCTCAATAATAGGCACTAACAGGTTGCAGAAAATAATAGCATAGGATACACCTTCTGCAGAACCTCCGAAAATACGGAAAAGACCTGTAAAGATACCCAGGCACACCCCGTAGACAATCTGTCCAGTCTTAGTAATAGGGGTAGTAACGTAATCTGTGGCCATAAACCAGGCACCCAGCATAAGACCGCCGCCGCAGAGCTGGCACAGCAGATAATAAAAATCCAGTCCGTGTCCGCCAAAGATAAGTACAAATACAGCAAAGGTTCCAATATAGGTCAATGGAATCCTGACATCAATAATGCCCCTGGCCAGCAGTATAGCTGCACCGATTAAAAGAGCCAGGGCAGAAGTTTCTCCGATGGTTCCCTGTACATTTCCGATAAACAGACTCAGCAAATCCACGCTCTCTCCTGCCTTCATGGCAGCCAATGGGGTTGCCCCTGACACTGTGTCCACAATATTTCCCCAGGCGCTTCCCGGCACTGTAAAGTCAGTCATTCTTCCGGTAAAGGAAATCAACAGGAAGCATCTGGCTCCCAGAGCCGGGTTCATGATATTCTGGCCCAGGCCGCCGAAAAGCTGCTTCACCACTAAGATAGCAAACACACCGCCGATTACTGCAATCCACCAGGGAGCCTTTGGAGGCAGGTTCAGCGCCAGCAAAAGTCC
>NHCFR01400__coassemble_1125_pt1 | contig 14644 bp, 13 predicted proteins | sample NHCFR01400__metabat2_high_PE_048 | metagenome-assembled genome bin NHCFR01400
GTACAGACCGTTCCAGATGTTTATAAAGGACGAGGTCCTTTAGGAGGGATGCATGCCTGTATGGAAGGGATGGATACCCCTTACTGCCTGGTGCTGCCTGTTGATGTACCCCAGATTCCCCTGAATGTTCTGAAAGCCCTCCTTTCTTTTCATAAAGGTCTGGCAGATATAAAAGAGCAGGAACAGCCCCTGCTGCTTTCCCATGGAGGCAGGACGGAACCATTGATTGGCATTTATCCTACGGATATGAGAGCGGATATTGCAGAAGCAATCAAGAATCATTCGGCGGCGGTATTTTCTGTATTGAATCAAAGAGGATATCAGATTTTCCAGGCGGAAATGGAATCCTGGCAGGCAGAGAATGTGAACACACCGGAAACTTATCGTATGGTATTGGAGCAGAAAGGGAGAGAATAGGAAATGCAGCGAGAGATTACTCTGGAACAGGCACTTGAACTTATGGGGGAAAGGGCGCAGAAGATTCAGGACGTAATTGAACAAAACATCGATGAGGCAGGAGGATATGTACTGGCGGAAGATATTTTCGCTGGTTTGGATAATCCGCCTTTTCCGCGGGCTCCTGTAGATGGATATGCGGTAAGGGCTGAGGAGCTTGCCGGAGCCGGAAGAGAGAATCCCGTTAAACTGAAGGTAGCTGGATGTATTTATGCGGGAGATGACGGACAGCGTTTTACAGTAAAGAACGGAGAGGCCTACCGGATTATGACAGGAGCGCCTTTTCCACAGGGAGCAGATACGGCTGTAAGGCAGGAGGATACAGATTATGGAGAAGAGGATGTTCTGATTTATAAAGAGCAGAAAGCCTGGGATAATTATTGCTTTCAGGGTGAGGATTATCAGAGGGGGCAGCTCCTTTTGAGCAAGGGGACAACCCTTACTTTTGCAGAACAAGGGATTCTGTCGGGATTGGGATATCAAAAGGTCCGGGTGTACCGAAAACCGGTGGTACGAATTTTTACTACAGGAGATGAATTGGTAATGCCGGGAAAACCTCTTTCTCCAGGAAAAATCTATGATTCCAATGGAATTATGACCGGGGAAAGGTTGAAAGAACTGGGAATCCAGCCTCGCTCCGTGGAACATGTGGGAGATAATGAAGAGGAATTGGGGAAAAAACTTCTTCAAGCCTGCCTTGATGCGGATGTAATTCTTACTACCGGAGGGGTGTCGGTAGGAAAGAAGGATATTCTTCATGGGGCATTAGAATATATGGGAGCGGAAAAGGTCTTTTGGAGAATCCGGCTTCAGCCGGGGATGCCCACGATTTTCTCTGTATATAATAAAACCTTGATTCTGTCTTTATCAGGAAATCCTTTTGGCGCCATGGCAAATCTGGAACTGCTGCTGCGCCCGATATTGGGAGTCATGACTGGTTCAAAAAGATTTGAAATGGAAAGAAAACAAGGAATTCTGGTTATGGAATTTCCTAAGAGAAGCCGGGTGCGGCGATTTGTACGGGCTGTATACAAAGAGGGAATGGTTTGTCTGCCGGAAGGGATTTATTCTTCCGGCGCTATCGGAACCCTTCGTGGATGCAACTGTCTGCTGGATATTCCGGCAGGTACAGACCCTTTAAAGAAAGGGGACGGGGTAACGGTATGGCTATTGTGAAGAAACCCTTTGCCGCAGCAGTCTGCGGTGTGAAAAATTCAGGGAAGACCACCCTTCTGGAAAAGTTGATAAAAGAGTTCATCCGCCGAGGCTATCGGGTAGCGGTGGTTAAGCATGACGGACATGAATTTCAGGCAGATACAGAAGGAACAGATACCTTTCGGATGCAGAAGGCAGGCGCATATGGGACCTGTATCTTTTCTGATACAAAGTGGATGGCAGTGAAGCAGGAATCTCAGGTAAGTCTGGAGGAGCTTTTCGATTTGTTTAAGGAAGCGGACGTAATCCTGGCAGAAGGGATGAAAGCCTCTTCACTTCCTAAACTGGAAGTTGTAAGAAAGGGTATTTCCAATGAAAGTGTCTGCTGCAGGGAAAATCTGCTGGCCCTGGTGACGGATACAGATCTGCAGGTTCCTGGCGTCCCTGTATTGGGGCTGGAAGAGGTCTGTGCATGTGTGGATTTGCTGGAGAGGGAAATGCATAGAAGGACAGAAGAATCGTGCTGATAAATATCTGGTTTTTGTTGTAGAACAGAGGTATTAGTGTTAAAATATTTTCGAGGACAGCTGGACACTTAGGAGAAGGTAAAAGCCTGTGTTCAGTAATTGGAAAACGTGTGATAATTATAAAGGAGGAAGTGGACATGAATTTAAAACAGGTCCAGACAACCTGCCCTTATTGCGGTGCAGGTTGTCAGATCAGCTTTACAGTGGACACAGACGCCAATAAGATTGTGGAGGCAGTGCCGGCGGATGGAAGAACCAATGCCGGAACCCTCTGTCTGAAGGGACATTATGGATGGGATTATCTAAATGACCCTCAGATTCTGACAAAGCGTCTGAGAAAGCCCATGATCCGAAAGGGAGGGAAAAAATCTCCTCTTGTAGAGGTATCCTGGGATGAGGCAATTTCTTATGTTGCCAAAAAACTTACGGAGATTAAGGAGAAATATGGTCCGGATGCCATTATGGGTACAGGATCCGCCCGCGGAGCAGGAAATGAAGCAAATTATGTTATGCAGAAATTTATGCGGGCGTGTATCGGTACCAATAACGTGGACCATTGTGCCCGAATATGACATGCGCCATCGGTAGCGGGTCTACTGTATTCTTTAGGTTCTGGCGCAATGTCCATGGGAATCCCCGAAATTGAAGATTCGGGATGTCTGTTATGTTTCGGCTATAATGGAGCCGATTCACACCCGATTGTTGCAAGACGTATTGTACGTGGAAGACAAAAGGGAATGAAAATTATCTGTGTGGATCCCCGTGTAACGGAGACTGCACGTATCTCTGATATTCACCTTCAGCTTAAAGGCGGTACCAATCTGGCATTGGTTAATGCCATAGCAAATGTTATCTGGACAGAAGGGCTGGCAGATGAAAGCTTTATCAGAGAACATACCAAAGGTTATGATGAATTTATTGAGGTAATTAAGAAGTACACTCCGGAATATGCAGAGCCGATTACCCACATTCCGGCAGAGGAAATCCGCAGGGCAGCAAGACTGTATGCGTCAACTAAGCCGGCCATGATTCTTTACGGCATGGGTGTCTGTCAGTTTTCACAGGCAGTAGATGTGGTTAAAGGGCTTGCGAATCTGGCTCTTATGACAGGAAACTTCGGAGGTCCTTCTATGGGTATCGGACCGGTACGGGGTCAGAATAACGTTCAGGGCGCCTGTGATATGGGGGCATTGCCAAACTCTTATCCGGGCTATCAGAATGTAACGGATCCCAAAGCAAGGGAGAAATTTGAGAAAGCCTGGGGAGTTTCCCTTCCAGATCAAGTGGGATGTCCCATTACCCATGTACCCCACCGGATTCTTCATGAGAAGGATGAGAAGAAGAGAATCCATGCGTACTATATTTTCGGCGAGGACCCGGCACAGTCTGACCCGGATCTGGCTGAGGTAAGAGAAGCGCTGGATAAATGTGATTTTGTAGTGATGCAGGATATTTATATGAATAAGACGGGTCTGTACGCAGATGTAATCCTTCCTGCTACTGGATGGGGTGAAAATGAGGGCGTATATACCTGCGCAGACCGAGGTTTCCAGAGAATCCGCAAACTGGTGGAACCAGAAGGAGATCTGAAGCCTGACTGGCAGATTATTGCAGAGATTTCTACGGCTATGGGCTATCCGATGCCTTATAAAAATACCGAGGAAATCTGGAATGAATTAATTGACCTGTGTCCAAGCTTTGCAGGTGCTACCTATGAGAAGATGGAGAAGTACGGCTGTGTTCAATGGCCCTGCCGGGATAAATCTATGGAAGATAAAGGTACGCCATATCTGCATAAGAACGGCATTTTTGCTACAGCAGACCATAAGGCGCTGTTTTACGGCACCGAGTGGAGACCTCCAATCGAAAAGGAAAATGACCAGTACCCCATGACCCTTTCTACTGTCCGTGAGGTAGGACATTATTCTGTAAGGACAATGACAGGCAACTGCCGTACTTTGCGCAATCTGGAGGATGAGCCGGGATGGGTGCAGATGAACACAGGAGACTGTGAACGTCTGGGACTTAAGAAGGGCGAGCTCGTGAAGATTTTATCCAAGCGAGGCTACTGTATTACCAGATGCCTGCCTACAGACCGTGTAACGCCCGGCGCTACCTATATGACTTATCAGTGGTGGGTAGGAGCCTGCAACGAACTTACCATTGCAGAGCTGGATCCAGTCAGCAATACACCAGAATACAAATACTGCGCCTGCAGGGTAGAAAAAATCGAAGACCAGGATTGGGCGGAACGCCATGTCCAGGAGTTGTACGAAGATATTCGCACCCAGATGGGAATTGATACCGGAAAGGGGGCGAAGGCATGAATTATTTCGTAAAAGGCAATCCAGATTTATGTATCGGCTGCCGGACCTGTATGATTGGCTGTGTGGTAGCCCATGAAGGCAAGCGTATTTTCGAGATTGATCCAGATTCGTATACCTTCAATCCAAAACTGCACATGGTGAAGACGGCTGCTTTAAGTGTTCCGGTCCAGTGCAAGCATTGTGAGAACCCTGCCTGCATGGCGGTTTGTCCCGTATCGGCTATTTCCCAGCAGGAGCACTGCGTGGTTATTGATACGGACAAATGCATGGGCTGTAAATCCTGTATGGACGCCTGTCCTTTCGGAGCCATTGATATGGTTCCTGCTGCCGGGAAATATCAGGCAGACGGCAGTGAGAAAAAGGTAGCCAATAAATGTGATTTGTGCAGCGGTGTTCCCGGCGGCCCGGCCTGTGTGCGTGTATGTCCCACAGAAGCGCTGTCGCTGGTAACAGAAGAGGAATTAGAGGAAGCTGCGGAGAATAAGCGGAGAAAGGCTGCTTTGAGCGCCTTTTCAGAAAATTATCCCCAGGAGTAGAAGATAAGGCTGATTAGGAGGCTGTTATGAGAAAAGAATTAGGGTCTTTCGTGTTGGGAGACAGTACAAAATGCACTGGCTGCAAGGCCTGTGAGGTAGCATGCTTTACCGTCCACAGCCGGCAGCACAATCCGATTGGGAAAACAGTAGGGACCGTAACGGTCCCGGTGACCCCAAGATTATATCTTACAAAATTTGAAAAGGGATGTATGCCTGTTCAGTGTAAGCACTGCGAGGATGCACCTTGCCTGAATGCCTGTACCAAAGGAGCCATCAGCCGCATTGACTGTCAGGTAATCGTAGATCCGGAAAAATGTATCGGCTGCAAAGACTGTATGCAGGCATGTCCTTTTGGTGCGATTGCGCTGCTGCCTTATGCCAAAAACGGGCATGTAGTGGCCCAGGCCATGTCTCCGGAACCTCAGATTTTTGCTTCTAAGTGCGACCTGTGTCAGGGTATTGAGGGCGGTCCGGCCTGTGTCAGAGTCTGTCCCCATGAGGCTTTGCGGATTGTGGATCCGGAAGCAGAGCGGGAGGAAAAGAATATACGTGCAGCCCAGGCGCTGCTCTTGACCAAGAATTGGAGATAAGGGAGGACAAAAGCATGATAGTAGCGATTGACAAAAATCTTTGTACCGGCTGCCGTGAGTGCGCAGAGGTCTGTCCTGCCTATGCCATTGTAGGAGAGCAGGGGCAGCCCCAGACTATCGATGTGAGCCGCTGCGTAATGTGCGGACAGTGTGTACAGAAATGTAAATCTTATGTTTCCATTCTGACCCATGGAAAGGATGCATATGAAAAAGTAAAAAAAGAGAGAAATATTCCGGACAGTGTTCAGGAACCTTTATTTGCTGCACATGCAGTATGTAATCTGAATAAAGTAAAAGAAGCTATTGCAGATCCGGATAAATTCACAGTAGTACAGTGTGCCCCTGCAGTAAGGGTAGCTATTGCAGAAGAGTTCGGAGCAGACCTGGGAAGTCTGACTCCGGGAAGACTTGCCGCAGCCCTTCGGGCGCTGGGATTCGACCGGATTTATGACACGAATTTTCCAGCGGATTTAACCATTATGGAAGAGGGCACTGAGTTAATAAAGAGAATTAAAGAAGGCGGCGTGCTGCCGATGTTTACCTCCTGTTGTCCTGCGTGGGTAAAATTTCTGGAAAATAATTATCCGGAATTAAAGGACCATCTGTCTACAGCAAAGAGCCCCCAGCAGATGGGAGGAGCCGTATTTAAGAGCTATGGCGCTTCTTTGGAAAAGCTGGATGGTTCCAGGATTTACAGTGTGGCTGTAATGCCCTGTACCTGTAAAGAATTTGAATGCCAGCGTCCGGAAATGCGGGACAGCGGTTACCAGGACGTGGATGTGGCTATTACTACCAGAGATTTGGCCTGGCTTATCAAAGAACAGGGAATTGACTGGAATCATTTGGAGGATGAAGACTTTGACCAGCCTCTGGGAGAATATACCGGAGCCGGTACAATCTTTGGCGTTACCGGCGGCGTAATGGAGGCGGCAATCCGTACAGGTTATGAACTGGTGACCGGTGAACCGATTCCAGATGTGGAAGTGACAGCGGTGAGAGGAACAGAGGGATTCCGCACCTCAAAGATTAAAGTAGGAGACCTGGAATTGAAAGTAGGCGTGGTCACCGGGCTGAAAAATGTGATGCCTGTGCTGGAAGCAGTGAAAAGCGGCATGCTGACGCTGGATTTTATTGAAGTGATGTCCTGTCCCGCCGGCTGTATCAGCGGAGGCGGACAGCCGAAGCTTCTTATGGATACAGACAGGGAAGAAGCATACCGCACCAGAAGGGAAGCCACATTTGCCCATGACAGACAGCTGCCTTACCGGAAATCCCATGAAAATCCAGCTATTAAGAAAATCTACGATGAATTTCTGGAGGAGCCCAACAGCCATATCGCCCATCACCTTTTACATACTTCCTATTGTATCGAAAGGTAACGAGAAAAACAGGGGGGCCGTTGCATTAAGTAAATTATAGGAATATTTATGCCTTTTATTGCTCAGTCTGCGTCGCTTTGAGCCTAAAGTCTCAAAGCTATACTCGACAAATTCGCATAAAATGCATAAATATTCCTAACATATGCTTAGTGCAACAGCCCCTTTTTGAATACAGGAGAAGGAAATGAGACATGTAATTATCGGTACGGCAGGTCATGTGGACCATGGAAAAACCTGTCTGATTAAAGCTTTGACAGGGATTGATACGGATAGATTAAAGGAGGAAAAAAAGCGGGGAATTACCATTGAGCTGGGATTTGCCTATTTGGATTTTCCTGATGGAGGACGTGCCGGAATCATAGATGTGCCCGGACATGAAAAGTTTGTAAAGAATATGCTGGCAGGCGCAGGAGGCATGGATGTGGCAGTACTGGTAGTGGCTGCAGACGAAGGTGTTATGCCTCAGACGGTGGAGCATTTGGACATTTTATCAATCCTGGGAATCCAAACAGGGGTAATTGCTATTACAAAAACGGACCTGGTGGAACCGGAATTTCTTGATTTGGTTAAAGAGGATATAGGAGACCTGGTCCGGGATACTTTTCTGGAGGGAGCGCCTGTTCTTCCGGTGTCCGTATATAAGAATGAAGGCCTGGATGCTCTGAAGGAAACCCTTTGGCAGATATGCACTTCTCTTCCCAAAAGAGAAGCCCAGGGGGATTTCCGGCTGCCTGTGGACCGGGTATTTTCTCTGAAGGGATTCGGAACCGTTATTACAGGAACTCTGATGGAAGGTAAATTAAAGAAAGACCAGGAGGCTGTACTCTATCCGGAGAATGAGCCTGTCAAAGTAAGAAGTATCCAGGTACATGGCGCTGCCAGGGATACGGCTTATGCCGGAGAACGGGCGGCAGTGAATATTCCGGATAAGAAAAAAGAGGAAATTTCCAGGGGTGATATTTTGGCATTAAAGGATAGTATGGATTCTTCCTATATGCTGGATATCCGGGCACAGGCTCTGAAACATACAGAACGAAGTATTGTTAATGGAAGCCGGGTACATGTGTATCATGGTACCAGAGAACTGCTGGGGAAGATTATCCTGATGGACAGAGCCGAGCTTAAGCCTGGAGAGTCCTGCTATGCCCAGCTTCGTCTGGAAGAGGTTACAGCGGCTAAAAAATGGGACCGCTGTGTACTGAGATTCTATTCTCCGGCACAGACTATTGGAGGCGGCGTGATTCTGGATGCCTGTCCCCAGAAAAGACGGCGGAATACGCCAAGTGTCTTGGAAAAGTTCCGCATTAAGGAGTCCGGAAGCCCTGAGGAAATGCTGGAGCTGGCAGTATTAGAAAGCTGGGGGAGATTTGATTCTATACTGGAGATTGCCAAAAGATATTCTCTGAATCGTTCATCTGCAAAAAAGCTTGCGGACAGTCTCTGCCAGGAGAAGAAAATCTTTTGTCTTGGAGAGGAATGCTATATTCATAGAAATGAATTGAACTATTATCGGAAAAAAACGGAGACGTTTTTAAAAAAATTCCATGAGGCCTATCCCCTTAAAGAAGGAATGGCGCTGGAAGAAGCCAGAAGCCGACTGGGGATTTGGAAAAACACCGGTGCAGACAGGATTTTTGCAGTTCTGGAGCAGCAAAAGGTAATTAAGATACGAAATGGAGTTATCAGCCAGAAGAAGTTTCAGGTAATTGTGAAAGAAGACGAGACAGCTATGATGCGGGAAATCCTTCAGTATTATCTGGAAGCAGGATATGGGCCGCTGACAACTGCCTTATATATAGAGGAGCATCGTCATCAGAAACGATTTCCAGCAGTGCTTACTGCCCTCCTGAATAAACGGCAGCTGATTCGTTTGGACGGACAGTATTGTGTTCACAGAGAGCATTATGAGCAGGCCAAGAAAGTATTTTATGATATGGCCTCTCAGGGACAGACGGTGATACTGGGGCAGTACAGAGACAGGCTTGGGTGTTCCAGAAAAGTTGCCGTAGCCCTTTTGGAACACTTTGATAAGACCGGATTTACCAGAAAAACAGATGAGGGAAGGATTCTGAGATAATAAAAGCAGATGGGGAAACAGGATGGAAGGTAAAGAATATTATAGAAAAATACCGAAAGTAGATAAGATTTTAGCGGAGCCGCAGATTCATAAGATGATAGAAATATATGGGAAAGCATGTATTCTGGAAGCTGTTCATGAAGAACTGGAGAGTTTGAGGGATTTGGCCCGTAAGGGCAGAGCAGAAGCTATGGAGGCTTCTCTTGGGTGTCTGGCTGCACATATTGGGAAAAGAGCAGAAGAAAAACAGAGGCTTTCTCTTAAGCCAGTAATCAATGCCACTGGAATCCTTCTTCATACCAATCTGGGAAGGGCGCCTATGGGAGCCTATCAGACAGAAGCCATGGTGCAGGCGGCAAAAGGCTACTGTAATCTGGAATTTAATCTTCAGGAGGGAAGCCGGGGGAGAAGGGCCGTTCACTATGCAGAAGAAATTATCCAGGTTACCGGAGCAGAGGCAGCAGTGGCCGTAAATAACAATGCGGCTGCAGTTACCCTGATGCTCTCAGCCCTGGCAAAAGGGAAAGAGGTAATCGTGTCCAGAGGAGAGATGATTGAGATTGGCGGTCATTTCCGTATTCCGGAAGTTATGGAGCAAAGCGGTGCAGTCCTTCGGGAAACAGGCTGTACAAACCGAACCAGAATCTCTGATTATGAAAAAGCAATCAACGAAAATACGGGAGCCCTTCTTAAAGTGCATACCAGTAATTATAAGATATTAGGATTTACTGAGGAAGTGACAGTAGAAGAACTGGCAGAACTGGGGAGCAAATACGGGATTCCGGTGCTGGTAGATTTAGGCAGCGGAGTTTTGCAGAATCTGGAGGAATATGGGCTTGCCAGGGAACCCTCTGTGCAGGAGATTCTGGCTCAGGGAGCGGATGTAGTGAGCTTTTCCGGAGATAAGCTTTTGGGAGGACCCCAGGCAGGAATACTGGCAGGAAAAGGAGAATATATCAGAAAAATGGAAAGCCATCCCCTGATGCGGGCTCTGCGTCTGGATAAATGTCTGACTGCAGCCCTGGCCGCTACATTTCGGGTATACCGGGATAAAGAGAAGGCCAGGAAGAACATCCCTGTTCTCAGAATGATGTCCAGGACCTTGGAAGAACTGAAGCAGCAGGCTGAGGAGATTGCAGAGGCAGTGAAAGGAGCCGGAATTTTTGAGGATGTCCGGACGGAAAAAAGTGCAGGACAGATGGGCGGCGGTTCCCTTCCGGGAGAGAATATTCCAAGTTATGCCGTTGTATTGGCGCCCCGGACAGAATCCTGTGAGTATCTGATGAAATGTCTGAGAGAACTGCCAGTGCCGGTAATTGCCTATATTCGAGATGGAAAAGTTTTTCTGGATATGCGGACTATATTGCCGGAAGAAAAAGAACTGTTAATAAAAGAACTGAAGATGTGTTTGACAGAGAGAACGAAATAAAAAAAGATAAGTTTTTTTGGCGGGCGCCTGTGAGAATCGAACTCACCCAGGGCGCAGTTAACGTCCAACACAGGTTTTGAAGACCAGGGGGCACACCAGTTACCCTTCGACGCCCGTATCATTACAGTATAGATAAACCTATTTCATTATACCAGAGGAAAGAGAGAAAAGCAATGGGAGAGAGTAAAACAAAAGTAATGGTGAAGGCTGGCAGAGTGGACAGTCGGGGCCTGGGGATTTTTCAGGATAATGTGGCGGCAGAAGTGCAGTTCCAGGTAAAGACTTCAAAGGGGCACTGCTTTGGAGTCAGGTGTACACCTGAAAATCTGGAAGAGCTGACCCTGGGACAGCTTTTCTTCCACGGATATATTCAAGATGTCTGCCAGGCAGAGAAAATAGAAATTTTTCCAGAGTCAGGGGAAATCCGGGTGCAGATAGGGGAGCCGCAGCTCATTCTGAAAGCGGAAGTAAGTGGGAAAGAAGAAAGAGAGCAAAAGCATCTAAATCATTTGGAAGCAGCAGAATTGTTCCGTAAAGCAGAGGAAATCTTTTTAAATCCCGGCCCTTTATTTGTGCAGACAGGCTGTGCCCATGGCTGTGCACTGTACTGTGAAGGAAAGGTTCTCTGTAAAACGGAGGATATTGGACGGCATAATGCACTGGATAAAATCATTGGCTATGGATTGAAGGAAGGCCTTGATTTTAAACAGATGACGGTTTTCACTACGGGAAGAGTTTCTGGAGACTATATGGAGAAAATTATAAAAAGCGGTATATCTGCAGTAGTTTCCAGAGCCGCTGTTACCGATGAGGCAGTGAGAAAGGCAAGAACCCACAAGGTTGCTTTATATGGATTTGTAAGAAAGGGAGCAGGAAATCAATATGCTCCTGAGATATAGCGGTAGATGTCCTTTTGGTGCAGAAGATGATGTTTGCGCCAGAAGGACATATTTTGGTCTTTCATATTGAGTTCCGCCATATCTCGTTGTTATGCTTATATCTCTTTTCCTAACAGATAATCAACAAACTGCTGGGCAGTTCTGCCGGACAGACCGCCGTGGCGCAGTTCCCAGGCATTGGCCTGGAGAAGAAGTTCTTCCTCAGGCATGGTAATGCCGTTGCGTCTGGCCAGGGTCAGGACGATTTCCTGGAATTCCTTTTTATCAGGTGAACCGAAATAAATGGTTACGCCGAAACGGTATACCAGAGACAGTTTTTCCTGTACTGTGTCGCTGGTGTGAAGCTCATCGTCCCTGTCAGCCTTATCGCTGTAATGCTCCCGTACCAGGTGGCGGCGGTTGGAGGTTGCATATATAAGGATATTGTCCGGTTTTCGTTCCAGCCCGCCTTCGACTACGGCTTTCAGATATTTATATTCCACCTCAAAATCCTCAAAGGATAAATCGTCCATATAAATAATAAATTTATAATGCCTGTTTTTTATCTGGGCAATCACGTCGTTTAAATCCTTAAACTGATGCTTATATACCTCGATAATCCGCAGCCCCTGGTCGTAATATTGATTCAGAATGGCCTTGATACAGGAGGATTTTCCTGTGCCTGCATCGCCGAAAAGAAGACAATTGTTAGCCGGACGTCCTTTCAGAAAGGCTTCTGTATTATCTATAAGCTTTTTCTTAGCAATTTCGTAGCCTACCAAATCATCCAGTTTTACATGGGCAATGCGGGTAATAGGCACTATCTGTACCTTTTCATCTCCAGGGCCATGCTCCAGACGGAAGGCCTTATGAAGTCCTAATTTACCTACGCCGTAATCCTTGTAAAAGTCAACCATATGGGTCATGAATTCCTCCGGGGAATCAGAGGAGGCAAGCAGTACGCTTAAATCACAGAGACGGTTGCGGATTCTTTCGTTAAATTGCTTGCTGCTGTTTTTTACATTTTTGTAATCGCTGATAAGGCGGCAGCAGGAGGAGACCCCGTAGAAATCCTCGAAAGAGGCAAAGTCAAAATGAAATAAATCTTTAAAAATAGTAAAATCATGAAGTGCCAGCTGGTTGATGGTTCCCTCTGTCTGCCCTGTGATTTCACAGGCTGTGCTGAATGCGTTTTCATGGTTGGCCAGCAGAAAGGTCAGGTAATTGTGCCACAGATTTCCGGTAAAACCGTAGGTTCCGGCCATTTCCACCAACCGGTTCATACAACTGTAGAAAAGCGTTTTTGATTTGTCCGGGTCTTCCGGCTCTTTACAACAGATTTCCAGAGCAGCAGACATATCTCTGAGAATATCTCCCTGCTGAAAATCCCGGTATAAAATACATTCTTCTATATTAAACATAAACATTTGTCCTTTCATACATGGGGATGTCCCATTAAGTGAAACTTGAGAATATTTATACACTTTATTGTGCAGTTTGCAGTTTCATGGAACAGCCTCGTTCTTTAATAATTTCCGTGTATCCGCAGATGCCTGGATTCTGCTTTCAGCCCAAGCAAAGCGTTTTTTACAGCGCTTTCGCTGAGATTTCCCTCAAAATCCAGGAAAAAACGGTATTCCCAGTTGCGGTTGGGAATGGGACGGGATTCTATTTTTGTCATATTCAGCCCATTGTAAATGAAGTGAGAAAGACTGTTGTAGAGGCTTCCGCTTTCATGAGGCAGTTCATAGCTGACGCTGATTTTTCCTGCGTTTTTGCAGTAAATTTTATTTTTTGTTACGATAATGAATCGTGTGGAATTTCCGGCATTGGTGTAGATTCCTTCCTGGAGGATGGACAGGCCGAAAAATTTGGCGGCAAAGGGGCTGGCAATGGCCGCCTTGCTTATATCTTGTTCCTGAGCGATTTTTTTAGCGGCTCCTGCAGTGTTGCCAAATTCGTGGACATTCCATTCCTTATGTCCGGCCAGAAATTCTCTGCACTGCATAAGCGCCTGTGGATGAGAATATACGTCTTTTATATCATCTAAAGTGGCCTGGGGCAGAGCTACCAGAGCATGCTGGCAGGGAATAATCTGTTCTCCTACTATCACATGGTCGTATTCGGTCAGCAAATCATAATTATCCTGGACGATTCCCGCAGTGGAATTTTCAATGGGAAGCACGGCATAATCCGCATTTCCCCGGCGGATAGCTTCCATGGCCTCTTTCCAGGTGTCTACATGGAAACTCTGGATTTCGTCACCAAAAAAGGCGTGCATAGCCGCATAACTGTAGGCGCCCTCCACCCCCTGGAAGACCACGGTAACACCTTCCTTATTCAGATGCTCTACAGGACAGAAGCCAAAAGAATCTCCGGACTCTGCCTGGGTAATCAGCTGGTATTGGCGCTTTCTGCTGATAGACATAATCTGCTGATACAGTTCCTGGACGCCGATGCGGTTGAACTGGCTGTGGGCCTTTCCGCCCAGGGTGCTTAGTTTTTCCAGTTCTCTCTCTCTGTCAAAAACAGGTTTCTTGTTTTCTATTTTATATCGAGCTACATTTTCCGAGAGTGTCATTCTTTTTTCAAACAGCTCTACAATCTGGCTGTCAATAGCGTCGATTTCCTCTCTTATCTTTGTCAGGTCTGACATTACGGGTACCTCTCTGTTTCTTCTGAATTATACATATCTTCCCTGTAAAAGACGTCTGGTCCTTTGTACACGGAAGATGATTATGATAAAAAACATCATAATTAAGATATTACAACCAGCGCCGGCACTGTGCAAGCATTTTGTATAAAATCCGTCAGAAAATTCCATACTCTATATCAAAACAAACATGGCTGGCTTTCCAATGGAATCTGGCATGAAAGGAGGAGCATTTGTGAAAGGCGATTTTTTGAAATGCGGTGCCATGGGATGGTGCCTGGAGATTCTCTGGACCGGTATCCATGCAGCGGGAAAGAAAGAGTGGAAGATGATGGGCCAATCCTCTCTCTGGATGTTTCCTATTTATGGTATGGCCTCCTGTATCCGGCCTATTTCCAGAGGACTGAAAAAAGTGCCTGTGCTGCTTAGGGGGAGTCTTTATATGACCGGAATTTTTGCGGCGGAATTTGGCACCGGCATGGTATTGAAGCATTACCATGTCTGCCCCTGGGACTACAGCCAAAGCCCATTTAATTATAAGGGAGTTATACGGCTGGACTATGCGCCTGTGTGGTTCTGCACAGGGCTGATTTTTGAAAAGCTGCTGTCTGGTAAGGAAGCTTCCTCTTCCTGAGAC
>NHCFR01400__coassemble_1155_pt1 | contig 14270 bp, 12 predicted proteins | sample NHCFR01400__metabat2_high_PE_048 | metagenome-assembled genome bin NHCFR01400
ATTTGATAATTTTAAATCTTCTTTGTATTGTATGTTGTATCCCTATCATCACCGCCGGAGCTTCTATTACTGCTCTGTTTTCTGTAACTTTGAAAATGGTGAAAGGGGAAGAATCCTATATTGCCAAAGGTTTTTTCAAAGGCTTTAAAGACAATTTTAAGCAGGCTACTATAATCTGGCTGATTGTAGCAGCATTCGGTATTTTTATGTACATAGATTACCGGGCTGCCTACATTCTTCCCGGAAATATGCGCAGTATTTTCCAGGTATTGATAGGGGCAATCATGATTTTATATGTCATGCTTTTCACCTACATATTCCCCTATCTGGCAAGATTTGAAAATTCCCTGAAAAATATCTTCAAGAATTCTCTGCTGATAGCTATTTTAAATCTTCCCTGGACCATACTTATGGCAGTTTTCCCTGTGGCCATGGTGTTTATCACATTCCTGACCTCCTACACTTTGGTATACGGAAGTATGATATGGATTTTATTCGGTTTCTCTTTGATAGCCTTCCTGAATTCCTATATCTTCCGCAAGGTCTTTGCCAAATATGAGCCTAATGAAGAAGCCCAGGACTTACAAATTTCTGAAGAGCTGCCTCAGCAGCCCCAGGAAAACGGAAAATAAAAAAGCAAATCACATCTGAAAAGATTATTCAGCCGGCAGTCCGTTGGTCATGTACAACAGACTGCCGGCTTTCTCTCTGTCCGAAATTTGTTCACGCTTCTGCTATGAGGCCCAGCATATTTTCCAAGTAAACGGATATACTATCCCGGTAGAAAAACTTTTGGCCAAAATGTACTAAATTATGTACACAATGAAATCTTGACTTATTCAGTTAAATATTATACAATTCCAGCATAAAGTTATTTGTAACTAACCACTATATATAGACAACAGGAGGAATATATATGAAGCAAGAGTGGGAAGACTTTCAGGGCGGTATTTGGGAGAAAGAGATAAATGTAAGAGACTTTATCCAGAAGAACTACACTCCTTACGACGGAACAGAAGACTTTCTGAGCGGCCCTACCGAGGACACAAAGGCCCTATGGGCTCAGGTTATGGAGCTTTTGGAGGAAGAAAGGAAAAAGGGCGGGGTGCTGGATATGGATACAAAAATCATATCCTCCATTACCTCTCACGGGCCGGGATATTTAAACAAGGAGAAGGAGCGGATTGTAGGTTTTCAGACCGACAAGCCTTTTAAGCGCTCTCTTCAGCCCTACGGCGGTATCCGCATGGCCGTAAAGGCCTGCCAGGATAACGGCTATCAGGTGGCCCCGGAAATCGTAGAATTTTTCACCAAACACAGAAAAACCCACAACGAAGGTGTTTTCGATGCCTACACTCCGGAAATGCGGGCCTGCCGCTCCAGCCATATCATCACAGGGCTTCCCGACGCCTACGGCAGAGGCAGGATTATCGGGGATTACCGACGGGTAGCTCTATATGGCGTTGACCGGCTCATAGAGGATAAGGAAAACCAGAAGGATTCTACAAGGACTATTATGTATTCTGACGTTACCAGAGAAAGAGAGGAGCTTTCCGAACAAATAAAGGCTTTGAAAGAATTAAAGGAGCTGGGGCAGATTTACGGTTTTGATATTTCCCGTCCCGCCTCTAATGTGCAGGAGGCTATTCAATGGCTGTATTTCGGCTATTTGGCAGCCATTAAGGAGCAGAACGGCGCCGCTATGTCTCTGGGCCGCACTTCCACTTTTCTGGATATTTATGCGGAAAGGGATTTGAAAAATCATACTTTTACAGAGGAACAGATTCAGGAATTTGTAGACCACTTTATCATGAAGCTGCGGCTGGTAAAGTTTGCCAGAACACCGGAGTACAATGCCTTATTTTCCGGAGACCCTACCTGGGTAACAGAATCCATCGGAGGTATGGGCATTGATGGCCGCCATCTGGTTACGAAAATGTCTTTCCGTTATCTGCACACCCTGGAGAATCTGGGCACTTCCCCGGAGCCTAATCTGACAGTTCTCTGGTCTGTACGTTTGCCGGAAAACTTTAAACGGTTCTGCGCCAGAACCTCCATTGCCTCCTCTTCCATTCAGTATGAAAACGATGACCTGATGCGGGTAACCCACGGAGACGACTACGCCATTGCCTGCTGCGTTTCCTCTATGCGGGTGGGCAAGGAAATGCAGTTTTTCGGAGCAAGAGCCAATCTGGCTAAATGCCTGCTCTATGCTATCAACGGAGGCGTAGATGAAATTTCCAAGAAACAGGTAGGTCCAAAATTCCGTCCCATTACATCGGAATATCTGGACTATGAAGAGGTTATGGAACGCTTCCGTGACATGATGAAATGGCTGGCCCAGGTCTATGTAAACACCCTGAATATCATCCATTACATGCATGATAAATACTGCTATGAGAGAATCCAGATGGCCCTTCATGACAGAAAGGTGACCCGCTGGTTTGCCACCGGAATCGCCGGTCTCTCTGTGGTGGCAGATTCCCTTTCTGCTATTAAATACGCTAAAGTAAAAGCTATTCGGGATGAAAACGGAATTGCAGTAGACTATCAGGTGGAAGGAGACTTCCCTAAATACGGAAACGATGACGACAGGGCGGACTCCATTGCCTATGATATTGTCCATCAATTTATGCAGTATGTAAAAGGCAACCACACCTACCGGGGAGGAATTCCCACTACCTCCATTCTGACCATTACTTCAAACGTAGTCTATGGAAAGGCAACGGGCTCCACCCCGGACGGAAGAAAGGCAGGGGAAGCCTTTGCACCTGGAGCTAATCCCATGCACCACAGAGACAGCCATGGGGCTGTGGCCTCTCTAAGCTCTGTCTCTAAGCTGCCCTTTGCAGACGCTCAGGATGGAATTTCCAATACCTTTTCCATTATTCCCGGTGCCTTAGGAAAGGATGACGCCGTATTCTTTAACGACATTTCCTTTGAACTGGAGCCGGACTGCGCCTGCTGCGAACCCAATGCGGAACTTTAAACCTGCAAAAGGCTAAGGGCCTCAAAACAAACTAATTTTTACAGGAGGATTTTACTATGAAAATCAGCGATGCTCAGATTGATAACTTAGTAGGACTACTGGATGGCTATGCGGAAAAAGGCGGCCACCACTTAAATGTAAATGTATTTACCAAGGAAACGCTTTTGGATGCCCAGCAGCATCCGGAGAAATATCCTCAGCTTACGGTCCGTGTGTCCGGTTATGCGGTAAATTTTCATAAGCTGACAAAGGAACAGCAGGATGAAGTCATCTCCAGAACCTTCCACGATGGAATGTAAGGAAAAAGGCTTTATTCATTCCATAGAAAGCTTTGGCACGGTTGACGGCCCTGGAATCCGCCTTGTGGTGTTTTTCCAGGGCTGTCCCATGCGGTGCCTTTACTGTCATAATCCGGACACATGGGCTCCCAAAAAAGGAGAAGCCATGACAGTAGAGGAAATCCTGAAGCTCTACGAAAAAAACAAACGCTTCTATCAAAAGGGAGGCATTACCGCCACAGGAGGGGAACCTCTCATGCAGCTTCCTTTTCTCACTTCTCTCTTCCAGGCCGCCAGAGAAAAGGGTATACACACCTGCCTGGATACCTCCGGTATCCTGTATCGGGAAAGTCATTTATGGGATTATCAACGGCTTCTGAAAAACACCAGCCTTGTACTTTTGGACATAAAGCACAGCTTCCCAAAGGGACACCTGGCCCTTACTTCCCAAGAGCAGGAACCCGTCCTTGCCTTTCTCCGTTTTACAGAAAAAATGCAGGTTCCCCTGGTTATCCGCCATGTGATTGTAAAGGGCTATACCGACTCCAGGGAAGAGCTGGAAGAGGTAGGAAAAATCCTGGCCTCCCACACTAACATCTGTGGTCTGGAGGTCCTGCCATATCACAGTATGGGCGAAAAAAAATATAGAGAACTGGGGATTTCTTACCCTCTGGAAGGAATGAAAAGCCTCCCGAAAGAGGAGGCTCAAAAGGCGAGACAGATAATTTTAGAAAGCAGAAAGCATCATCTTTCCTGTTCCCGCATTTCATCCAAAATGTCATAAAACTGAAGACCAATACGCTCTATCTCACCGAAAACCATATTGGTTCCCTCCTTAGTCAGGTACCAGTTATCTCTGGTAACCGGACTGTCCTTTATGGGGCACACCAGAAATTCCGTATCCGGATAGAGAAGCTGGTAATAGAGCAGACTTCTCCTTCCGTGATATGGTTTACAGCAAAGAATAGCCTTCTCAATCTTCAATCCCATGCTGTCTGTCACTTTTCTGGAATAAATGGCATTTTGATAAGTATAAGTAGCCTGGTCTTCCCTGAGAACAGCCTCCTTGGGCACTTGATTTTTCCGCAAAACCTGGAATAAAAATTCCCATTCCGTTTCATACTCTCCCGGATATTTTTCTTTTGCCTCTTTTCCCGGTTCAAACCGGCCGGTTACAATACTGTACCTTCCTGAAGGCAGAATATAGGGGGCCATACCCTGACGGTACAGCCCCGCAGCCTCCTCAGCCAACTGGGGAAGATTGCTTCCCGGAATAAAAATAATATCCGCTCTTTCCGCCTTGTGCTGAGGAAAGACAAATTCTGTAATCTGTCTTAAGAATCCTTGATTCATCATGGCTTTTGTACCTCACTGTTCTTTTACAATATCCTTATATTCCTCATGCTCTCCCAGCCACTTCACTGCATAAGAACAGGTGGGCACTGCCTTTTTTCCTCTTCTTCGTATCTCTTTGACTGCAGCCTCCATCAGTTGCCCGGCCATTCCCATTCCCCGGAGAGAGGAATCCACAAAGGTGTGGTTCAGCTCTACTGTATCCTGGTCAATATCCGGAAAAGTCACTTCTCCTTTCGGCTGGTTTTCCTGGTCATAATACACTACTCTGTTTTCTTCTGCTATAATTCCCATAAGCAGCTCCTCCTGGATTTTTTTCTTTTATTCTATCATGTATCCTTCTACCAATCTACCTGTATTCTGTATTTCTCCAGCCAGTAATTTACCTGAAGCATATAAGCCAGCATCTGGGGACCAGCCATCAATTGTCCATACCAGGGCTTTCCATAATCTGAGGGACTCTGAAGAAAACGTTCTGCTTTTTTGCTGTCTATAAATCGTTTGATAGGAGCCTGGGAATCTGCCAGAACCTCCCTCAGCCGGTTTCCCAGCATAATCTCATATTCCGGATGATAGGTTTTAGGATAAGGACTCTTCTTCCTCCACAGAACCTCCCGGGGCAGCTTTCCCTCTCCGGCCTGGCGCAGCAAAGCCTTTACCACTCCGTCTTTACCCTTCATGGACCATGGCACATTCCATATATATTCAATAATTCTGTGGTCGGCAAAGGGCACCCTGGCCTCTAAACCGGAATACATACTGGTGCGGTCCATTCTGTCCAAAAGAGTCGTCATAAACCAGCGGAGATTAAGATAAGCCAGTTCTCTCCTTCTTTTTTCTTTTGGCTCCTCACCTTCCAAAACAGGAGTCTGACTGATGGTTTTTTCATAGGCTGCCCTGGCATATTCCTCCATAGGCAAACGGTTTATAACCTCCGAAGACAACAGTTCCTGGCGGGCGCTCATGTCCGTAGACCAGGGGAAGGTTTTTGCCTCAAAAGCTTCTTTTTGGTGAAACCAGGGATAACCTCCGAAAATTTCATCGGCACATTCTCCGGTAAGAGTTACCTTATTATACTGTGACACCAGAGAGCAAAAATAAAGCATAGAGGATTCCACATCCGCCATACAGGGCAAATCCCTGGCATCCACGGCTTTGTAAAGATAATCCAGCATATTTTTATTGTCACATTCCAGAAAGCGGTGACGGGTACCGCAGGCCTCCACCATTTTTTCTACCCAGGGCCTATCCTGGCTGGGCTGAAAGGAATTGGCCTGAAAATACTTCTGATTCCCCTGAAAATCAAAGGAAAAAGTATTTAAAATCTTTCCCTGTTTTTTCAGTTCTTTAGCACAGATAGCCGTCACCAAGCTGCTGTCCACACCTCCGGAAAGAAAGGTACTGATGGGTATATCCGACAGCATCTGAAGCTTTACTGCATCCTCAATCAGCCAGGCAGTCTTTTCCACTGTTTCCTGAAAGCTATCCTCATGGGGATGACTCTCTAACTGCCAGTAAGGACTGGTCTTTAATTGTCCTTCCTTCCACACCAGCATATGTCCCGGCAGTACCTCCTGAATATTTCGAAACACCCCTTTTCCGTAAGTTTTAGCCGGTCCCAAAGCAAAGATTTCACATAACCCTTCTTCATCCAGCACAGCCTTAATTCCAGGGTAGGAAAAAAGTCCTTTGATTTCCGAAGCGAATACAAAGGCTCCCTTCTGACTAGTATAAAACAAGGGCTTTACCCCTGCCCGGTCCCGAAACAGGTATAAGGTTCTCTCCTTTTCTTCCCAGACAGCTATGGCAAAAATACCGTTCAGCTTTTTTACAAAATCCGGTCCCTCCAGCAAAAAACCCTGGAGAATCACCTCTGTATCGCTGTTGGTGGAAAAGCAGCATCCCCTTCTCTCCAGGTCTTTTTTCAGTGCTTTCATGTTGTAGATTTCTCCGTTGTAGGCAATAGTACAGCTTCTTCCCCAGGCTTTTCTGCTCATTGGCTGAAGCCCCTTTTCCAGGTCCAGGATAGACAATCTTACATGGGCCAGACCACAGCTTTCACTGAGGTAAATCCCCTCCTGGTCAGGCCCCCTTCTTTTCTGAACCCGGTTCATGTCTTCCAGTATTGCTCTCCACTTTTTTTCTTCCCCGGCGTATGGGATATTATTGCTGCAAAAACCTGCTATTCCGCACATAATGCCTCCTGCTTATTGAAGTATGGGCTGAAACTGTTTTCCATCCAGGGCAGCTTGGGCAGCCGGGATGAGAAGCTGCGTGTGAGCAATCATGGAATTGGGCTTTTTCTGGGGGTTATCCTGGCCAAAGGGTATAAAATAAATGTGTTTTGCATTAAGCAGCAGCCCGATATTTTTCATATTCATACCCAGGGCATCGTTTGTGGATATAGACAAAAGAAGTGGCTTTTCATTTCTCAGATGAGCTTTAGCAGCCATAAGCACCGGGGTATCTGTAATTCCGTTGGCCAGCTTTGCAATGGTATTTCCTGTACAGGGCAGGATTATCAGCAGGTCTAAAAGGCTGCCGGGACCGATAGGCTCTGCCTGGGCAATGGTCAGCATGGGCGGCCTGCCTGTAATCCTCTCTGCCTCTTTCAAAAAGTCTTCTGCCTTTCCGAATCTACTGTCAATATTCTGGGCTGCCTGGGAAAAAATAGTCTGCACCACAGCCCCCTCCTCCACCAGTTTTTCCAGTTCCTGAAACACCTTTTGATAAGTGCAAAAAGAGCCCGTCAGGGCTACTCCTATTTTCTTTCCTTTTACTTCCATAACAAGCCCTCCTGCCGCCGGATTTTTTGGTTCCATCGCTCCAACACTGCCTCTGCCAGAATCTCTCCTGAAGAACGGGGAGCATAGATTCCAGGCAGTCCCGGAAGCAGCACGGCCTGTATCCCCTCCCTTTCTGCCGCCTGATAATCTACTCCTCCGGGAAAGGAGGCTAAATCTAAAATTAAAGTATCTTTTCTCACTCTTTTCAGTAAAGCTTCCTTCAAGACCAAGGCCGGAGCTGTGTTGAAAATATAAGAAGCATCCTCTATAGCCTTTTCCAGTCCTGCAGGACCTGCTGTTTTATCCGCTTTCATTCCAGCCCAAAGAGCCCTTTCTCTATCCTTTTCTATCACTGTCACACAGCAGCCTATGGCCTTTAAATAGTCTGTAAGTGTTCTGCCGCAGGCTCCGTAGCCGATGACAATGCAGGAGCTGCCGCCCAGGTTGGAGGGACTTCTTTTTACAGCCTCCGCCAGAATTCCTTCAGCGGCTGCCCTGGTATTTCCTATGATTACCTGCTCCTCTTTCATAAAATCTATGCAGTAAATACCTGCCTGCTCTGCTTTTCTCTGAAATGCCTGTGAAAGACCTCCTCCAAAGAAGAGGCTGTTCTTTTTCATATATTTTAAAATGCCGTCCTCGGTCAGACTTTTTTCTCTCTCAAAGCCAAAAATCCCGGTGCCTTTATAAAAAGGCACCGGACCTGCTACTATATCCGCCTGAAAAAGAGCCTCTTCCAGGGAGCCTGCTGTTTCACATCCTTCCCAGGCAGTCCCTTCAGGCAAACCAAAGCAGCGGACCCGGAATCCCTTTTCGGCTAAGGAACGGGCCAGATAAACCTGTCTCCGGTCCCCTCCCAGAACAGCACATTTTCCTAAAATCTCCTTCACTTTCTGCTATAACCTTTTTCTTTTAGTCTATGCATGATACCCGCCTTAGGTACAAGAGATTTCGCCTTTCGGGAAAAGATAAAATCCAAGGGAAGCAGTCCTGCCCACAGTGTGGCTCCGGCGCTCCAGAAGCCGGTATGCCGCAGCGCCTCCCTGCAGGAATCATCTGCCAGACACAAAACAAATTCCTCAAGCCCCTTCATAAGCTCCCTTTTGTCCCGGATAAGCTGGGGATAAAAGGACAATTCTGACCATCTGGATGGAAAATAATCCCAGGAAAACCGGAAACTGCAGACAAGCAAAAGGACCCAACCTCCCAGAAAAGCACACAAAAGAAACGCTATACAAAATCCCCTTCTCCATCCTTCACGTTCCCTCTTTACAGCTGAAAATATTTTGAGAAAGCTTTTGGCTAAAAGGGGACAAAAAGGAAGAAAGAATAACAGTCTGGCCAGGCCGCTATATAGATTCCCTTCAAAAAAGCCTTCCGGATAGTTTCCTGTCATCTGATAAAAAAATTCCCTGGCATTCCCCCCGGAGCTGTCCTTTTCCCCATATTTCAAACGAAAACCTGACAGCTTTTCTTCTCCTTTGGCCGGCAGAGCCAAGAAACTTTCTTTTCCATTTACCACGCCTCTCACCCGGTAAACCTTCCCCTGGATTCTTACCTGGTTTCCCTGGACCCGGCTGCTTCCAAACAGCTCCAAGGACAGGCCCCGGCTGATGAGACACCCATTCTCATCTTCCTGCCAGGGAAAGCTTCCTTCCAGTAGACTTCCTGCAAAAACCAGAGACATATCTCCTTTTATACTCCAAAGTCTGGCGGTCTTTTTCTCTGTTTTCTCTGTTTCTCCCTGAACAGAAACCTTTTCTCTGCAGCTCCAGCCGGCGGCCTGGGGCAGTCCTTCTCCTGCTGTCTCTTTCTGGTTTGCAAGAAACTCCTCAAAACTATCTGCTCTAAGGACAGGCTCTCTGTAGTAACCGCTCATATACCAGGCCTGACTTTCTGCCTCCTGGTAAATAATCCAGGCCTGTCCCCAGAAAACCAACAACAAAACTCCAAAAAAGAGAAACCTTCTCATACACCCATATCTGCCTTTTCCTATCATTCCTTCAGCCTCACCTTATCTCCCTGGGAGATTTCTTTATTGCTTCCTGTAATCACCAAATCCTCCTTTCCCAGGCTGGAAGATACGGCTCCGTTATTGCTGTCTTTTTCTTTAACCGTCAGATTTACTCTTACAGCCTGGTACTCAGTTCCCAGTACGGTTTCCACTTCCTGGGCCACCAGGCAATAGGCTCCCTCCTGGTCCTGGCGTATGGCGGAGAGAGGAAGAATCTGGTCATAGGAGGTCTGGGATTCTTTAGAAATTTCATAAGAAACCTGGGTTCCCGTCCCTAAAGCCTCCTCCTCTATATTAGCCAAAAAGACGGCTGTACTGCCGTCCTGGCCGGCCTCCTCTGTGTCTGCCTCCTGCCCGCTGTTTCCGGTTTCCGTCTGTCCCAGAATCTGGCTTACTGTGGTATTCAGCTCTTTCTTTTTCCCTGCCAGAGAAAGCTTCACCTGGTCATCCACCTGCACATTGGCCAAATCCTCTGCGTCCAGAGTACATCTCACCTGATAGCCGCCGCATCCCAGCAGGATACAGCTGTCCTGGGCAGTAATACTTCCCGCCGACAAATTTACACTTTTTACCACACCGGACCGGGGCGCTTTCACCTCTCCTTTAGCACTTTCCAAAGTCTTTAATTTCTGGATTTCCTGCTCCTTTAAGCTTATGTCCACCTGAATGGATTCCTGCTCATAACTGCTTTGCTCCTGAGTCCTTTTGTCATTTTCGCTGTCTGCCGCATCCTGGGATACAGCCTCTTCATAAGCGTTTTGGGCCTGAATCTGGGCTTGTTCCTGCTGCCACGCACTATCCTGGGCCTGGGCTTTTTGGGCTTCCAGCTGTCCCACCGTCGCATCATAGGCCTCCTGAGCCTGATTTACAGCCTCTTCGTAGGCTTTCTGAGCCTGGGCCAAAACTTCCTGGGCCTCCTGGACATTTCCCTCTGCCTCCAGTTCCCAGGCCTGGGCAGCAGCTGCGTCCAGAGCCTCCTGGGCCTGGTTTTTCTCCTGCTCTAAAGTCTGTCTGGCCTGGGCTTCTCCTTCCTCATATCCTGTCTCTGCCTGTTGACGGGCTGCCTGAGCCTGAGAAAGTGCCTCATTAGCTGCATCCAGCTGTTTTCCTGCACTTTCCTGGGCCAATACCCGCTGTTGGGGCTGTCCGGATACCTGAGCCTGGGCCAGGGAAAGCTGCAGCTTTTTCAGCTCTGCCTCATTTTCCTGTATCACCTGTCCCAGGTACTCTAAGTCATATTGAAGCAGCACCTGGTCCTGTTCTACCTGGTTTCCTGCTTTGGCCAGTCTGGACACCCGCAGCCCTTCCTGCAGAGAAATCACCTGTTCCTCCCTGGTTTCTACAATCCCTTGTCCCTCCAGCTGAATGCGGAGCTTTCCGGAGCTGCAGGTCTTGGCCTCTACCTGTGGCACGGTTACCGAGGCCGCCGCCCTGGACAGTACCGTGCATACCAGCATGATTCCGAAAAACAGGGCAAGTGCCTTCAGCGCCAATTGTTTCTTCTTACTTTTCTCCATATCTTGCTACTCCTTTAATCCTGAAGCTATGATTCCCTGCTCCAGATAACTCTGGCCCCAGGCAAATAAAAAAACCGCCGGAGCCATGATTATCACGGAGGCGGCAAAGGCTGTCCCCGCCTCCTCCAAAGAAATGGAGGACAAATACAGGGACACCGGAAATTTACTCTCTGTCTTCAAAAAAGTCATAGGCGGCTCTATGGCATTCCAGAACTCTAAAAAATTCAAAAGCAGAGAAGCGGTAATTCCCGGAAATCCCAGGGGAAGTCCCACATACACAAAAGTCAGAAACTCGCCGGCCCCGTCCACTCTGGCCGCCTCCAGCAAAGAGTCGGGAATCCCCTGAAAAAATTTCGTCATAAGAAAGACCGGAAAAGCGGAAAACACTCCGGGAAGTATGATAGCCCAGCCCGTATCCAGCAGCTTCAAAGAGGATAAAACACCGTAGCTGGACACCATAGTCACCTGAAAAGGGAGAATCATCAACACCATGTACAAATAAAATAAAGGCCGCTTTCCCTTAAAAGAAAATCTTCCGAAAGCCCAGGCAGCCGGCAGTCCCACTATGGTTTGTCCGGCCAGAATCGGGAATACCTGTTTGCAGGAATTCCAAAACATCACGAAAAAATCCGGACTGTCCAGCAACAGCTCTACATAGGCTTTCAAGGTGGGATACATGGGAAACAGCTTCCACTGCAGCTCTGTTTTCGTATCATAAAGGGCCGCCCCGTAGCTGCTTAACAGCTCCTCCTCTCCCATAAAAGAATTCAGGGCCAAAAGCAAAATGGGAAACAACAAAACCCCTGCTGCCAGGCACAGAAGAAGAAAAACCGCTCTTTTCTTTACCATTCTCTTATCCTCCTATGTTTTCTTCTACTATCTGGCTGAAAAGCAGGATTCCTCCCACAACCATGGCAAGCATTACCGCAGCAGCTGTCATTTTCTGCATGTCCAGCTTTGAAAACCAGTTATTAAACAGATTCTGCAGCATATAGATACTGTCATGAGGATAATTTCCACCTATCATCCAGGCCTCCCGAAATACCTTAAAAGCATTTACCAGAGATAATATCCCTGCTAAAAATGCAGTAGGAAGAAGCAGAGGGCAGGTAATATACCAAAAACAAGCTTCCTCGGAGGCTCCGTCTATTCTGGCGGCCTCATAGAAACTTTCGGGAATGGCAGACAATCCTGCCAGCCACAGAATCATGTCATAACCCATATTTTTCCACAGGTATACTGCTACCAGTACATAGAAGGCTTTAGAGGAATTTAAGTAGTCTATACTTCCTATTCCCACATGGGAAAGTATATGGTTGAGAATTCCGTTTTTATCAAAAAACAGCTGCCAAAACAAAGCTGCCGAGGCCGCCGGAACGGCCATGGGGAGAAGGAATCCGGCCTTAAAAACCGTTCCTTTTGTTCCTAATTTCTGCACCATAACAGCCAGAAAACAGGATAGTCCCAGGAGCAGAGGCAGACACACCAGCAAAAACCTTGCCGTGTTTCCTGCCGCCAGCTGAAAGGCCTGATTCTCCACCACGTTTTTATAATTTTCCAGTCCCACAAATTCCTCTCCCACCGCCTTCTGGAAGGAACGCTTTACCACATCTGCAAAGGGCAGAAGCACAAAGATTCCAAGCCCCAGAAGGCTGGGGGAAAGGAGAAGCCAGGGCAGGATTTTTTTCTTTCTATTCGGAGAGATAGAGAGACATCTCTTTCGCCATTTCCTCTGCCGCTTCTTCAGCACTTACATCTCCTCCATAATACTTATCTGCAGCATCCAGAAAAGCCTGCTTTACGGTTAAATTCAATACCAGAGAAGTATCTGCGGACTTAGCCAGCTCTATCAGCTGCTCCAACTGCTCCTGGGCAGGATAGCCGTAGGTATGCTCTACCCCATTTTCTGTGGATACGCCAAACATAGCCTCATTCTGTCCCTGAGCTGCAATTTCCTTTTGCATTTCCAGGCTTTCCGGATTTACCGGCAGTCCCTCGCTGTAATCATTTTTCTGAATTTCACCATCCAGAGCTGTCTGTATAAATTCCTTAGCCAGTTCCTTTTTCTCCGAGGAACTGTTGATTCCCAAACGGCTGGCAGGCATAAAATAACCATGGACAGTCTGTGCTGTCATATTGCTGTTCTGCTTTAAAATATCGTACATCAAAGCCGTGCTGGCCAGGCCGTTTATATTTTCCACGCCTGCAATGCTGCTGTCCTCATACAGCTCCATCATTCCGATTTGAGAGAATGGCGTCATTTTATTTGTTTTGATGACACCGTTAGCATTTGTGGTCCAAACCTGCTGCATATCCTCAGAAGGGTTATTGTCATAAACCTGTTTGGACAGCTCCAGAAGCCGGGCAATTTTATCTGCTGATACCCCACCTTCTTCTGTCTGTATTTCCTGGTAATTAGAGGCAAACAGCAGATAAGCGATTTGCTGATAAGCCGCAGCCCCCAGCAGCTTGCCCTGAGGATTTGCCTGCAGATAGCTTTCCAGAGCCTCCATACTCTCCAGAGGTTTAAGTGCCTCCTGGGTACCGTAGTAAAGAGGCAGGTTAAAGGAAGCCGGGACCTCATAGGTCTTCCCCTCCTGTTCCACTCCCTGGGCAATATTTTCCAGAAGCAGCCCCTGGTTTATAAGCTCTCCTGAAAAATCCGTAAGTTCTTCCAAAATTCCTTTTTCTATATAAGATTCTACCGGAAGGTCATCCAGAATCAGCACATCTGCTCCCTCTTTATTCAGCAGCTCTGTATTTAAAGTATCAATATAATCATCCGGTTCACCTTCTGCTCCGTCTTTGATGTAGTATTCATAATTTACCTGTACCTGAGGATTTTTTTGCTGGAATTTCCGCACTGCATCCTTCACCAGTTTATTTTCATAAAGGCTGCACACATCCAGCTCCTCCTCTGTCTCTGCGTTTACCGCCGCATTATAAGAGTAATAGCAAAGGGTATATGCGCCGGTCTGATAATCCATATAAACACTGTAATAATCCTCTTTATCTCCGGGAATAAAATCCATCAGGCTCAGGGTGTTTTCCATTCCTCCCATAACGCCTCTGGTACCGTCAAAAATCTGTTCCCCCAGAGTTCCGTCCTTCTTGTATAGGAAAATCCCCTCCCAATTCAAAAAGGCATAGGTGTCCTCTCCAGTCTGGCAGATTCCTCCTCCGGCACTGTTTTCATTTTCTCCCAATGCCACGGTTCCCGTCTCCTGTCCGGTTTGGGTATCATAGAGAGTCAGCCCCTTTTGTTCTGCATTCAGGGTAATCAAAGTATTTCCGGACATGGCTGTCATTTTATCATTCATCTGTACCACAGGA
>NHCFR01400__coassemble_1191_pt1 | contig 13964 bp, 14 predicted proteins | sample NHCFR01400__metabat2_high_PE_048 | metagenome-assembled genome bin NHCFR01400
TCTTTCCCCAGGAAGAAACAATATATCTTCCGTCCGAGGTAGTACCTGTTATGGTCATGGCATGTCCGCCATTTATATACTGGACCGTATCTCCGTTAATATCCTGCAAAGGACCGTTAAAAAAGTTAAGGACAACATAGCCGTCTTCTGCCAGCCGTGAAAAATTATCTACTGTCACGTCAATCCTACTCTCTATGGAAGCGTCCACCCCTTTTTCTCTAAGGTAAAGTCCTCCTCTGTAGATTGCGTCAGTGGCCGTAGCGCCCCGGCCTGTAGTGTCTGTCCTGTAATTATAGGACTGCCGGTCCCCGTCTCCTTCTCCGTAATCTTCACAGGTATCCAGGAAATCTTCTCCGTTTGTTTCCACATGGTTATCTGTGGTACAGTAATAATCCACCAGAAGCTCATTGAAATTCAAATCTCCACCCTTGTACATAGGAAAACCAAAGGTTCTCTCAAATTCATCTTCTCTGCCTTCGTAAGCGGAAAAAACTGTATTGAGAAAAGCCACATAGCTGCAGCCCTCGGAATTCAGTTTTTTCAGCAGAGCTTTGATTTCCTTATCCGAATAATCCGGATTGTTTTCACGGACAATATCGTATAAATCTCCCTTTTCTGACCAAAAGCCCCACTGAGACTGAGGGTCGCCCTGGTCCCCGCCATAGCTTCCCTTATCATCAAATACTACAGAATCTATTTCATCCTCTTCTATAGGAGTGCCCCAACCGAAAAACTTTTTAATCTCACTCCACCAGGAGCCGTCATCCACAAATTTATTTCCGTTGGTTTCGGCAGTGGTAACCTCTCCTGCGGTTTCCGTGCCTAAAATGCTGCTTTCTGTGGTTTCATAGAGCCAGGCAATCTGAGCCAGGGCTGAGGCCATGGACCGTATGCTTTTCACCTGCAGGTCCATAGAATCCATAGCTGCTCCCACCTGGTTTCCCAGAACAGACATACTGCCCCGCATATTTCGAAGCCTGTTTCTCACCTGCCCGGCCTGGGAAGATATGGTTTTCAGCCTTTCTCCATATCCTCTCATCTGATTTTCTTTCCGGGCCAATTCTTTGTATTTTACATCAAAATATGTTCCCATATGTTACCTCCTCTTATTTCAGGCCGTCCTTCCTGTACCGGAATCTGCATCTTCTCTCTGTACAGGAGCCTGGTATCTTTATATGGAAAGGATAGCATTTTTCCTTTTCTCTCTTTTCCTTTTCTGACGAAATGACGGGTTTTTGGGATGAAAGACTGAAAATTCTCTGTGCAGAAAAGACTTTCTGTGCTAAAATAGGGCTACAGCTTGTTCTTGGGGAACCAGACGGACCTAAAACACCGAACCTCCTACCAGAGGAAGGACACTGGCTGACGAATTTTCACACAGGAAGAGAGGTATAAACATGTATAGTTTTCAGAATGACTACAGCGAAGGATCCCATCCCAATATCCTCCGTGCACTAGAAACCATTAACTATCACCAGAATAACTCTTACGGACTGGATGAACATTCCCATGCCGCCCGGGAGCTGATACAGGAAGCCCTGGAGGACTACAGCGTGGATATTCATTTTATTGCAGGGGGAACCCTGACAAACCTTACGTTTATATCCCACGTTCTTCGTCCCTATGAGGCAGTCATAAGCGCATCCACAGGCCATATCAATACCCATGAGACCGGCGCTATTGAAGCCACTGGGCACAAGGTTTTCGCCCTTCCCTCTCCGGATGGAAAGCTGACGCCGGAATCAATCCGTCCGGTTCTGGATTTACATGAAAATGAACACTGGGTAGAGCCCAGACTGGTATACATATCCAACCCCACGGAATTAGGCACCGTGTACACCAAAGAGGAGCTGGAGACCCTGTATGCCTTTTGCCAGCGCCACCATCTGCTTCTATACATGGACGGCGCAAGACTTTCCGCAGCACTTGCCGCCCATGAGATTACCCATCTCAATTTCCCGGATTTACCCAAGCTGTGCGACGCTTTTTATATTGGCGGCACAAAGTCGGGGGCAATGTTAGGGGAAGCTCTGGTACTGGTTCAGGATGAATTTAAAGAACATTTCCGCTTCAACATGAAGCAGCATGGCGCCATTCTGGCCAAAGGCTGGATGATAGGCGTTCAGTTTGAAGAATTATTTAAAGACAATCTCTATATAGAGCTGGGAAAAGAAAGTATCCGTAGAATGCAGCCCATGAAGGAAGCCTTCGAAAGAGCGGGAATCCCTCTGCTGTGCGACGCACCTACCAATCAGATATTCCCTATTTTCCCAAATGCCCTGGCAGAAGAAATCAATAAAAAATATTTGACCACCTTCCAGTGCAGGCCGGACGCCCGGCATACCTGTCTTCGCTTCTGTACCTCCTGGCTTACCAGCCAGGAAGCAGTCAAAGATTTTGTGGAGGCATTTGAGGATATGGTTATCCGATACGGAAGAACAGATTCCAATGGGGAGTCAAATACCCCGATGCAAGCATACGAGGCATCAATCTAGCAGCGATGCAAGCATGTCCGCTTGGCTGGTTGCTTACTGGAATATATGTTCAGGCTGTAAGCCAACTAAATGAAACGCAGCGGCTGCTGCGTTATGACGAAGCTGTCTCATAAACACCTATCAGAAACAACCTGTTTGTGAGGCAGCTTATTTTTATTCCCATAAATCTCCTGGTTCCACTTACGTCTCTAAGATTTGCCTTCCTTTTTATTTTACCTTCACCAGGAATTTCTCATAGCCAAGCTGAAGGACGTCTCCGTTTCCTAGTCTTACTTCCCCTGTAACCCGCTTTTCGTTAATAAAGGTACCGTAGGAAGATTTTAAATCCTCCGCATATATGCCGGAATGTTTCACAAAAATCATACAGTGTTTCCTGGATATAGACGGAAAGGGAAGAGAAATAACGGGAATATCTGTCTTTCCCGCCACACCCCTTCCCAAAAGAAGCTGTCTGGTAAAATCACCTTCATATGACTTCCCATTAGAAAGACTTTTCAGCGTTATGCCACGGCTTCTCTGTCCTCTGTCTGTGCGGATACTGTATCCGTCATCCACTAAAACCGTGCCTCTTTCCAGCTCCTCTGTACCTCTGAAAATTTCTCCGCTTCCGCCTCCCAGCTCTCCGCTTTCACTGTAAACGCCTTTTTTACTAATATAAATTTTGCCTTCTGCGCTTCCCCTTCCCTCTTTACCGGTAAGAATCTTCCATATAAGAACTCCCACTGTCAGAGCAAAAAGCAAAACAAAAAGCATAATAAAAATCACCGGCATCTCAATGTCCCCCGTAGGTCCGCTCTTTTGCAATCTCCCTGGCCCGCATTTCTGCCTCATAGGTTCTCTGCGCTGTTATGCGGATAGTAGATGCAATCTGTTCCAGCTTTCTGGCTGTGCCGCTTATATTTTCCTCCAGACGGACTCCCTTCTGCATATAGGAATCAGCACTTTCTCCCTTCCATGCTGCGGAAAGGCTCTGCATGGTTTCCTGAAGGTCCTTTGCCGCCAGATTCTTCAGCTGGGCGGCCAATTCTTCCAGTTGGGCAGCCTGCTGCTTTGCCTGGCGAAAATCCATTTCAATCCTATCCATTCTGCTTCCCTCCTATACGATAACGTCTGAAGGCAAATCAGCGGCCAGCTCCCGGACCTCTGCCTCGCCTGTTTCATAGTTCCGGGCTATGGACTGTAAATCTTCCATATGCTCCTGCACTCTGTTTAAAATCTCTGTCACCGTTCCCTGAAGCTCCCTGTAAATCTTCCGGTGGTGCTGGGCAGCCTCTCCCTGCCAGTAGCCTTCTGAATGGTTCACCGCCTGCTCAATAGCGGAAAAGCTGTTTCTCATCTCTGACAAAGAGCTTCCCACCTGACCGGAGGCAGCCTGCAGCTCCTGGGTTGACACTTTGATAATGATATTATCCCCCATGCATGTCCCTCCTCATCTATATCTCAATAGCCGCCACAATCTGGGCCACATCATTTTCGCATTTATTGTATTCTTTTTCTGCATATTCCATAGCCTGCACATAAGCATCCAGTTCTGAGAAAAAACTTTCCATATACTCACAATCTGATAAAAACTGATTCAGAAAGGTTTCCTTGGCCGGCCCCTCCCACATACCGGACAACTGTTCCATCCGGTCCTGCAGCCGGTTTTTCTGAGTTCTCAGCCGCTGTACCTGGGTCTGAATGCTTTCCTTATCCTGAGCCAGCAATCTGGTCTCGATTTCAATTCGGTCTGCCATCTTATCTCTCCCTTTTTAAAACTCTATTTTGATTCCCATATCTTTCAGCGCTGTATAATTTACAGGTGTTACCTGAATGAAAAATCTGGGCTGTCTCACATTTTCCTGCTGGTATTCTCCCACAATTCTGGCCTCTGCTTCCTTCCAGCAATCAAGGATTCCGCCCAGGCCTCTTTCCATCTGCTTCAGCCCCCGGACCTCATCCTCCATTTCCTCCAGAACGGCCCACAGGGAGGGGACGAAATCCTTCAGCCCCTCCCGGCTTTTCACCTGACTGGAAATCAGCTGAAGCTCCAGCATATAGTTTAGCATCCTGCCGGCCTGGCTCTTCAGCGCTTCCTGCTGACAGGCTCCCTTGTCCAGGTTAATCTCTACCATAATATCTACTCTCCCTTGAAGGGACCTTCCTTTAAACAATCACATCTGAGGACAGTGTACTGATTTCTTCCATGTTCTGGTTCTCTGCCTCTTCGTATGCTCTTGCCATCTCCTCCAAGTCTGCGGAATGTTCCTGAATCATTCTTACCATCATCTGTATATCATCATCTAAGCCTTTAAACTTAGCCACATATGCGCTGGAGGCCTCTCCCTCCCACGCAGCGGCCAATCCTGTTACCAGGTTTGTCATCTCTGAGGTCAGGTTTCCTACGGTGCCTGCCTTACCACTGAATTCTGATGCTGTCTGCACTAACTGCTGGGAATCAACTTTTAAAATACCTTCCATGTTTTTCTCTCCTTTTCTCTATTCCAAATCTGATTTATGCTTTCCGGTTCTTTTCTTTAAAGTCTGTTTCTTTTCTCCGGATACCTTTACTTATAGTTTCTGGTGTTGGCAATCTCCACGTTTGCCGCCTCTGCCTGCATGTATTTGCTTGCTGCCTCCTGGAGACGTACTGCATAAAGTTCAATGGCATTGTAGAAATTGTCCATCTGAATCTTGTCGCTGTTAAAAGCATTGTGAAAAGCATCTCTGGCCTCGCCTTCCCACATTCCTGAAAGGGCGCCCTCTACGGATTCCAGGTTTGAAACTTCACTTTTAAACTGTTGGTTCAGGTTCCTAAGCTCTTCTGCTTTTGCCTGAAGTTCTTTTGCTGTTACGGTAAATGCTGCCATATTTTTTTCCTCCATTTGTTTTTTTATTTTGTGTTTCCTTTGATGATGTAAGCATACCATAGAATTCTTTTTTTCTTCTCTTTTCTGACAGATGAACCATTTCTTCTGACGAACGACCGATTCAGGGGGCTAAACCAGAAGAAGACTGTCCCCGGCCTCTACCCGGGCTTTTTTCAGGGTGTCCCCTCTTGACAGTTTGTATTGAGCATCCGGTCTCCATAGGCTCAGCTTTCCGGATTCTCCTTTTAAGGGACACTGCTCCTTCTGACATATCATCTCCGCCATCTGTTCGATGAGAATTCCCGCTTCCACATTTTCATCCAAATAAAAATCATAAGTCTCATCCATAACCGGCACATACACATCCACCAGTATCATCTCCCCTTCCCCTCCATTTCCATAATGATTGCTTTTATTCTCTGTCCTATTTCCTCCGGCGGGATATGCTCCCGGCCCTCTTGGTATTCTAATACAGCCTCATCCTGGCTGACATAAAGTTCAGCCTGCCACAAAGGAGTGTTTTCTGGAGTCCTGTAATATTCCCCCCGAAGTCTTCTCCCGCAGCTTCTCATCCATTGTCCCAGCTCATGCCAGGTCATTATCCAAAGCTTAAAAGTCTCCTGCCGGAGAGGAGAGGGCTCCATAACCAACACCTTTTCTCCCGGATAGCAGCAAAGCTGGGGCTTCTCCGGGACCTGCGGCATCAGATTCAAAACCCCTTTTGCATTCTGCAAAATAGCAAAGCAGGCGGAAATTTCCGGAGCTGCCTGAAATCCCTCTTCTGTTCCGTCCAGCAGCCCTTTTTTATTTAACGCCAATAAGGTTTGCAAAATATCCTGTTGGGTAAAGGGCATGTGCTGCAAAGGAAGTCCCTGAAAGACATGGATTCCCTTTGCAGCCAGAAGCAGAGACAGCTCCCTTTCCGTGAGAAAAAAAGCGGTTTTATTTTCTTCTTTCATCCCATAAACTCCTTTATCTCCTGTTTATAGCTTCTGGATACCGGTATCTCCCACCCGGACTTGAGCACCACCAGATTTTTCCCCAGCATCAGCTTCTCCGCCATCCTTCCGTTAATAAGAAAGCTTCGGTGGCAGCGGATGAAATAATCCGGCAGTTTTTCCTGCAGATTTTCCATGGTGTCGTAAAAGCCGATTTCCTTTGCGCCGGTGTTGAGAAAAATTTTCTTTTCTCTTGCCTCGAAATAATAAATCTTTTCATAATCTATCAGCCACCGGCCTTCCTTATTATCCACTGTCAGCTGTCCCTTTTCCTGAGGCTTGCGGCTGTCTGAAAAAAACTCTTCAAAAGCCTCCCTGAGGGCTTCCCGTACCATGCTTTTCTCCAAAGGCCGTAGGAGAAGAGAACCTGCCATAATGCTGGGTTTCATATAAGAGGCCGGAGAAATCCTGGGACTGGCAATGAGAATCATATAAGCGTTGGGATTTTTCTTCCGGAGTGCCTTGGCCAGAGGAATGCCCTCCCGGCCTGCTACATCTGTACAGATAATATCCAGAGAAGGATTCTCACGAAGAAAATCCTCTGCCTCCTCAGGCGTCTGAAAGCAGTAAAACTCCCAGCTTTCCTCTGTCAGACGGGCCGCCAGGTCCCTGGAGGTTTCTTTCAGCGCCGGTATCTCCCTGGGGCCTGTGCTGAAAATCATCATTTCCACCATGCTTCTTACCTCCCGGCCAGAGGGATAACAATTTTTCTGCCTGTGGTATTGTCCTCTTCATCCGCCACATAGCCGATTCCCTTTTTCTGTACCTTACCCAGTTCTCCGTAAGGAATATTTTGGAAGCTGAAGGTTCTCTGAGCAGAAAGATTTCCTCCCAGATGAACGCCTTTTTTATAGCCTGTAAACAAGGTGTAGGCCTTATAGGCAGACAGGCCTGCCGCCTCATCTGTGTTAAGGCAGCCAAAGAAATATATGTTATGTAAACTTCCTTTTTCCAGGATATTCTCTGCAAAGCCCCACATGTTTCCTATCTTCTCATGGCGGGCATAGAGAGTCTTCATAAATTCTCCTAAATCTCCCAGGAATATATAGACAGGCTGTTCCTCTGCCATGGCCTCAAAGGTTTCCTCCTCTGTCCAGCCCTGGTTCAGCAGCTCCCATTTTTTCTTGTTTCTCGCTTTAAATACAGGGGTCAGCTCACTAAAATAAGCAAACAGCTCTTCCGGAGAAGTAATATAGCGGGCTCCCCATTTTCCAGCTGCTTCCTGGAGTTGTCTTGTCTTCAGCTCCACCACCACGCAGGAGGCATTCTGCTCTTTTCTGGTTCCCGCATACAAAAGCAGCCGCATAACGTTGGTCTTGCCGGTTCGTCCCTTTCCCTGAATGGTGTAGCAGAAGGTATTCATAAGAGATACGCTGTAAAGAGAAGCGTCCTCCATACAATAGGCAAAGGGCAGCTTCCTGCCGGACTGGTTTTCCTGTGGATATTCTTCCAGGGCAGCCAGAAGTTCCAGCGTAGGCTTCTCCGGTATTCTGGGAATCGGCCGTGCTTTTCTGCCTTTCCAGGCTTTTGCCATTTCATCTGCAATGGCTTCCAGCTTCCTGCCTCTTTCAAAATCATCCTCTGCCTCCAGAGAAAGAGCGGTCTGAAATTCCAGGAGATTGCCCTGACAGAATGCCAGGCCTCTTCCCTTAACCCCCTGCTCCGGCAGCACCGGAATATGCGTGGTCCTCAGCACATCCATATATTTGAACCTGTCTCCCATCTCCAGGGAAAGAACCGTTCTGATATTGTCCCCGATACGGCTTGGAATCTCAGAAAGTCCAAAACCGGCAGAGGTGAGCAGCAGATAGATTCCGTATCCCGCACCTTCCCTGGCTATACGGATAAAGTTCTCCTCAAATTTATTTCCTGTTTTTTCCTTTATGTTAGCATAGTTATCCGCCACAAGCAGAATGGCCGGAAGCTTTACGCCATAGGCCCGGACATATTGGCTGTAATTTCCTCCCCTGAACAGCTTCTTCCGCTCTTCTATAAAACTGTCTAAAAGATGGAACAGCTTGCCTGCCTGGTCCTCCTCTCCTTCGTAAATAATACCGCCTACATGGGGAAGTCCCTCCAAAGGTGCCAGCATCCGGCTGCTGAAATCCAGACCGTAAATATGCAGGTAATCCGGACTGTAGCCATTGGCCAGAGAAAATAAAAGAGTCTGGACAAAGGTACTTTTCCCGCTTACCACGGTTCCGCAGACTGCATGGTGGCCGTTTTCTGAAAAGTTGATTCTCAAAGGCATCTGGGCCTGGTTCACCGGGTCGTCCCACATACCTGCAGCAGCGGATAATTCCCATTTTTCCTGATTTACTTCCCAGCCTTTCTCCCAATCGAAAGCCCGGAAGCCTTCCAGCTCCTGTAAGTATATTTTCTCTTTCAGCACAGGCAGCCATAGCTTCAGGTGATAATGGTATCCCCAATCCTCTGCTTTCTGCTTCAGATATTCCACCACAGCATCCAGCTGACTCATTTCTCTGGTTCCACCGTCTTTGGCGGGAATACCTTTTTTCTTCTTGGGTCCTACAACGGCTGCTCTGCCTGTATTGGTCATCAGCACCGCCGCATTTTCTTTCACTGTGCCCAGCTCTCCCTCATAGGGCGCCCCGCTGTAGCCGGATTGGAACAGCTGGTAAATTTCATCGTTGCCCACCTGCAGATAACATCTTCCTGCCTGGGTGATAAAGGCTGCATCCGGTTTGTGAAGCATGTCGTTGCTGTCCTGTCTGTCCTGTACTCTCAGGCACAGACGGAACTTAGAATTGCTCCAGATATTGTCATCTACCGTTCCGCTTGGCTTCTGGGTAGCCAAAATCAAATGAACACCCAAACTTCTTCCCACCTGGGCCACGCTGATAAGCTCCCGCATGAATTCAGGCTCTTCTCTTTTCAATTCCGCAAACTCATCGATAATGATAAACAAATGAGGAATGGGAAGGGAGGCTTCCTGATTTTTATAAAGCCGTGTATAACTGTTAATGTTATTTACTCCATACTCCCCGAAAATCCTCTGTCTTCTTTTATTTTCACTCTTAATGGAAATCATGGCTCTATGTACCTGGTTTCCGGAAAGGTTAGAAATCTGTCCGGCCAAATGAGGCAGGCCGGAAAACAGATTTGCCATTCCTCCGCCTTTAAAGTCAATAAGGAAAAAGGCAATGTCATCAGGGCTGAAATTAACGGCCAGGGAAAGAATATAGGTCTGGAGGGTTTCACTTTTTCCTGAACCTGTGGTACCTGCAATCAAACCGTGAGGGCCATGATATTTTTCATGAATATCCAGATAGCAGTCTGCGTTCCCGGCCTTTTCTCCGATAAGGACCCGCATACTGTTATAGGTTCTGTTTTTTCTCCACCGTTCCTGAATCTGCAGTCCCGCCAGATTTTGTACATGATACATCTGGAAGAAATCCAGGGATACCGGTATTTCTGCATTGTTTTCTATTTCATTGACCCTCAGCCTAAGCAGCCGCCGTCCTAATTCTTCCAGCCAGGAGGGCTGTATCCGGTCAAAGTTAATTCTCTGTCTTTCCTCCCGGTTGTCCATTACATTGTAGCTTCCCTGAAAAAAGCTGTCGTTCTCTATAATATCCTCGCACACATTAGGAAGCTGCTCACAGGTTTCCGCCAAAAGAAATACCGTAAAGCCATAGCTGTCCCTGGGCTCGTAAATATATTTGCGAATCAGTTCTCCCTCCAGCAGAGAAACATCTGAAACAAAAAGCACATAATAAGGCTTGATATGGGAGCCCTTTTGGTTTCCCTGGTTTTCTTCCCTTCTGCGGAACACATTGGCAAGTTCAAAAAATACGTCTCCGGCCTCCAGGGGATTAGAGGCAAAATAGCGAATCTTTTTATCCTCAGACCATACATGAGGCAGCCATTTCATACATTCCCAGGATTCCCCTCTGCCCTCTTTCCGTCTGTCGTAGACAAAGGCCAGCTTCACGTCTGTATAACAATTATTAGCGGCAAGCTGGGCGGCCAGGATGTGCATAAGGGCCAGGGCACCCTTTTTGCCCTTTCCCCCTACCAGACCTATGAGATGTTTGCTTCCCAAATCAATACCCACGGGAACCGAATGGAGGGTTTTATACTCTTCCTGAATCATACCCGGCTTTTTAGCCAGGTTGTCCTGGATAACGGAAAAACGCTCCTTGGGAACCACAATTTCTCCCTGAAAGGGAATATCTCCCAAACCTAATCTCTGCCACAGAAAGTCCCTGTGGCTGTAGTTTCTGCTCCAGAGCTGGGGAGAATTTTCTCCATAGCTGCAGCAGGTTTCCGCCGAAGGGTACATCTGGTGCATGGCCTGCTCATTCTGCAGATACATATCCCGGATTTTCCCGGACATATCCAGCAGATAATTTCCATAAGCATTAAATCTCTGCGTCTCTTCCTCCTCCCGCTCCCTGCGGGCGTATTTTATGTTCATCAATCCCCAGAATACCCCTAAAGCTGCAGAAGCCACTGCAGTGATAATCCCCGTGAACATAAAAACACCGGAGCTTCGTCCCATAAGCCTGCTGCTTAAAATAGCCATGCCGCAGCCTAATGTCATGGGAATGGCCATGGTAAAGGCCGGGCCTATGGTGAGAAAAAGAGGTCTTTTAGGCTCCTGCTTGGGAGAAGGCGGGGCCTCAATCTCCACCTTCTCTGCCGCAATCACCGGAAGATTCCTGGGGGCTCTGTTAAAATATTGGATTTCTTCCTCATCTTTGGGCTTACCTGGTTTCCACTCTTCTTTTTCCAGTGGCTGCAGCTCCTGGGTCCGGATTGTCAGCTCTCCATAATTGGTTCCCACTGCCAGTATCTGTCCCAGAAAAATAAGCTGAAGTCCAAAGATATTGATACAATCCCCAAACCTCAGCCTTCTGCTTCCCTGAAGCTTCCTCCCCCCGCAGAAAATCCCGTTTGCGCTGGTATCCTGTATATAAAAATCCTGGTTCCGTCTCTCAATATATCCATGTTCCCCGGAAATCAGCTTTTGAAAATTATAACGAATGGTATTGCCTTCATGGTTTCCTATGGTAATGCGGCCTATGCCGGAAAGGTCAAATTTCTCCATGACTAAAAAGCCGGGACGGGAATCTGCAATAATCAGCTGTAGGCATTCTCCCTGCCTGGTTTCCAGGGAAAAAATGTCTCCCTGACTCAGGTGCCCTTCCCGGTTCTCCCCGGCTCTTCTGTACAGATGATATTGATTTCCTTCTTTAAAGCTCCAGCCCTTTTCATCTGCATCTAAAAGCAATTCCACATCTCTTTTTATATGAAAAAAACTGCTTTTTAAGATAAGGGAATATTCTGTATTTCTAAGATTAGGAAGCAGATATTCCTTATATACATCTACCCCATACACTACTATTATCATGAGTCTCCTCCTTACCGCCCGCTTACCTCACAGGAAAATATTCTTATCCGTATGTCGGTGTTTCCCACCTGGATTCTGGCTTTATCCCCAAGGGTCTCCGCCTGGCCCCACAAGGTCCTCCGCAGTCCCAGACCCTGCTGCACTACTGTGCCGTTGGCTGAATCCATATCCTGGATACACACCTGGCCCTCCCACAGAAAAATTCTGCTGTGCTGGGAGGACACCATAGTATCCGGCAGACATAAATCGCTGCTTTCCAGACTTCTCCCAATGCGGATTTCCCTTTCCGGGTCAAACACATAACCTTTTCCCCGGGCGCCCTTAATCTCCAGGGCCACCATCAGCTTCCTGGGAACAGGCCGGGCTGCCCCATATTCTGTTTTCCCGATGGATGCATCCAGATACTCTTCCCGGATAATCCTTTGGGCTGCCTTTCTGTATCTTGTCCAGACTGCCCTCTTCTGTCTCTGCCAAAAAAACAGGGCCAGGGCTGCGGCCAAAACCGCAGCTCCGCCGATTATGCTGATTGCCAATGTCATCTTATGCTTCCGCCTTTACCTATCATTTCCAAGAGCTTCTGTCACTGTGGTTTTCCTGCAATTGATTTTGTATCCTCAGCTCGCCGTCCTGGAATTCACATACATTCCAAAGGTCCCCCTGACCTTGAGGTACCCTGATTTCCACCGGACTTTCACCTGGCATGTAAATCTTCACCGTGGCCTCAGAGCCTCCCATAAGCCCTTCATGGCGGAAATCATGTACATAATATTGATAATTTCCTGACTTATAAATGGTAATGGTTTCCGGACCGTAGCCGTCTGTTTCATCCACATCCAGCTCTGCCTTTAATTCCCCGCCTTCTTCCATCTTCTTGTTTCCGAAATAAATCCTGTCTCTGCCGTCCAGGTCTGTGAGATAGGCGTCTAAGTCATGAGGTGCAGCGCCCCAGGTGAGAACAATACGGATTTCTCCCTCTCCCAGTTCCGGAGAAATAGGAATCTCATCTTCCACTGTGGCCCCTTCCTTTTCAATGACAATTTCACGCTCTTCCTGGATAAAGCCTTCTTTCAGAATTATCATCGTATAATTTCCGGGTTCGGCATCCGCCTCGTACATACCGTACCGGTCTGTCTCTACGGTAATCTCTTCTCCTGTTTCACTGGAAATAAGGTGTACGGAAACACCCTCCTCTCCTTCTCCTGTGACAGCGTTGATAATCCTTCCCTGTATGCTGCCTTCCTTTTCCCCTGAAATAGCAGGCAGTTCTATTTGATTCCATGCTGCTGCATTTAAAATATCTCCATCTTCATCACAGGCAATTTCAATCTGACAGCCCTGATACTCAAAGGAATCGGTGTAGGTCTGCTGCTCCTCATTGTAAGCGCAGGTCACATTAGAGCCTGCAATAGAACGCAGCCTGTCATAGCTGATTCCCGCCTCAAAGCTTCGGAACATGGTGCTTAAATTCTGCAGTCTCACAGTTACCGGCGCCGCTTCCTCATAGGGCAGCTTCTTGACAGAATTGATGGATTTATCCTCGCCCTTTCTGTTTTCATAGGTGAATACAGCCCCTAATTTCTGGTGTACAACCTCCAGGGTATCTCCATTCATTTCGTGGGAGGTGCAGGCTCCGAATTCCGTCTCATACTGCTGGTAATGGTAAGAAACCAGCTTCTGGAACAGGGACACATTCATAGACACATCTGCGGAAATCTCTTCCAGATTATCCTTGGACACATTGCCTTCTTCATCCAGAGACAGCTCCTGGTTCTTTTCCTGATAATTATTCAGCAGCTCTAACAGCCTTTCACTTTTTGTCCTCTCATAGCCTAATTCCAAAATATGTACGGCCTGACGGTACTTGCCCTGAGCAGATAAAACACGATACAGGCCGATATAGGCCTCCTCGTCTTTCGGGTTTTTATCCAAGGCAAATTCAAAGGCAGCCTCCGCTTCCTCATACTTCATCTGAGACAAATATTTCCTTCCCTCGGTTACCTTTTCTGCATAAATTTTCTGATTACTCTGCTTCTGAATCAGAAAAAAGCCTCCTGCCCCAAGACCTGTAAGTACAATGCAAATCAGTATGATGATAATGATATTTTTCTTCTTCATTCTCTTTCCTCCCGGTTTTGGCTCAAGTTTTCATCGTTCTCTTGGCACTACCTGTTTTTATCCCCTTGTTATGCCATGATGTTGGGGTCAAAAGGTATTTTGACCCCTTTGATACCGGATTGCTCCGCAC
>NHCFR01400__coassemble_1198_pt1 | contig 13894 bp, 11 predicted proteins | sample NHCFR01400__metabat2_high_PE_048 | metagenome-assembled genome bin NHCFR01400
TTTTCCGGAGGTATTTCGTCAGGAAGCTGCAGCAAAAAATTGCCGGTGCCGCAGCAGGGGTCCAGTATCCTCACTTCATCGCCTCTGTGTATATCCAGGTTGCCCACCAGTTTTTTGACTACAGAGGTAGGTGTATAATAGGAGCCGGTTGCTTTTCGGTCTTTTAAATTCTGACATGAGATATAAAGTAATCCAAGTATATCCTCATTTGGTTCCCAGTTATAAGAAACGGAAAACAGTTGAGGATTTAAAATGCATACTTTTCTGGCAGCTTCTTTATCCTGTACTAAATCATCGAGAAGCATGGCATAATTTATTATATCTGCATTTCCCTCTAAATAATCCAAAAGATGAGCCGGCTGAAGGGAGAAACGCTGGGTTATCATCTGAATTGCTGCCTCAGCCAGCAGAAAGCGAATCAGCAAGGTATCCAGGGGTATATGGCTGGCAGAAAGCAGGTCTAAGGTTTGCCGGACAGAAGCAGTTCCGGAGCTGGAATCAGACACATAATAGCCATATAGACCACGGCCGGAAACAAATTTTTTATTCCTTCTGCTTTTTAGAGCTTGATTTTTCCCGTTTGCAATATCGTTTTTTAAGGAGAGGATATAGTCTTTTTTGAAATATTTGGAATTTTTCTGTACATAGGAGGGTGTCAGCTTTCCTAATTTAATCCAATTTCTTCCGGTTGCCCCAGAGATTCCAAGCTCCTGGCATGCAGCCGATAAGGACAGGAATTGGTCTTGTTCTAAATTAAGATGCGTTTCATTTTCAGGTAATGCAACAGACACTGACCTGCTTTGTTTCGACAAGTTTTCCATGACAGATACCTCACAAGTTTTATGATGCCTTCATTGTATGCAAAGGAGAAATTAATGTCAATATTGAATGCATAGGATTGTATAGGAAAAGGTAACAGTTCAGCCTTGCTGAACCGTTACAGGAAAAGTAACCTGTAAAGAATCTGTTTCATTCTCCGGTAGCCTGTTTTTTTAGATTGTGATAAACTGTAAAATAGAAAAATTAAAGGACAGGTGAATTGCAATGAACAAAAATTTAAAAATTACAGTAGTAGGCATAGGCGGTGTTGGAGGATATGTAGGGGGAATGCTGGCTAAGCGCTATCCGGATATAACCCTGGTAGCCAGAGGAAAAAGAAGAGAATCTCTTCAGGAAAAGGGACTGCGCCTTCACAGCGGGCTTAACGGAGAGATAGAGGTCAGACCGGGGCGCATTGTAGAAAGTGCAGAGGAAATTCAGGAAATCCAGGATATGGTGATTATCTGTGTAAAAAATTATTCTCTCGAGGAAGTTTGCCAAAGCCTGAAAGGCTGCATCGGCCAGAATACCCTTGTTCTGCCTATCATGAATGGGGCTGACACAGGAGAACGTGCCCAGCGCTTCCTGGGAAGGGGCATTGTGATAGACAGTGTTATCTACATTACTGCCTTTTCCAATCCGGACTACTCTGTAACCCAGATTGGTAAGTATGCCGAAATTCAAATTGGTCTCAGAGAGGAGACTCCGGAGAAGAAAGAGGCTCTTCAGACTGCCTGGGAATGTATGAAAGAGGCAGGTCTGGACTGCCACATAAGCCAGGATATTCAGGCAGCAGTTTGGGAAAAATATATTTTCAACTGCGGATATAATGTGATAACCACCTACTACATGGCCATGGTGGAGGAGCTATGGAAAGACCAGGAAAAATGTAAGGAATTCCGGCAGCTTATGGAGGAGGCTTACCAGGTAGCTATGGCCAAGCACATTCATATCCGGGAAGGCTATGTTGACAGTAAATATGACCGCTTTATGCATTTGGACGTAGGTTCCACCAGTTCAATGAAGAGAGATTTTGAAGGGGGAAAGGCCAGTGAGCTGGAAACCTTCAGCGGTTATCTGGTATCAGAGGCAGAACGGCTTCAGGTTCCGGTACCTCTTTCCGAGAAAATCTATCAGGATTTAAAACAAAGAAGTATTGGGTTTAGAATTTAAGAAAAACGTTGACTCTCCTGTCGGCAGGGTGTATAATTACGACATTAGAGCTTTGGTGAGTTAAAGCGTTACGGTTTTACTCAATGAAGCGACAGCGTGACAGGGAGGAAAAAGATATGAAAATGAAAAAAATATTAGCTCTGATAATGGCAGCAGCAATGGGAATGTCTATGGCAGCCTGTTCCGGAGGCTCTGATTCCGGCGATACAGACAGCACGGAAAACAGCGAGACAACAGGATCTGCAGAGGGAGAAGCCGATGACAGCGGCTCTGATGCTTCCGGCGACACCTACACTATCGGTATTTGCCAGCAGATGGAGCATGTGGCTTTGGACCAGGCTACAGAAGGCTTTATGGATGCCTGCGAGGAGAAATTCGGCCAGGGAAATGTAGAATTTGATAAACAGAACGCACAGGGCGAGCAGGCTATGTGCAGCACCATTATCAACAGCTTCGTTTCTTCTGACGTGGATTTGATTTTAGCTAACGCTACACTGCCTCTCCAGACAGCCGCACAGGCTACAGCAGATATTCCGATTCTGGGAACTTCCATTACAGACTATGCTTCCGCATTGGGAATCGATGCTGCAGACTGGACTGGCGCTACAGGCATCAATGTTTCCGGAACCAGCGATTTGGCTCCTATTGACGAGCAGGAAGATATGCTGCTGGAGCTGGTACCTGATGTAAAAACTGTGGGAATCCTGTACTGCTCCGCAGAAGTAAATTCTCAGTACCAGGCAAAGCTGTTTGAGGAAGCTTTAGAGGAAGACGGTATCGCCTATAAGGAGTATACAGCAGCGGATTCCAATGAAATCCAGACTGTAGCAACCAGCGCAGTAGAAGAATGTGACGCTATCTATGTGCCAACAGATAATACAATGGCAAACAATACTCAGCTTATCAATAATATCTGCCTTCCGGCTAAGGTTCCGGTAATTGCAGGAGAAGAGGGAATCTGCTCTGGCTGTGGTGTTGCTACGTTATCCATCAGCTATTATGACCTTGGCTATAAGGCCGGTGAAATGGCTTACGAGATTTTGGCCAACGGCGCAGATGTTTCCACCATGGAAATCGAATCAGCTCCTCAGGTAACCAAGCTGTATAATCCGGCAATCAGTGAAGAACTGGGACTTCAGATTCCGGATGGTTACGAGGCGATTTCAGCTGAATAAAGAAAAATAAATAAAGCGGAATAAAAAACATGGACTGCTGCTTGCGGGAAACCAAGGCAGCAGTCTACTGTGCGTTTTTCGTTCTATAAGAAATTCCTCTGAATTTCCTATAGAACAAAAGCCCTCCGGGCAGGAGTGTACTGGGTTGGAGAGGAGTTATGTCGCTAAAGCGACCCAACCCAGGCGGAGAATTCTGCAAAGCAGGATTCCTTTTCAGATAAAAGATTCCGCAGAGAAAGAGAGGAATGGACAAATATGATAATAACAACGATGGCGGCTCTGGACCCCATGAGTTTAATAAGAGGACTTCCGGGAAATATAGCCCAGGGACTGATTTGGGGAATCATGGCCCTGGGAGTTTACATTACCTACCGGATTTTGGATTTTGCAGATTTGACGGTAGACGGCTCTCTGGCCACAGGCGGAGCGGTGGCTATTATGCTGATACAGGGTGGGATGAATCCGGCCCTTTCTCTGGTCTTTGCCTTTTTGGCAGGTATGGCGGCTGGCTTTGCTACAGGAATCCTTCATACAGCCTTAGGAATACCGGGAATCCTGGCCAGTATTTTGACCCAGGTTTCTTTGTATTCTGTGAACCTGGGAATCATGGGAAAATCTAATCAGAGTGTGGGAATTGCAGCCCAGAACAGCCTGGTGGTTTCCTCCCGTTCTCTTACAGGCAGCAGCAGTTATGTGCTGTTTTTGAAACTGATTGTGGGATGTCTGGTTTTAGTGGCCATTATTTACTGGCTTTTCGGTACAGAACTGGGGGCTTCCATCCGTGCTACGGGATGCAATCCTCAGATGGCCAGGGCGCAGGGAATCAACACCAATTTTACCAAGGTGATTGCCCTTATGATTTCCAACGGCCTGGTAGGCTTATGCGGCGGTGTATACGCTCAGTTCCAGGGAGCGGCTGATGTAAATGCAGGACGGGGAGCTATTGTTATCGGACTGGCAGCAGTGATTATCAGCGAGGTTATCTTTGGCAAGCTGTGTGCGGGAAAAAAGATTGCATTTGCCTATACTCTGGCAGCTGTTTTTGTAGGAGCAATTTTATATTTTATTGCCTATGCGCTGGTTATGTGGTTCGGCGTTGACTCAAACTATATGAAGTTATTCTCTGCTCTGGTCGTAACCTGCTTTTTGGCTGTGCCATATCTGAAGGGCAGATATATGGTGAGAAGGAGGATGGCAAAATAATGGGATATATGTTGGAAATACAGGATGTGCATAAAACCTTTAATATAGGGACTATCAATGAAAAGGTGGCTTTAAACGGTGTGAACCTGAATCTGAATCCCGGTGATTTTGTGACGATTATCGGCGGAAACGGAGCCGGAAAATCTACTACCCTGAACGCTATTGCAGGGGTATGGCCTATTGACCAGGGAAAAATCATTGTAGACGGTGTGGATATTACTAAATTACCGGAGCATAAACGGGCTGTACACCTGGGAAGAGTATTCCAGGACCCTATGATTGGCACGGCAGCCACTATGTCTATTGAGGAAAATATGGCTATTGCCGCCAGAAGAGGAGAGAGAAGGGGCCTTGGCTGGGGCATTTCCAGAAAAGAAAGGGAAAACTATAAGACCCATTTAAAAGAACTGAACCTGGGCTTGGAAGAACGTCTCAGCACGAAGGTAGGATTGCTGTCAGGAGGCCAGCGTCAGGCTATTACCCTGTTGATGGCAGCCATGAAGAAGCCTAAGCTGCTTCTTCTGGATGAGCATACTGCCGCACTGGACCCTAAGACAGCGGCAAAGGTGCTGGAGATTTCAGACAAAGTAATCCAGGAATACAATCTTACGGCTATGATGGTTACCCACAATATGAAAGACGCAATTGCCCACGGAAACCGTCTGATTATGATGCATGAGGGCAGAATCATCTATGACGTGGCCGGGGAAGAAAAGAAAAAGCTTCATGTGTCTGACCTGCTGATGAAATTTGAAGAGGCCAGCGGCGGCGAATTCGCCAATGACAGAATGATGCTGGCATAAATTTTTATATGACAAATTCGGAGGCTGCTCCGTGAAATCCGGGAAAGAAAAAGATTTTTTCCTTTGGGATTTTACGGGGCAGCTTTTTATGGGTGGCCCGCTACACCTGCGCTATAATTTTTTGGAAAAGATTGACAAGAAAGAAATAAATATGGTATATAACATATGGAAGGTAGTTATAACTAACTAAAGTAAGTTTATGCTAATTGCATTTAATCCAAAATCCTCTAAAGACAGAGGCCGAAGAGTCGGAAGGAGCTAAAGATGCATTTCTGCAAGACACTTAAATGAGGAGGGATACTGGAGGTACGCCGATGAAAGTAACGCAGCAGAAATGTATATTCAGACGTTCCCACCGTTTGGCCCCTTGTACATTGAAGGCGAGGATAGAGGAAACAAAAAAGCGGCAGCCATATAGTAAAATTTTTAAAGGAAGAAAGGAAGGAAAGATGAAAGCAAAGAAAAGAAAACAGAGCTTTCTGCCCCAAGTTGTAGGAATCATCCTTGCCCTTTTTGTGGGGGCAGGCTTTCCTGCTGTTCTGGTACAGGCGGCCAGCGGTACAGTCTACACCTGCGCCATTCACCCCTGCTACCGGCATCCGGTTACAGGAGAGATTGAAGATTCGGGAGGAGAGGCTTCTTATGCTACAGGACAGGGAATGGTGGAGGGGGCCGTGTATCCCACAGGTATTTTAGAATTGACTGACAGCGGTGAATATTACCTTACCATACGCATGAGCCTGATGAGTTACACTTCAGGCCACAGCTTTTGGGTGCAGAATGTGGGAGACACAGGATGGGCTACTCCGGCTTTGGGAGTTACCGGAGAAGGAACAGACAGCAACGGAGCTACCAATGATATTTGTATCCAGGTACCTAGTGAAAATTGTGTGGTAAGAGGAGCTATGTATGTGGAATCTATGGGCAGGGATGTTGTTTTTTATTTGTATCCAAGTGATTTTACCGCAGGAAATAACACAGATATGAATGCCACCATAGTAACCACTGCCTCGGGCACAGAAGAAAACAGCGGTACAGGCACCAGCCAGAGTAACACAGACGGCAGCCAGAACACCACATCTTCCGGTTCCTCCCAGACTGCATCTTCAGGAAGCTCCGGAGGTACACTGTCTTCTTCTGGTCTTTCTGCTTCTGCTTCAGCACCGGAGGGAGCTTCCCAGAGCAGCGAAGAGGAAAGCCAAGAGAGTACCCAAGAAGTGACGAAGCTGGAAAATACTATCCAGGACCCTGCGGATTCTTCCGGAGAGACAGAAACCCTATCTGGGGAGGATACAGAGCTGAACCAGGCCCAGGGACTGAGTCTGTCTACGGAAACAGAAGAGAGCCAGGGAAGCAACGGGCAGGTACAAAGCAGCAGTGCAGCAGCCATAGCTGCGGCCGTGACGGTATCCGGACTGATTCTCATGGGAACGGCAGCAGTGATTGTGTATTTCTTCCGAAGAAACTGGCGCAGATGGGGCGGAGGATTTGATGATGACGAGATGTAGAAAAGGGAAAGAAAAGAGGAGGCTGGCAGGTATTTTGTTTCTGGCAGCTTTGTCCTGGGGCTCTTTCAGTGGATGCGTGGACCAAAGCGGAGGGGGAGAGACAGAAGCGAGCGGCCAGGCCAGCGTACGAACTCTTTTGGAAATCACAGACCCACAGGAAAAAGCAGCGGTAGAGGCAGCGAAGGGAAAGGTTGCAGCCATGGGAGAAGAACCCAGAATCATTGCCACCTCCCCGGCTGTAGCTCAGATATGCGATTATTTGGAGCTGGATTTGGTAGGGGTGTGTTCCAGCTCTGTTTCCGCTATACCGGAACGGTATCGGGATGCGGAGCAGGTGGGAACAGCCATGAGTCCGGACATGGAGATTGTGGCTTCCCTGTCTCCGGACTGGATATTAAGTCCCTCCAGCCTGCAGTCAGATTTGCAGCCTAAATATGAAGCCATTGATACGGACTGGGCTTTTCTGAATCTGCGCAGCGTCCAAGGCATGTACCGCTCCATTCAGGAGCTGGGAGAGATTTTCAAAAGAGAAAACCAGGCTCAGCAGCTGGTGGGGGAATTCACAGATTTTTATGAGGAATACAAGGATAAAAACCAAGGGAAGGAATCTCCACAGGTCTTGATACTGATGGGGCTTCCGGGAAGTTATATCATTGCCACGGAAAATTCTTATGTAGGAAGCCTGGTAGAGCTGGCCGGAGGTGAAAATGTGTACGGCGGCACGGACCAGGAATTTCTCACTGTAAATACAGAGGATATGAAAACCAAGGAACCAGATGTGATTCTGCGGGCAGCTCACGCCCTGCCGGACCAGGTAGTGGAAATGTTCAAAGAGGATTTTGACACAAATGATATTTGGAAGCATTTTCAGGCGGTTCAGGAAGGAAGAGTTTACGACCTAACCTATGAATATTTTGGCATGAGTGCAAACTTTAATTATCCCCAGGCATTGGAAGAACTGCAGCCCATGCTTTACCCCGAAAATGCAGAGGATGAAGAAAAGGCCAGAGAAAACAGTGAAAAAGCTGCTGGAGCGGCGGAGGATAGTCAGGCCTCCCAGGAGACAGATGAAGCTGCACAGAAAGAAATTACCAAGCAGGAGGAATAGGAATGAGTGAAGAAAAGCAGAAAATTTCCGGAAAAGAAATAGGGCCCTCAGAACTTCAGGGGCAGGATAAGAGCCGGAAAAACAGAAAAAAAGCAAGAGCGGTCCTGTCCTTTCTGGTTTTGTCGGTACTGCTGCTTATTCTTATTTTTGCATCCGTAAATATCGGCAGTCTGAAAGTGTCCATGGGAGAACTGTACAGAGGATTGTTTGTAGAACGGATAGAGAATGTGGCGGCAATTTATGATTTACGTTTTCCCAGAATTGTGATTTCTCTTTTCGCCGGAGCTGCGGTGGCGGTGTCCGGTGTATTATTTCAGGCGGTTCTGAAAAATCCTTTAGCGGACCCGGGAATCATCGGTATTTCCAGCGGGGCCAGCTTTACGGCTGTGCTGGTAACGGCATTTTTGCCCGGACTGTACCTTTTTACCCCATTCTTTGCTTTTGCAGGAGGAGTGCTGGCCTTTTTCCTGGTATACAGCCTGTCCTGGAGGGGAGGACTGAGCCCTCTGCGTATCATACTTACCGGTGTGGCAGTAAACGCTATGTTTACCGGACTTTCCGATGGACTAAACGCTATGACAGGGGGAAACTCTTCGGGAGTAGCTTCTATTGTGGAAGGAAATATTACCCAGAAAACCTGGGACGATGTGTATACCTTGCTGCCTTATGTGCTGGCAGGTCTTGTGCTGGCTCTTTTCTTTTCCGGTGTGTGCAACCTTATGGCTTTGGAGGATAAAACGGCCAGAGGCCTGGGAGTAAATGTGAATCTTATGCGGATTTTTATTTCCCTGATAGCTGTACTTTTAGCCAGTATTTCCACAGCCGTGGCGGGAGCCATCAGTTTCCTTGGCCTTATTGTGCCACATATGGGAAGGCTTCTGGTGGGCAGCGACCACAGAGCTTTGGTACCTTTTTCTATGCTGGCAGGGGCCTTTGCCTTTTTGCTTGCGGACACCATTGGAAGAACGGCGGCCCCACCCTATGAAATTTCAGCTGCTATTATTATGAGTGTCATTGGCAGTCCCTTCTTTATCCTTTTACTGAGGAGGTCAAAAAAGTATGGAGCATGAGAAGAAAAAACCGGCTATGGAAGCCAGGGGTCTTTCTTTTTCCTATGGAAAAAACAAGGTATTGCGGGATATATCCTTTACCATTGAAGAGGGAAAGATTACAACTATCATGGGAGCTAACGGCTGCGGAAAGTCTACGCTTTTTCAGTTGATGACGAAAAATCTCTATCCTGGAAAGGGGAATATCTTTCTCCATGGAAAGAATATCCAGAACCTGGGATTAAAGGATTTTGCCAAGCGGGTTTCTATTGTACACCAGTACAATACTTCAGCAGATGACATCACAGTGGAACGTCTGGTTTCCTTTGGCCGGACCCCTCACATGAAGCTGATGCAGAGCAGGAGCGATGAGGACGAAAGGCTGATACAATGGGCCATGGAAGTCACCAATGTAGAAAAATACAGGGACAGGGAGATAAGCCGCCTTTCCGGAGGCCAGAGGCAGAGAGTCTGGATAGCCATGGCCCTGGCTCAGAATACCAGAATTCTTTTTCTGGACGAGCCCACTACTTATCTGGATATCCGGTACCAGATTGAGATATTGCAGCTGATTCAAAAATTGAACCGGGATTATGGTATTACCATTATCATGGTGCTGCATGATATGAACCAGGCTATTCATTATTCCCACCGGATTATCGGCCTGAAGGAAGGAAAGGTAGCTGTCCAGGGAGTGCCGGAGGAGGTTGTGGATGAAGAGTGTATCCGGAAATTATATGGAATTTCCCTGGATGTAGTGTCTGTCAGAGGCAGAAGATTTGTTATGACAGTATAAGATAATAAAATTACAGCTCTGAAAAAAGGAGAATAGAGGATGAAGAAAAATAATCCATTTCGTATTTTGTGGATAGCCCTGGGCTTTCTTTGCCTGGGACTGGGAAGTATAGGAATTCTGCTGCCCATACTGCCTACAGTGCCTTTTTATCTGGCCACGGTGTTTTGCTTTGCCAAAAGTTCCAAAAGGCTTCATGACTGGTTTATAGGCACAGGTCTTTACAAGCGGCATTTAGAAAGCTTTGTGCAAAAGAAATCCATGAGTATGAGGAGCAAGCTTTCTATTGTGGGAACAGTAACGGTTATCATGGCAGCAGGTTTTTTCATGATGAGCAATGTTCCGGCAGGCAGAATCTGTCTGGCTGTAGTCTGGGTCTGCCATTTATATTATTTTTTCTTCCGGGTGAAAACCTTACGCCCGGAGGAAGTGTGAGAAGATAGGAAACAAAATATGATTAAAAAACGACTGATTGGGCTTTTGACCCATGCTAAAAAATACATTCTGTATCAGGTAGTCTGGCAGTGGCTGTCTTTGCTCTGCCAGGTACTGGTGATTTATTGTGTGTCCATGGTTCTGGAGCAGTCTCTTTTCCGGGAGATAACCGGAAAAGGAGCATTTGGGTATGGTGCTGTTATGGCGGCGGCCATGGGACTGCGGTTTTTCTGCGACCGGCAGGCCTCCCATGCCTCTTACCTGGCCAGTGTGGATGTAAAGAGGATTCTCAGGGAAAAAATTTATGGAAAGCTTCTGCGGCTGGGAGCCGGATACCGGGAAAAAGTGTCTACTGCTCAGGTGGTGCAGATGGCTGCAGAAGGTGTGGAACAGCTGGAAACCTATTTTGGGAAATATCTGTCCCAGCTTTTCTATAGCCTGCTGGCTCCTGTGACCCTATTTGTGCTGTTATCTTTTGTCAATTGGAAAGCCAGCCTGGTACTGCTAATCTGCGTACCTTTGATACCTTTGTCTATTGCGGCAGTGCAGAAACTGGCTAAGCGGCTGCTGTCTAAATATTGGGGGATTTATACGGAGCTTGGAGACAGCTTCCTGGAAAATCTTCAGGGATTAACTACATTGAAAATCTATCAGGCGGACCAGGAAAAAGCAGAGAATATGGACCGGGAGTCTCAGCGGTTCCGCAAGATTACCATGAAGGTCCTTACTATGCAGCTGAATTCCACCAGTGTTATGGATATTATCGCTTACGGAGGGGCTGCGGTTGGAATGATGGTAACGCTCATCCAGTTTCGGGCAGAAGCTGTCAGCCTTCATGGAGCCTTGATGCTGGTGCTTTTGGCTTCAGAATTTTTTATCCCTCTCCGGCTTTTAGGCTCCTTTTTTCATATCGCCATGAACGGTATGGCGGCCAGTGATAAGATATTTGCTCTTTTAGATTTGCCAGAGCCTGAGATTCAGGGAGAGGAGCTGAAAGAAAAGAATCCGGGTATCCGCCTTTCTGAAGTCCGGTATGCTTATGAGCCTCAAAGAGAAATCCTGAAAGGTATTTCCATGGAGCTTCCACGGGGAAGTTTTACGGCTATTGTGGGAACCTCCGGCTGCGGAAAAAGTACCATAGCTTCCATCCTTACAGGGCGGAACAGAGGGTATGAGGGAAGTGTAATGCTAGGAGAAAAGGAATTGTTCCGTGTGTCAGAAAAAAGCCGGATGGAACATATTACCCTGGTGAACCACAACAGCTATCTGTTTAAGGGAACTGTGGAGGACAATTTGCGGATGGGAAAACCGGATGCGGAAAAAGATGAACTGATACAGGCTTTAAAGAGAGTAAACCTCTGGGGCTATCTGGAGGGGCAGCAGGGACTGGAGACTCAGGTACTGGAAAAAGGCAGCAATTTTTCCGGCGGTCAATGCCAGAGGCTGGCCATTGCCAGGGCATTGCTCCATGACACACCTATTTATATTTTCGACGAAGCGACCTCCAATATTGACGCCGACAGCGAGGAAATGATAATGAAGGTTATCCGTGAGCTGGCCAGGACCAGAACCATTCTGTTGATTTCTCACCGCCTTGCTAATGTGGTGGAAGCAGGGCGGATTTATATGATGAAAGACGGAGCTATTTCCCAGGCAGGAACCCATGAAGAGCTGATGACTGCAGGAGGAGATTATAAGAAGCTGTATCAATTTCAAATGGAATTGGAGCAGTATGGAAAGGAGGCCAGGGGATGAAAAAACAGCAAAAGTATGAAGGGATAAACAAGAGAGAAGGGGAGGCTGGAAGAAGAAGCGGGCTTCAGATAATGGGAAAGCTTATAGGACTGGTAAAGCCTCTGCTTCCTATTATGCTCTGTGCTGTTATCCTGGGGACTGCAGGGTACCTCTGCGCTATTTTTCTGACCATTTTAGCTGGCTGGGGTATTCTACATATATTGCCGGAAACCTTAGGCACGGAAATTCTGGTAGGAAGAAGCCTGGGAACAGCAGGGGTAAAGACGCTGTTTGCAGCTCTTGGAATTTTGGCCCTGCTGCGGGGAATCCTTCATTATGGTGAGCAGTATTGTAATCATTTTATAGCCTTTAAGCTGCTGGCCATAATCCGGCATAAGGTGTTCAAGGCTCTGCGTAAACTCTGCCCGGCTAAGCTGGAGGGTAGAGACAAAGGAAATCTGATTTCCGTACTTACCTCAGATATAGAGCTTTTGGAGGTCTTTTATGCCCACACCATTTCACCGGTGGCCATAGCGGTGCTGACTTCCCTGCTTATGCTGGGATTTCTGGGAAATCTTTCCCCGTTTGCCCTTCTTCCGGCACTGGCCGGATACCTGACAGTGGGAGCTGTGATTCCCCTGGTATATGGGAAAAGGGGAGCTGATAAAGGAATGGAATTTCGCAATGCTTTCGGGAAGCTGAATAGTTTTATTCTGGATTCTCTCCGGGGATTAGACGAAACCATTCAGTATCAGAGAGGAGAAGAAAGAGGGCGCAAGATGGAAGAACTGTCCAAGGGATTGGGCGGACTGCAAAAAGGTCTGAATCGCCTGGAAGCTTCCCAAAGGTCGGTGACAAACCTGGCTATTTTGGGCTTTTCCCTTGCAGAATTGTTTTTGATGGCAGGTTTATATCAGATAGGAAATGTGGATACCACGGCAATGCTTATAGCACCTATAGGCCTGATGGGCTCTTTTGGACCGGTTACTGCCTTGGCCAGTCTTTCCAATAATTTGAATCAGACTTTAGCCAGCGGGGAGAGGGTGCTTTCTCTTCTGGAAGAGGAACCTAAGGTGAAGGAATTGTCCGGGCAGGAGGAAACCCGGTTCCAGGGAGGAACTGCGGAGCATGTGGATTTTTCCTATGGCCAGGAGCAGATTCTCCAGGATTATTCTATGGAAATCCCAAAAGGAAGGATTATTGGCATACACGGAGCCAGCGGTTCCGGAAAGTCTACCCTACTGAAGCTGTTTATGCGCTTCTGGGATGTGCAGGGAGGACAAGTGAAAATAAGCGGAAAGGACGTCCGGAACATTAATACCGGAGATTTAAGGCATATGGAGTCCTATGTCACCCAGGAGACTCATCTTTTCCATGATTCTATTGCCAACAATATTGGAATCGGAAAACCGGGAGCCACCAGAGAAGAAATTATGGAGGCGGCCAGGAAAGCTGCCATCCATGACTTTATCCAGACCCTGCCTAAGGGATATGACACAGAGGTAGGAGAATTGGGGGACACTTTGTCAGGAGGAGAAAGACAGCGAATTGGTATTGCCCGGGCTTTTCTCCACGATGCACCTTTTCTGCTTCTGGACGAGCCTACCAGTAATCTGGATGCGCTGAATGAGGGAATCATCCTGAAATCCCTGAAAGAAGAGAGAGGAGACAAAACCGTGGTGCTGGTGTCCCACAGACGGTCCACCATGAACCTGGCGGACCAGGTGTTTGAGATGAAACAGGGGCGGCTGTCATGAGGATGGCATCTATACAAAAAGCCATAGAAAGTCTTGTAGGCGGGGGCTCCTTGTGCAAAAGAATATTTGGGAAAGTAATCGAAAAAAACGGTTGACGAATTTGGAAAAAACGGTTGACGAATTTGGAAAAAACGGTTATACTGAACTTAAATAATCACTTATGAAAAGTGAACGTAAAAACGGATCTTTACAGTTCCGTTTTTCATTTAGATTTATATTCACATTTAAAAAGTGAATATAAATAAAAGGAGGAAATTGCATGAATAAGTATCAGGAAATTGAAGTAAAATTTAGTCTGAAAAATTTGGAAGAGGTGGAACAAAAATTAAATGAAGTA
>NHCFR01400__coassemble_1209_pt1 | contig 13805 bp, 10 predicted proteins | sample NHCFR01400__metabat2_high_PE_048 | metagenome-assembled genome bin NHCFR01400
GCTAAAGCGACCCGCCGCAGGTGGAGAATCCTGCAAAGCAGGATTCTTTTTCATTATACCCGTTCTTATACAAAAGAACAACGGGTTTCCTCTCTGAACAGTTCTTGGCCGAAAGGGGTTTTTATGGAATAAGTTTATTTACATCCATAGGTTATCTGCCGCCAGCTAATGTGATTAGCTGACGGCTATTTTCTTTTTTTATCTGCTTTTTTGCGGCTGAATTTTTGCAGTTAGACTTTAAATAATGGGATAAGTATATTATAATTCAGTAAAAAATAGTGCAAGGAGAAAAATATGAGTACACAAGAAGAGAAGGTCCAGTATCTGAACTGTGAACACAAAATAGTATATATCCTTTTAATGACTGCCGCCGGTATGATGGGAGCCTATACCTTTAATCTGAGAGGCGGAGTTTTCTGCAATGCCCAGACCGCAAACTTTGTTATGATGTCCATTGCCTTCGGAAAAAAGCAGCTTTCGGAAGGCTTCTATTATTTAATTCCCATTTCTGCTTATTTTCTGGGGACTTTTATCTCAGAAGTCCTGCCTTCCCCGGTGAAACGCTTTAAATTCCTGCGTTGGGATACTTACCTGGTGGCTTTTGAGGCCATTACCCTTTTTGGCATTGGCTTTATACCACTGAGCGTACCGGACCATGTGGTGCAGGTTATCATAAATTTTATTGCCTCCATGCAGTACAATACTTTCCGGCAGGCGGAAGGAGTGCCTATGGCTACTACCTTTTGCACCAATCACTTGCGGCAGATGGGCATAGCGGGGGCCAGGATTCTGCGGAAAAAGGACTTTAGGGCACTGAGCAGAATGTTTCTTCACGGCGCCATGATTGCCTGCTTTTTCCTGGGGGGATTTATCCTTACCCTGGCCTGCGGGCCTCTGAGAGAGAAAGCCATCTGGTTGGCTTTGCTTCCTGTCTTGGCCGTGCTGTGCAAGCTGGTCCATGGAGATTTGACCGTGGAACATCAGCTTTTGGGGCGTGTTCCCTCCGGCCATTAAAGCTTTTAGAATTGATACTATTGTGATAATTTTCTATAGGATATTGATAGACACTCTCCCTATTCGAACGTATAATAAGGAAACCAAACAGATAGGTCAGCGAGAGCAAGTATTCCTGCGCACAGAAGTCCTTGGAAATCTATGGCCAAAACTGATAACCCCGCTGCCTGCAGCGGAGGACTTCATTCAGAGAAAAATAATAAAAAGAATAAAGGAGAGATACATATGGATAACAGATACCGCAGAGACCATGAGATGGCATATTTTTCAGATGAGAGTGTTATTGAGCAGCAGATGGTAACAAAAAAAGCAATCCGGGAGTACAATACGGTAATGCCCTTTGAAGGAAAGAAGGGTATGGAGTGTTTGGACAGAACGGGAATGAAGCATGGAAAAAATGTATATTTTGAGCCGCCCTTTCACTGTGAATATGGAAGCCACATTGAATTGGGAGAAAATTTTTATGCCAATACCAATTGTGTGATGCTGGATGTGGGGAAAATCACTATTGGGAAAAATGTTTTGTTCGGCCCTAATGTTTCTATATATACAGCGGGACACCCCATTCATCCGGACAGCAGAAATTCCGGCTATGAATACGGAATCGCCGTGACTATCGGCGATAACGTGTGGATTGGAGGAAGCTGTGTAATTCTGCCAGGTGTAAAAATTGGCAATAATGCTGTGATTGGTGCTGGAAGCGTAGTCACAAAAGACATTCCGGATAACGTATGCGCAGCCGGAAACCCCTGCAGAGTATTGCGGGAAATCACGGAAGAAGACAGGCCCTACTATTTCCGAGACAGAAAATTCGACGACGAAGTATGGGAAAAGATTAAGAATAAATAATGTAATATAATAAATGCAATATAACAAAAAAGAAACCCTCTTATTAGATTTGGTCTGATAAGAGAGTTTCTTTTTTATTTCAGGAAGCTACTTTCCCATATAATCCCATCACTGGAAATATCTGGTTTCGCAGAATCAAGTATTCTGCGAAAAATCATGACTTTATTATAAGCACTTTTCTTTCTAAAATCAATAAAAATTCGTATAAAAACCGGATTCGAGAGGGTTTCTTTTGGTTATGACAAAAATTGGTAGATTTCTGACCAAGAATCCAGGTCGAATTATCAAAAATAAAACAAAAAATAAAAAATAAGACAGAAAATTTTTCGCAGAATACTTGATTCTGCGAAAAAAAATAATTCTGCTCTTCTTTATGTTTCCTGTACATTGTATGGACGGGTTATTACAAGAGGTAAAAAGAAAAATCATAAATAACGATAGATAGAAATTGGTTAAAGGAGGAAAGAAAAGTGAAGATGAAGCCAAAGCTAAAAAAAGGACTTGCCTGTCTCCTTATATTTCTGATGGCCGTTTCGGTACAGGGTAATTTTGCTCTGTATGCGGAGGCCTCTGAAGTACAGCCGGATTTAGGACAGCAAAATTCGGGGCAAAGCTTCCGGGAGGAGGCTGAAAGCCCAGGGGCTTCTCAGGAAGCCGATGCATCGGGAGGGGAAAATCAAAATCTGAGAACGGTTTCGCAGGATATTAGTGCCCAAGAGAGTCTGCAGGGGGACAATAAGTCTTCGCAGGAACAACAGGGAACTATTGCACAGGACCCAGGCTCAGAGGACTCAGACTTAAAGGAGTCAGACACACAGGGGATTGACACACAAGGGCAAGATTCCGAAAGCCAGAGCCCTGAAAATCCTGGCACGCAGGAAGGGAATGCCGGGACAACGGAATCTTCCACAGGTAAACAGCCATCACAGGGCGCTCCCCAGGACACTCCGGAAAATTCTTCAGAAAACTCCCTGCCGGAAGACGGCGGTGAAGAGGGAAACGGTGATGAGGGAAATGGAGCAGAAAACAGTCCGACAAACGGGCTGCAGACAGGCCCTAGTGTGGTCAGCTGGAACTGGGTGGACGACAATGAAATCTTCCTGTGGTCAGAAGAGAACCAGAGATGGGAGAGAAGCTTTCCGGGAATCAGTGAAAGCAATCCGCTGGATAAGGAAACTCTTCAGAGTATGCTTCCCCAGTTTATAAAGGCACAGGTGGAAATCATAGCTTCCCAAGAAGCTGAGAGTGCAGCCGGGGATAGTCAGGGGGAAAACGATACATCTGCTTCCCACATAGGGCAGCAGGACACTGTCCTGACAGAAGAACAAGAACTTCCTCTGACATGGGATTTAAGCCAATATCCGGACAGCGCTTACACAGGAGAATACCTGATAAAGGCAGCTCTTCCCCAGGGATATGCTTTGGGAGAGGATACTCCTGCTTTAGAGGCAGCACTGGTGCTGGAGGGGGCTTCCCTTCGTGCATTAAGTGACCATCTGGTAGAAGGAGTAACGCCTAAGGGAACTACAATCAATCTGTTTGATTATTGGATTAGCGGTCGAGATGACGCTGATAATGCAAATCCTGTCAACTTTCTGAATAGGGGCATTAACGCAGGCCACGACTTGAAGTTCCGCACTAATCCGGGCACTGGGGATAATATAAATAACTATACAGGAAGTGCCAGTCCACATACAGGTATTGTCCAGAACATGTTAGATGCAGAAGGCTATCCTACAATGAACGGTAACAATGGAGAGTCTCTAAGCTATTTGTTCAGCGGCAGCCAGCATGAAGGAAAAGCATCTTATATGGATGTGGGAGGACTTCTGCAGGTAGATAAGGACGGATACTATTACTATAACAGTCGAGAAAACTTTGCTTCCTTTGAGAGGGTACGGGCAGCTTTCTTCTCTATGATACCTGGGGCGTCCGACCGGGAGGAAGAAGCCCGGAAGGACAGTTTTTTCCTTTCAATGAAGGCAGTGATGTTTTTACAGAACAGAGAGGAAACCTCACCCAGAATGATATTACTTCAACCAGTGGAATAATTAACCACTATTTTGGGGTCAACATGTCCACCCGCTTTATCCAGAGGTACGGCGGACATACAGATGAGAATCGAACTCAGGCGGTAACCTATGAATTCAGCGGAGACGATGATGTGTGGGTATTCATCGACGGGGTTCTGGTAGCAGACCTTGGAGGAATTCATGATATGGCTTCCCTGAGCATTGACTTCGAAACAGGAAGAATTTCTATTAACAATAGCTCTAATGGAACTCTGAAGAGTAAATTTGGGGCAGCCGGAAAACCTACAACCGGAGCAGCCTGGTCCGGCGATACCTTTGCAGACAATACCTACCATACCCTGGACTTTTTTTACCTGGAGAGAGGAAACACAGACTCCAATATGAGCCTGAAATTCAACCTGGTTACCGTTCCGGAAAGTGAGATTATCAAAGTAGACCAGATTGGAGAGGCTGTCCCTGGAGCCAGATTTACTCTTTATGCTACCGGAGCAGATTATCAGGTGGATGATAATTCAACCGTAGTGGCAACAGGAGTTACTGACGAAGAAGGCCAATTTATTCTGGTAGATGACGAAGGCTTTATTGTCAGTCTCAACGATTTGTACAGCAAGGGCCACAGAAATTTTGTTCTGCGGGAGACGTATATACCTTCCGGCTACCGATGCGCCGGAGACATGTATCTGTATATACCGGAGGACACTAGGGTTCCCGTATTGCTTTCTGCTAATCCATGGGACACCGGAGCTTACGCCAGTCCCAAGGTTACGGTGACAACGGGGTCAACGGGAAATCTGACCGGAGGCGGTAATTATAATCTGGATAATGGAGGGCTGCTTTTCGGCGTGGTTCTTCAGTATGATGAAAGCGGAAATTTTGCAGATACCAATGCCTGGCATCCGGTTTCCGGAAATCCGGAAGAGGGATGGATTGTATCCCAAAGCGCAGGTATGGAAGCTATTTTGACAGCAGCAAAGAGTAATCCTTACATATTTGAGATAGACGCCAGCGGTTCCTATAAGACAGAAATCGAGAATATGCCGGGAGATATTAAGTCCTATTACTATATGCTGGAACATCCCAGTGAGAGTAATGTAAAGTACACCGTGGCCTACTATTACACCAGTGCCTCTTCTATACAAGAGGCCACGACCAGCAACACACGAAGAGTAGACAGTGACTACAGCGATGACTTTGACCGGGAATTCGCCGCAAGGCTCTATGTTCCCAACATTCTGAACCGCCTGTATGTGCAGAAGCTGGATGATGAAGGGAGTCCGGTAGAGAAAGAGGCTGCCTTCAGTCTCTACGAAGCTACAGAGGGAGTTAGGGTTAAGGAGGACGGAACCTTAGAAATAGCAGAGGGAATACAGCCTTATGATACGGTAACGACTGCTGACCTTACGGAGTCCCTTGGGGAATCCGGAAAAGGCGTGGGTGTTTTTCCAAGCTCAGGAGGAGGACTTCCTGTTGGAACGTATTATTTAGTAGAGACTTCTGCTCCTGACGGATATAAGCTGAACACAAAAGCTGCCAGGATTATTATAGATAGTACAGGGGTTTATGCAGACGCAGGAGAGGAAGGAGACGGAATAACTGTAAGCCGAGGCTTGGGCGCTCTGGTGTACAGTATGCGGCAGTTTGCTGTAGACGATGACGTAGATGCTACGCTCCATGACGTAAGTGCAGAGCTGCAGATAAGTACATCTTATGAAACAGAAAGCGGAGGAAATTGGAATTCTACTGACCCGGCTAAGGAGAGTCATTTTCAATATGGAGAAGGTGCTCCGGCCCTTCAGTACACGCCCATGGAGGGACATTCCGGTTTTCTGGTTACAGACACAGGATGGTCCAGACTGAATATTATCCAGTGCCTGGAACATGATGATACTATAAGCTCCCCTAAGCAGGAGCTAGGTGAGGACCAAAGCCTAAATAACCTGTATTCCGGCGTTACTATGGTGCAGGTGGCAAACCAGAGAATCGGCAACCTGACTGTTTCCAAAACAGTTACTGCAGAAAATGGGGAAACTCCACCAGCAGACCAGGAATTTACTTTCCAGCTTACCTTGACCGACGAAGAGGGAACGGCACTGGAAGGAAGTTATACCGGTACAGTTTACCAAGGCGATGCAGCCCAGACTCCGGTATTGAACCTGAAAAACGGAGATACCTTTACCTTGAAGGCCAGCCAGGAGCTGCGGATTACAGGAATCCCTTCAGACAGCAAATTTATAGTGGAAGAAACCCAGATACCCGCCGGATTTATTCCTTCTGTTACCGTAAACAATACGCCTGTTTCCGGCGGAACAAAAGGGGAGGGAACCATAGGAGTAGGACAGGAACAAACCGTACAGGTAGCCTTCACCAACACCTATTCCAATACGGTGACACTTACCGGGGATACAGCACTGAAAGGACAGAAGACTTTGGAGGGAGGACCTCTGACAGGAACTGATTTCAGCTTTACCTTAGAAGCAGCAGACGATGCTACCAGAACAGCAATTGAAAAGGGAATTATCGTGATAGCAGAAGGCGGAGGCCAGGCTGCAGTACCAGGAGCAGATTTAAGTACACCCCAGGAGTTTACTTTTGGCAATGTGACGATTAAAGATGCGGGAACCTATTCCTTCCTCATAAAAGAAAATCTGCCGGAGGGTGTTACAGCAGATAGCCCCAGCAAGGACAATATTACCTATGACACTCATGAGGCTAAGGTTACTATAGCGGTAACAGCGGATGAGGCTACAGGTCTTTTAAGTGCAAAGGTAGCCTACGACAATACATCTGCTCCCAGTACCGGAGATAAGGTACTGACAGACAAGGCGGCCTTCACCAATGCCGTAACTTCCCGGCTTGCTTTTACAAAGGTGAACAAAGATGGTGAGGTTCTGGGAGGCGCAAAGTTTGTTCTGTACAGGTTAAACTGCCGGGACACAGAAAATCATGACCATGCAAGTGACAGTATCCAAGTCAAGGATAACGGAAGCCTGGCAGATGATTATCCATATGCAAGCTGCTGGACCCAAGTGGGAATCCAGGAATCCTCGGCAGGAACTGGCTCTGTTACATTCCAAAACATTCCGGTATCCGGCGAGTATCGCTTAATAGAATATATGGCTCCTGATGGATATACACTTCCTAACGGTCAGTGGAGAGTAATCTACGACAGTAATGAAAATAAATTTGTCTTTCCTCAAAACAGCGCTGTGGGAAATCCGCCTGCTGTGGAGGAAGACCAGAATACCAATGAATACAAGATAACCAACTACAGACCCAGTGAACTGCCCTTTGCAGGAAATGTGGGAATCGCCAAGTTCCTGTCCCTGGGAGCCGGACTTATGATTCTGGGCATCTTAGGCGGCCTGTGGTACTGGAAGAAACGGCGGACAGTAGTGTAAAAAGCTGCTGACGTCAAAGTATTTTAGTTGGATATGGGCGGCGGCCGGGCCGCCCCGCAGATAAATATCCATAATAAAAAAGTCTCAAGGAGGAATTTTTAATGAAGACGAAAAAGAAAACAAAGTTTTCAAAAGTCCTGGCATTTTGCCTGGCAATGGTATTGGCTCTGTCCATGAGCGTAACGGCTTTTGCAGCTATCAGCAGCTCATCAACAGCCGACTTTACAGTAACCGGATTTGATACAGACAAAGAAGTCGAAGTATCTGCCTACAAAATTATCGATGTAAATGTAGACGATGCTTCCGGACAGCCTCTGAATCCTATGTATACCTGGACAGATGAAGTGGCAGGATGGGTAAGCACCAATTACTCTGCTTATGTGGATACGAACCTGGGAGCAAATGCAGTGGCAGATGCTTTCGAAACTGTGTCCGCAGATGATTTAACCAAGTTTCTGGAAGAAATGAGCGCAGCTATTAAGGCAGGAACCATCACAATCACTCCTGTAACTGTAACATCTGCTAACGGAAGCGACAGCGCTGCATTTACTGGTATGGAAATGGGAGAATATCTTCTGACTGCAAAGGGCGGTGTGAAGATTTATCAGCCTACTACTGTGCAGGTGGTGCCGGTTTATAATGAAGAAACTCAGGACTGGGAAATTGGAAATCCGGTTATCGGCACAGAAAGCACAATGAAAAGCTCAGCTCCCGGCATTACCAAGGATGTGACAGAAGAGGATGATAATACAGTAGCTATCGGTGACACAGTAGGATACACCCTTACTGTAACCGTGCCTTCTTATCCTGTAAACGCAACCAACACTCGCTTTGAAGTGGGAGATACTTTAGGCGCAGGTTTAACTTTTGACGGAAACGGTACAATAAAGGTTTATTCTGATGCAGACCTGCAGAATGAAATTTCCGCTGCAAATTATGAGATTACAAATCCGGGACAGACTACTCCGGGAGAAGCAACCTTTTTGGTTACCTTTAAGGATGATTTCACAACTGCTTATACCGGTACAACTCTGTATGTTACATACACAGCCACAGTAAATGAAAATGCTTTTGGTGAAGACGCTCTGGGCAACGATGCTTTTCTGGGATATGACAATGACCCATACACAGACAGCGACTATGAAACAACCACAGAAAAAGATGTATATACCTACGGAATCAATCTGACAAAGGTAGATAAGGAAGGAAATTCTTTAACTGGCGCAGAGTTTACACTGACAAAAGATGGCGAACAGACTGCTATGAAATTCAACGGAAGCAACGGAGCTTACACCTATGACTCACAGAACGGTGGAACAGTTGAAGCGTTAGAGGTTGCCGCTGACGGAACTTTGGCTATCCAGGGTCTGGATGTAGGAACCTATATCTTAAAGGAGACAAAAGCTCCCAGTGATTATGTGCTGCCAAACGGACAGATTACTATTGTTATAGCAGATGCAGACCCGGACGGTGTTATTGACGGAACTGCAGGAAATCTTGTGACAGCCAATGGAACAATCAAACTGTATGTGGATGAGGACAATAATAGAGTTCCTACAATTACAGACAATGTGATTTCCTTCGAAGTAGAAAACACCAGCTCTGATGACGCAGGATTCCAGCTTCCTGTTACAGGTGGCGCAGGTACCATGCTGTTCACTGTATGCGGTATCCTTCTTATGGGAGGAGCTGTTGCTATGGTAGTTGTGCTGGCCAGAAAGAAAAGAGCATAAGTACCAGACACAGGATAATGGGTTTTATAGATGAGACAAAAGAAAGAAAAAAAGAAGGAAAAAAAGAATAGAAGAAACCCATGGATACTCCTGGCGCCCCTGCTGATTTTTGCAGCGGGCGCCGGGATTTTCCTTTACCCTGCCATAAGTAATTATATTGCGGAGAGACAGCAAAAAAGTATCATCAGAACCTATCAGGCTCAGGTGGAAAATCAGGATAAACAGGCCACAGAAGCAGCCTGGGCGGAGGCGGAAAAATACAATGAAAATCTGGCGGGAGACCCGGTACACGACCCCTTTATCATGGGCAGCGGCTATGTGCTGCCGGACAACTATCAGGAGGTTTTGAACCTGAATGGAGATGGCGTCATGGGATATGTGGAAATTCCTTCCATAGATGTATACCTTCCTATTTACCATGGAACCAGCGAAGAAACCCTGGAAAAAGGCGCCGGGCATCTGGACGTGACAGCTCTTCCCATAGGAGGCCTGAACCGCCACAGTGTTATCAGCGCTCACCGGGGGCTGCCCAGCGCCCAGCTCTTTACCAGACTGGACGAGATGGAAGAGGGCGACGTGTTTTATCTCCATATATTAGACCAGATATTGGCTTATGAGGTGGACCAGATAACTGTCATTGAGCCGGAGGAGCTCAGCTCCCTGGCCCCGGAAGCAGATAAAGACCTGGTAACTCTTCTTACCTGCACCCCTTATGCAGTAAACACCCACCGGCTTTTGGTGAGAGGAACCCGGGTACCCTATGAGGAAGCTTATGAAAAACAGAAACTTCGGGAAATAGAAACCGGCCATTGGTTAGAGGAATACAGACAGGCCATCATCCTGGGGGGAGGAATTTTGGCAGGTATCCTGATTCTGACCATCATGATTAGAAAAATCAGCAAAAGAAAACGAGGAAAACAACGAGGAAAATGATGAAGAAATTTTTCAGTCTTCTGGCGCTGCTGCTATTTCTCCTGGGATTGGGACTGGTATGCTATCCTCTGATACAGGGGGCGTTGGGAGACAGCAGACAGCAGCAGGCAATTGCAGATTTCCGGCAGCGAAGGCAGACAGAGGCGGAACAAGGGAAGGAAACAGAAGGAACAGACAAGGGCGCCGGGGATACAGAAGAAGCAGGAGAAGCAACAGAGGTGGAGAAAACGGCAGATGAGTTGGCAGGAGCAGATGTGACAGATAAGGCTGCAGAGGCAGAAAACTATCGCCAGCTTCTGGAACAGATGGAAAGCTATAACCAGAAAATCTACCAGGAAAAACAGCAGTCTCTCTGTGATGCATGGAGCTATACGCAGAATGTATTTGATTTTCCGGCTTTCGGGCTGGAAGACGATATGATTGGATACCTGACCATAGAAGCTATGGATTTGGAGCTGCCTTTGTATATCGGAGCCAATTACGACAACATGACCAAGGGAGGGGCTGTCCTGGCCCAGACCAGCATGCCCATAGGCGGAGAAAATACAAACTGTGTGATTGCCGCCCACAGGGGCTGGAGAGGGGAAGCCATGTTCCGGGACATTGAAGCTTTAAAGCCCGGGGATGTGGTAAAGCTGACCAATCTGTGGGAAGAGCTGTACTACCAGGTGGAAAAGACAATAGCCATCCGGCCGGAAGATATTGACGCTGTGAAAATCCTGGAGGGAAGGGATATGGTGACGCTCATCACCTGCCACCCCTACACTCACAATTATCAAAGATATGAATGAACTTGCCATGGTATTTGACCGGATGGGCATTGACACAAATGAGGTTGTCGATGGCATGAATACAAAATGGAATGCGCTAGGATTTAGGCCTGGACTTGTAGGTGGTCATTGCATCGGAGTGGATCCGTACTACTTTACATACGAGGCGGAGAAACTTGGATATCACAGTCAGATCATACTTAATGGTCGCATTGTCAATGATGGTATGGGTAAATATGTGGCTGATGCAGCTATAAAGAAAATGATTGAGGCTGAACAGGCTCCAAAGAATTCAAAAGTTGTCATTCTCGGATTGACATTCAAAGAGAATTGCCCTGATACAAGGAACAGTAAGGTGGATGATATTATCAAGCGTCTAAATGAATTCGGAATAGAGCCGGTGGTAGTAGATCCTTGGGCGAGTGAGAGAGATGCTCCTCATGAGTATGGGGTAACTCTCACAAAGTTGGAAGATGTCCATGATGCCGATTGCGTGATCGTTGCTGTTGCCCATGATGAGTTTAAACGAATCAGCATAGATGATATTAAGACTATGTATAAAAAATCCACTGATCAAGAAAAAGTAATAGTTGATGTTAAGGGGATTTATTCCATTGGTGATTTAAAAGACAGTGGTATGAAATATTGGAGATTATAATTTAAAGGACTTCCTGAATATAAATTAACTCGTTGTGCTATTTGAAAATATGACTGCGTACCAGTTCAAACTGCCAAAAGCTCCCTATGAATGCGGAAGTAGGCGATATTCATTTTAGAAAATAACTTGTGAGATGACAGAGGTTCTTTCACAGAACTTGTCCACACAGCGGATTGCGGCCAGGTATCCATTAACATCAGCCAACCCGGCATTACCAAAGGCCAGCACTGGCACAATTCCAAAGGGGAACGGTTTATCGTGGTGGCAGGCCATGGCCTGATCCAGGAACGAAATATCCATACCGGAGAAACGGTGGAGTTTGAAGTGTCAGGAGACAAGAGCGAGGCTGTCCACATGATTCCGGGATGGACGCACAATATCATCAACCTTTCAGAGGCAGAGAACCTGGTAACGGTCATGACCTGCAATGAGATTTTCAATCCAAAGCGTCCGGATACCTTCTATGAGACGGTATAAACAGAATGGGGAATGAGAAGCTATGAGTGAGATAAGGACGGATTATTCGGATATACATTTTAAAGACAACGGAAAGCTGAAGCTTCTCATCATCATTGGCACCCGCCCGGAGAGGATCCGGCTGGCGGCATAAGTGCCGGAACTATTTTGACGTAGTACTTGCCCACATAGGGCAGAATTATGACTATATATTGAATGGGATGTTCTTTCGGGATTTGAAGAACGGAGAGCCGGAGGTCTATATGGACGTCGTGGGCGATGACTTGGCGCTACTGTGGGCAATATTATCAACTGTACCTACAAGCTGATGGTTCAGCTCCAGCCAGATGCGCTGCTGATCCTGGGCGACACCAACAGCTGCCTGCCCGCCATTGCGGCAAAACGCCTGCATATCCCGATCTTCCGTATGGAATCGGGGAACCGCTGTAAGGACGAATGCCTGCCGGAGGAGACGAACTGCCGGATTGTGGACATTATTTCCGATGTGAACCTGGCCTATTCGGAACATGCCAGAAAATATCTCCATGAATACGGTCTTCCCAAGGAGCGTGTCTATGTGACAGGTAGCCCTATGGCCGAAGTGCTGTATCAGAATCTTGCAGAGATTGAAAAGGAAAAACTGGGGCTGAAACTGCGGCAATATATCCTGCTTTCCACCCACCGGGAAGAGAACATCGATACGGAAAAGAATTTCTTATCTCTGTTTACGTCAATCAATAAGATTGCAGAGAAGTATGATATGCCGATTCTGTATTCCTGCCATCCTCGTTCCCGCAAGCGGCTGGAAGCATCTGGCTCCTCGGGTGATCTAGCATGAACCGTTCGGATTCTGCGACTATAACCATCTGCAGATGAACGCTTTCGTTGTGATATCCGATTCCGGAACATTGCCGGAGGAAAGCAGTTTCTTCCTATCCGTCGGCTATCCTTTCCGGGCGGAAGTGTTCAGAAAGAATCTGAAAAAAAGAGGGTGCTTCTTCAATAAGTTTGGTTTGACAGTCTGAAAAGATTTCATTTAGAGAAATCTGATGATATTTAATAGACATAAATTTTCTCCTCCGTTAGTGTGTGTGGTGGTTGGTGGTACTTCTATTATACCATTGGCGGAGAGAAAATTTATATATAAACAATGAGAAAACCCAGTAAAATCAATGGGGTGTGGCATTTAACAAATGCCTAAAATGAATATAAACAAGGAGATAAAAAATGTTTGAAGGAAAGAAATTATTGATTACTGGAGGAACAGGTTCTTTTGGAAATGCAGTTTTAAACCGTTTTTTAGCAACCGATATTAAGGAGATTCGTATTTTTTCCCGTGACGAGTTAAAGCAGGATAATATGCGTCATTTATATCAAAGGGAATTTCCTGAATACAGCGATAAGCTGAAATTCTACATAGGCGATGTCAGAGATATTCAAAGTGTAAAGAATGCAATGCACAATGTAGACTACATATTTCATGCAGCTGCTTTGAAACAGGTTCCATCCTGCGAATTTTTTCCGATTGAAGCGGTAAAGACCAATGTGTTGGGGACTGAAAATGTCTTAACTGCAGCTATTGAAGCAGGTGTGAAAAAAGTTATTTGTTTGTCTACAGATAAAGCTGCTTATCCTGTTAATGCCATGGGAACCAGCAAGGCTATGATGGAAAAGGTTATTATTGCAAAATCTCGTACCGTATCACCAGAGAAGACAAGTATTTGCTGTACCCGTTACGGAAATGTTATGTGTTCCAGAGGTTCAGTTATTCCTTTGTTTATTAATCAAATTAAAGAGGGAAAGGAACTTACAGTTACAGAACCAACCATGACTCGTTTTATCATGAGCCTGGAGGAGGCAGTAGAGTTAGTAGTATATGCTTTTCAGAATGCGGCTTCCGGTGATATTATGGTCCAAAAGGCACCGGCCTGTACGATTGAAGTTTTAGCTCAGGCTGTAAA
>NHCFR01400__coassemble_1211_pt1 | contig 13779 bp, 5 predicted proteins | sample NHCFR01400__metabat2_high_PE_048 | metagenome-assembled genome bin NHCFR01400
TGCCCAAATCCTTCCCTCTTTATATCCCAAGATGCTTCTGTCTCCATTTACAATCTCTGTTCCGGGCAGATATTTTTCCCATAAATCCGCCTGGGTTGATTTTCCGGTTCCGGAAGGAGCGGAAAAAAGAATTCCCTCACCCCTATAAACAAGAAAGGATGAATGTAAAATCACCCTTCCAAAATCTGCCATGATATGGTCCAGCCCCATATTATCCATAAAAAATTTTTCTGAAAAATATTCTCCGTTTCCAGACAAGTAAATCTTATATTTCCCTGGTTTTCCTTTCTGATACCGCTGGCATATCAGGGGCTTTCCTGTTTTTTCATCAAGACTAAAATTTCCAATATAGCGCAAAATCTCTTCCTGCTCTGTCCTGATATGCTGGCGCTCATCCTGATAAACTAAAGTCCCTCTTTCTTTCTCTATCTCTTTAATAAAAAAGTCCACCTGGACATCTGCTTCCTTTGCCTCTGACCGGAACCTGCTGTACTGCACACTCTCCTGAAAAAATTCAGTTTCCGGCAAATAGCATGCCAATATAAGACCTGCGATTTCGTAATATCTTACCATATGGTCTCCGTAACATTGAATTTTAAGATAGGTAGAACTCTATAGAATTTGAAACTAAAGATGGATTATGATAACAAGCCTCTGTAGTATATCCCTGGCATCCCTCGAAAGTTGCAATTGTCATGGTTCCCCCATGCATTTCGTTTGGTATTAAAACTAATCCATCAAATTTATCATTACCCTCTACTGCGTCAAAACAATCGCTTATCTTTTGCCATTCACAAGCGCTTGCAATGGTAGAATTAAATTCCATATGTTCAAATACTATTTCTGGTTTTTTGTAACTCTTTTTTATCATTTTTTGTTTATCCTCTCTATTCCAACAGTATTCCTTCCGCTCTCAACCGGCCCAGAAATTCCTGAACATCCTGGTCCGCAGTATCTGCTTCTACCTGGTATTCTCTGCAAAGTCCCTGCACTAATTCCTCCTGGCTATGCTCACCTTGCTGCAGCATCTTCCAGAGAAAGGCTCCTGTTTCATTCACCGTCATAAGTCCCTGAAATTTCAAGGCAGCTTCTCTGGTAGGTACAATCATAAGCTCCCCTGCAATTTCCCTTAATATGTAATCCTCTGAAATCCTCATTTCCCCCTCCTTACTGATAGTCCACATACATTATCTTGCTGGTATCCGCTCTGTAGTGGGATACTTCCAGCTCCCTGGCCTCCCCGGGATTAAGCCCTCCCTGCAGTCTGGCCCTGTAGGTTATTCCTCCCTGAAAAACATCCTCTTTCACATTTTTATAATATACATAGATGTCTCCCTCTATAGCCTGGCTTCCTGTATTTTCCACCCGAATCCAATAGTCCTGGGCAGAAATTTGCAGATGCTCCTTCTGTAGGGAAAGTTCTTCCTGGAAAAATACCAGATTTTCTGCCTGGTATTCTGCATCTGCTTCTTCTTCCGGATAAATTGCTCCGGAAGCTTCCAATACCTCTACAGTTCCCCCTGCAGTAAGAGTGGTAATCTCAAAAACCCCTTCCTCATCTTCTACCTGGGCCTTGATTTTCAGAAACTGTACATCCTTATCTGAAGTATTTATCACCTGCAGCTTCCAGACGTTTTCCACTGCCCTGTCACTGCCATCCTCCACAAACTCTCCTGTATAGGCTCCGGCAGACAGAATATAGATTCCATTTCCCAGATTACAGCGGTATTCTTCCGCCTCATTATCTTTTTTTCCGATTACAACCCATACAATCACGATTACTGCTATAAGAACAGCGGCTGCCGCCGCTGCTGCCATATACTTTTTTTTCTTTAACATTTTTCTTCTCTTTTTATTGGCTGCCCTATGGATAAGAAGTTATCCATAGGGCAGCCATATGTTTATTCTTTTATTTTATGTTTCTTTCTTCCTGCCAAAGCCACACTTCCGGCAGCAAAAGCCATCATCAATACAAGCAGGCCAATCGGTGTTTCATCTCCTGTTCTCACTTGTCCGGCTTTTTCTTCCTTAGCCCCGGTTTTCTCTCCGGTTTTCTGGCTCTTAGTATCCGGCTTCTGTTCCTGCTGGTTTATTCCGTCTCCCGACTTCTCTGCGCCTTTCTCTTCTGCTTCAGACGTTTTGCCATCATCCTTAGATTCTGTTTTTTCTGTTTCAGCGCTTCCCAGGTTGTCTTGTCCTGTTGTCTTTTCTTCAGAATTATCCGGGTTCTTCTCCGGTCCTGTTCCTGCTGTCTCCGTATTTTCCGGATTATCTTCCGGTTCTGCCGGCCCGGAGGTTCCCGGAATGTCTGTGGGCTCTGTCACATCTGCCCCGGTATCTTCCGGATTGTCCCCCGGGTTCGTTGCCTCTGGCCCGGAGGCACCAGGAATATTTTCATCTCCCGTATCCTCTGCAGAATTATCCGGTTCACTCACTGCCGGAGGCTGGCTCTGCTTTTCATAGATTACCAATATCAGTTTATCCTGGTCCCCGGTTCCCTTCAGAGCATCCCCCTGAATTTCTTTTTGTGTGTATCCCTCAAAAGTCTTATCCTCCACTATTTGAGAGACATCGTAGGATTTCTCCTTAGGACAGCTAATCTGCTCCTCTTCTAAAACATTTCCTTCTGTATCCTGGTATTGAATCTTTATGTTTACCTGGTTATCAAGGTTAATGAAAAAGTATGCAGCCGCTATATTTTCCGGGGAAACCGAAGCCATCAACATCGGTAATTCAGCCTGCACAGAGGCTCTGGCCATCCTCAGGGCTTTTGTTTTATCAGGCTGCTCCTCTGGGTCGTCCTGTTCCGCTCTTCCGGTCCACTGAAGGTTTGTCAGAGAAAGCACTCCCTTGTTTTCTGAATTCACTTCATTTTCATCCATGGTATTAGCGATAACAATAGGATATTTTGTGCGGTATTTCTTAAATCCGTCTGTTACCTCTTCCCAGATACAATTATCCGTAAATTCATAATAGGAATCATAGGAAGATTGAATAGTCCAAGTCTTTCCTTTGTAGTACTCCCAGTCATTTTCTGCACCCTCCTGAACTGCGCTGGCTATAGACAGCTGGGAGTTGGTTCCTATGGCCAGCTTAGATGAAAGCTGCACCTTATCCGGAATGGTGTTTGTCCACAGATAGAAGGAAATCGCCTGCCCCGGTGCCAGGTAAACTTCATTTTTAGGGCCAAAGGATTCATAAGCCTTAATGTCGCTGATACTTCCGTTTCCATCTACAAACACTGCCCCGTTTGGTATCTCGCCTCCCACATTTGCCGTATTCAGCAAGATATCCCTCAGCTCCGTAAATTGAGGATGATTTTCTCCATCTGTGTTATAAACATCTTCAATCACCTGATACTTTGTATCATCTGGGTCTGCAGGGTCATACACCCGGATGGCATCCAGATAGAAATCATAGTAATGGTCATCATACATATCGTACCTGTCTGAATACATAGGTGTAATCTCTACATAATAATCACCATAATCTAAATCTTCTGCTTTCAGAATCGGAACCTGATACAGAGTATCCTTGGCCTCTTCATCTAAAGTCCACTCCCCTGTAGCCTCATCATAGGTATATCCATAATAAGTATCTTCAATATGGCTTAAAACAACCTCTCCAGTGTTGTCAGTTCCTTTGAACATCTGAATATACACAGCCCCTGTCTCTCTGGAGGTAAGGCTAATTAAATCAAATCCTGTACCTCTGAACTTGAAAGAAGCTACTGGAGATGTTCCACCATTATTGTAAGTGTTCACCGCACTGACTCTGGTGTAATGAGTGCTTCCATTACTATAGGTGGCACAATCTTTATAATGGCTGTCATTTCCATAGAGATTTTCTACATCTTTCTGTACCTGCTGCTCTCCCGGTCTGTCCGTATCCTGTACCTGAGATTCCGGATGGTTACTGTCGGTTACCACTGACCAAATTCCATGTTGCTTCCAGTTTTCGTCCGCAGTCAGAACCTTAAGCTCTTCCTCAGATTTGTCCTTATCGTAAGAACCATCGGTATAGTGAATAGCCCCATAGCTATCCTCATAATAAATCTCTGTTGAGGGAATAACCGTAACAACACCGTATACATACTGGTCACCAGTCAGCTTCACAGCATACATTATCCGCTGATAGGAATCCATGGTCATAGAGTTTGGCGTGAAGCGGACAACCGGTTCCTTGGTGTTATCTTCGCCTTGGTTTGAAAGAATCTCTGCTTTTCCGTAAATTCCTTCACCGCTCTGTCCAAAGCCTGCACTTAATGTATCTGTCACCTTCCCGGTAAGGTCTTCTTTAAAATTACTGTCTCCATCCTTCTGTACCAGAATTCCGGCCAGTTCTCCATTCAGCCCTTCCTGTAAAATATTATCGTTAGACAGCACATCAATATCTACAGATAAACCAAAGTCAATGACAATCGTATCCTCCTCTATCAACTGAGAAGGCAAATAATTGATAACATAGAGCGTATATCCATCCTCTGACTGGCTGTAAGCAGTGGCATAAGTACGGTCTCCGTCTTGAGATTTAATTGGTTCCTCTTCTATGGTGTACTGGTATTTCTCCAGTTCTCCGTTTTCCCCTTGGCTATAAACCGGTACTTCTGCAGTGGTGGTCCAAATATTCTCATCAAATCCGGCCATATTTGTCTTCATTGTAATAGGTTTATATTCTTCACCATTCTGCTTTAAGGTTATCTCCACAGAATCCGGCCTTGTTTCCTCACTGTTATTACCATCCATCCATATTTTCTGAATGGTAAGCTTTGCCTCTTCATCACAGGGGTCCTGGATTCCTCCTTCTTCTTTTTCTGTCTGAGAAGGATTCTCATAAGTGTCAATTCCCAGCATTAAATTTGCCTGAGCGTCTGATACATATACTTTTACAGGAGACTGGAAACGGTTAGCTGCATTGGTCTGATATGCTCCTTCCCAGACATCTTTGTGCTTATACATATTTTCATATTCCATATGCTGCACAGGATATACATAGTAGGAAATACCATTCTCTCCCACAGCAGTCTGGGTGGAGTCTGTAATCTGGCTAAGCATTGTCTCCTCATCATTATTGTATAAATAAATCAGTCCATCCTTATCCCACTGGCGGTATACATAATAATAGTTCTGCTGTCCTTCAATATCCTTTAACGTATTCCAATTATATACTGTCTCCAGATTACTGGAACCAGAAAATTCTCCTACTTTTGCTGAGCTTCCCCGAATAGTATCTGCAAAAAGCATCTGGTTATTTTCCAGAAGACCCTCGTCGTTATAGCCCACAAAGCCTCCGGCATAGCCATTATTTCCGCTTCCATCCTTATCGTTTCCTGCTCCGCCGCCGAACACATCATATCCTGATGCAATTCCTTTTACAGATGAGGAAACCACTTTAGTACGGTTTGCTTTAATAAGACCAATCTTAATATTGTCCTTGTCAACATAATTTCCATTCCCATCATCATGACAGGGAACTTCTATGTAGGAATCTCCGATATGTATCTGTGCCACATCTGTAGAACCATCTCCGTTGTCTTTTACCAATGCCACAGAAATCTTCAGGCCCAGCAGGGTTACAGATAATGTATCACCATCAGCCAATACCTTTAGTTCCAAAACCTTATCCAAAGGTTCCGGAAGATGAACTTCGATTAGTCCTATATTTTCCAAATCACCCACATACAAAAACTGCAGCAACTGATTTACAACGCTGAGAACCGGCTCCAATAGAAGTGGAGATTCTACGCCCACATCTGCAAGATAAGCAAAGCTTGTCTTCCCGATAAATCCTCCGGCAATTTCCTGGCTGTATATCTGTTTTGCCTGGGATGCCTGACAGGTATCAATTCTCGCTAAATCACCGTAGCCGACAAATCCTCCGGCGATATTTTCCTGTCCGCCTTCGCTGCTGACAGTATAACCAGAAGCAATACCTTCCAGTGTACTGTTCTCAATCTGGGAGCCAAATACATCTATCACTCCAGCGGAAGCCCCTAATAAATCTTTGAAAACAGTCAGGCTGTCTAAATCAATCACACCGCTTTTTCCGGTCAGTCCCACGAAACCTCCGGTGTAATTCTTTCCTTTTACAGCGCTTAACCCTTTTACCTGGCTGTGAAGCACCGTAGAATCCAGCAAACTTCCGCCAAAGCCTCCGGCGTTTCCGTTTTTATAGGAATCATCCTTTGCGTTCGTTGATGTTTCTTCTCGTCTGGCCGCTACAGAAAATCCTCCGTCTTCTGCACCGTTTACCTGTCCATAATATACATAAGTTCTGAAACTGCTCAGCACATTCACATTAGATAATCCAATAATCTCCAGAATAGAAGTGCTTTCATTTGCAACCTCTGCCACGCCGGCCACATCCGCCAGTCCGAAAAATCCTCCGGCATATAAGCCGCCGTTTACCGATTTCAGGTTGTTTACCGCAACTGAGCTTTGCCCGTCTCTTTGACCAATCACAGCACCTTTGGCTTTACCCACAAAGCCTCCGGCTGCTTCTGCATTAGCTCCGCTGCCTCCATCTACTGTCAGTCTTTGTCCATCTACCACAGCGCTTCCTACAGTAGGCAGGGTAGCATTTAAAACTTCAGCTAAAGCGTCAACATTTTCTGATGTGATAATCAATCCTAAAATCTTATTCAAAAGTCCGCTGTCAGACTGTACATCCAGCTCCAGGGCACTTCCTGATTCCATAACACCGGCAAAGCCTCCGGCATATTTTTGAGAAGTTACGGCTTTAAGATTAGATACCTTAGCAGCCACAGCTTCTTGCTCTGCATTATCTGCCTGCTGCTGCTCCCAAATCTGACCTCCGGCAATATATCCGGCAAAGCCTCCGGCATTGCCATAAGCCATATTATTGGTATCAGCCTCCGCCTCAACGGTCATACCGGACTGATAGCCGGAAACCTGAGAGGAATAGATAACCGGCACAAAGGTACTCACCACTCCCAGATTATTTGCAATGTCCAAATCAGCAAGCTTCAGTTCTCCTGCATTAGCCACAGTGCCGGTAATCATCTCACCTACAAAACCGCCGGCGCTTCTGTAGGCATTGACAGACTTCACATCCTGAGCATTAGCGTTAGTTACCACACCGCCTCTCATTCTTCCCACATAGCCTCCGGCGCTGCCGCCGTCCTCTACTCCGGTTCCGCTGTCTTTTGCAAGAGCTTGTACTGTATAGCCGTATATATAGTCTTCTATAAACTTATCCAACTCATCCTGCGTTTTAAACTCTTGATTAAAGTCGTCTCCGTAGGCTCCGTATTGGCCTACATGACTTACCCAACTGTTCCAGTTTCCAAGTTCCATTCCTCTTAAAGGTCCTGTCACCTGGGTATTCGTCTCTGTGGGATATACTGCCTCCACTGCAGATATAAGGTTGTTTGCCTTAACAGTGCCCCATAAAATCTCTAAGCTTCCTGTATCCGCAATATTAGCTGCTTCCATCAAACCGGTAAAACCGCCGGCATACTCCTGGCCTGTTACAGACCGGATACGAATTGCCGAAGCTGTTTTTTGTCCTGTGCCACCGGATTTTTCCGTTTCATTTCCGATTATCTGTCCGCCAAGATTATATCCCACATAACCCCCGGCCAGTCCTTTAAGCACTCCATCAGAGCTTTCACCTGAAGATATCACATAGCCGCCGCAGGGCACTGCCGTTGTCTCACTGTTCCAAACTCTGGGAATAAAGGTTTTCGCTAATGACAGCAAATCTCCGGCTGATAACAAGCCGCCTAACACTTCTGTACTCTCCACAAGATTGGCCACGGTTCCCGGCTCCATGGTTCCGGCATAGCCGCCGGCACTGGTCTCGCCTTCTATGTATTCGAAATTATAGGAGTCACAATCATTGAAACGAGACCCTTTAAGGATTCCAACATAACCTCCGGCGCTGCCTGATTCTGCATATACATTAAAGCCACCAGGCTGGCCGTATACATCACAGGAATTAAACTCTGACTCGACTGCATCAACAGCACTTGTAAGGTTCCCCAGCTTTACTATTCCCAGGAGATTTAATTGCTCTCCCACCGCTGCGGCGGAACCTATATCTGCCTTTCCTGCAAAACCACCGGCGTATACAGGTGCTTTAACTGCGTAATCGTCTTCTGTAAGTTTTTCTTCTGTCTTAGTCTGCAGACCGTTCACATTACTGTCATTAATTCTGGCTCCCAGAGCCTTTCCCACATAACCGCCTGCAGTACCTGAATCCACATCTGTCTCTAAGCGAGTAAGAGCCCATACCTTCAGACCCTCTCCTGTATTTTCTTCATCATCTGCAGCAAAGGCATTGACGCCTGCATTGCTCACCTGAGGTATATAAGTTTCTAACACGCTGAGTAATCCGGCTAAATCTATATTTGTTCCTAAAACAGACAAGCCATCTGACTGAGCCAAACCGCCGGAAAGAATACTTCCGGCAAAGCCTCCTGCGTAAAGCGTCCCTTCCACATACTTCACATTTTCTACGGCGTAGCTGCTGTCCATTCCGGAATTATCTATCTTGCCGCCCTGCATTTCTCCGATAAATCCGCCGGCAGACGCTGCTTTTACCTGAGGCTTCGTTTTATCTTCATGAGCTGCAAATACTACAGAACATCTCTCATACTCTGGAATGAGGTAACCTACTGCGTCCAGAAGGCCATCAATATCTAACAATCCCTCATCTAAAAACCCACCCAAGCTATCATCTGTTCCTATATCGGCCAAACCGCCTACTCTGGAGCAGCCTGCAAAACCTCCGGCATAAGTATCCCTGTCTGCTTTTGTAGTAGAAACCTGGGCAAGTCCGGTAACATATGAATCTGAAATCTTTCCGGAATTGTTTTCGCCCACAAAACCTCCGGCATAGTAATGGTTTCCTTCTGTATTACCAATTGCAGTGACACTTGCATTTTCCCCTTGAAGACTGCAGTTCTCTACTTTAGTCTGAAGTATTTTTCCTAAAGACAGCAAATCATTTACTTCTATTAAATTTAGTCCCAGAAGATTAATGCCTCCGGCTTCTGCCACACTGGTCGCACCGGTCGTTCCCGCAAAGCCTCCGGCATAGTTTTCAGCCTCTGTCTTCTTAAGTCCGGATACGGAAGAATTGCTTACTGTTCCTCCGGCCAACAGACCGAACGCACCTCCACTGTAATAGTTTTGGGCCGTTACCTCTTCCACATCAACTTTAACGCCGTCAATCTGGAACTCCAATGCCTGTGCCAGTCCCAGCGCCTCATTTAAAACGCCAAGTCCGCTGGCTGCTTTCACAGCTCCGCTGATTCCGCCGGCATAATCTGCACCTGCTTGTACACTCTTTAAGTCTGTCTGATTTTCAGAGCTGTTCTGCAGCACAACGCCGTCACCGCTTCCAAGAACGCCTCCGACATAGCTTCCTCCTGCCGAAATCTGAATATCATTTCCAGCAACAGAAAAATCATGAATTTTAGAGGATTCTATTCCAATAATATTAAGAATATTGCTGTCAACTTCTGTTCCCTTATCTCCTTCTACAACTCCCTGAAGCAAGTCACCTACTGCTCCCACGAGAGTAGTATTTTCCCCAGGATTTCCCAAAGCTAATGCAAAACCGATTGTAGCCCGCCCTGTAAATCCGCCGGCATAATCTTTGCCTGCTTGTACTGATGTCAGGGTTGAAACTCCACAGCTGCTGCTTGTACTATCCGCCATACATCCGTTAAATCCGCCGGCATAATTTTCCACAGCTTCTATGGTAAGTCCGTTTTCTGTACTTACTGCCTGGCAATTTACCTGGGTAGATTGGATATCCGGAGTAACATCTACGTTCAGTTCTGATAATGCGCCATTAAGCGTATCGTTTCTCTCCAGGCCTGCAAAGCCACCTGCATAACTTTTAGCCACCACAGAAGTCAGACCTGTCACTTCACAATTATTTATATCTGTCCCAGTCTGGATTCCTACAAAGCCGCCGTTATATTGAGTATTTGTATTTCCAATAGTTCCGCTGCCCAGGGATACAGAACAATCTGTGATGACCGCTTTTTTATAGCCTGTAGGAATCAACTCTCCTAATGTTAGGTCTTTTTCCAACAACAGGCTAACTAAATCCCCTAATCCTATGCCGGGTACAACATTAAGCAGACGGGATAACAGCTCCACTATATTTCCTAAAATGCCTGACAACCCATCATATTCCGCTACACCTTCTGTGTAACCTACAAAACCGCCTGTTATATCTTTATTTTGATTGGTCACCTGTGCATTAGACACATGACAATTCTCAATCTCTACATACCCGGTCACTCTTCCTGCAAAACTTCCTGTAGCATAAGTATCCGCTGCATCTGTCTGCCGACTCAGCAATTCTTCCAGTGCCTCCCCAATATTTAAACCTAAACCGGGAATAAATGTTCCGAGAATCGTATCCAGAGCACCAAAAACCCCTCCTACAAGGCCGCCTACGCCTTCCAGCAAGGCACCAATCAAGCTTTGGTTAACATCCTTAGTAGTTGTAGCTGTACTGTTCACCTGCACTGTTTTTAAGTTTATATCTTTGACTACAGTAGCATTGGTGCTCGTACCTACAAGGCCGTCATCCTGCTGTCCTGCAATCGTTCCGAAAAATCCAACGCCTGTTGTTTTCTGTATATTGATTTCATCGCCCTGCTGCACCACTACATTACTGATGGTTACCGGTACATTTTCCTGCATATTTTTCCGTCCCAGCATATTTCCGGAAAGCATAATGGGCTCCCAAGGGTCATCCGCACTTGTCTTTCCATTCCCGTTACCGAATGCAACGTCATCCATATTGGAATCCAAGTCAATATCACGGAAAATAATGTAATTAGCGTCTGAAGTATATTTCAGATTTTTGAATACAGATGGAGGGCTTGTAATTGATTGAAAACTTGCGGCATTAGTTTCTGTCAAAGCGTTGTCCACAATTACAATATCTTTGTCTACAGATCCAAGGAGTCCCCCTAAAATTTGCCCTAAAAGCTCTCCTACGCCACCTAAAAGATTTCCTAAAATATTATCCAGCAAATCCCCAATTGGTCCCAGCAAATCTCCCAGTAAACCTTCTTTGTCATATTCTATATGGAACAGTTCATTACTTTCTTTACCCTCCTCAGTTGAAAAATAAAGGAAGTCTTCCTCAGTGCTGTTCCCATCTCCCAGCGCTGTTCCTTTTCTTACATTATAATCTGCATCTCCCGGATAATACGGAACATAGGTAGTTTTTTTCCATATTCCCAATGGTGCGCTTACCACTGTTTTTACATACAGCATAGGGGTAACCTGCTTCCCGCTTCCAATTTCACGAAGCTGGTATTCGTTACCAATCAGAATATAATTTTCTCTGTCTATCTCCGTATATACCTGTCCCAGATAATCACGGCCGCCTAATTGGTCATCTGAAACCTCGGCCTGCTCTTGAATCTGAGAAGCCAGCATTTCGGGCATCTCGGCGCTGAAATATCTGGATAAGCTGTATTGGTGGTCCCTGCTGTAAGTCAGGTTTCCGTTCTCTTCTCCGTTAGGATAAATCATTTGTCCCATGCCAAAATGGGCTGCATCATAATCCTCTGACATTACCGGCTGTTCCGACACGTCCTCACCCTGCATAGCCATAAGCATTAACTGATAAGGATGGTAAATATAAATGGTATCTGCCTGAGCATCGTATAAGGCAGAGGTTTCGTCTGCCTCCTTCCCGTCTGCAGAACTGAAGCTTCCAGTAAAATCCTGTGGAAGCTGCCACATATTCTGGCTGTCCAGCGGAATATCGTTCATCAAAACATAGGCTTTATCCAGTCCATAGGTCACTGGCGCTCCGTTTTCATCTACTATAGCCTGTCCTGTTCCAAAGCTGTCCTTAGTCTCATCACCAGTATAAGCCTGATTTCCGCTTCCTATGGCAGCAAGCTGTGCTTCATTATAAATTTGAATCTTGCCTTCTGCATAGATATTTTGTTCAACAGGCTGTTCCTCTTGAACACTTCCTGCAGTTCCTCCCGTATTCTCTGTCTGGTCCCCTGTTTGATTAGCTGTCTGGTCTCCTGTGGATGTCTGATTACCAGTCTGCCCATCTGGGTTTTCCTGAGACTGGTCTACTGTAGATTGATTTTGGCTCTGATTGCCTGATTTCTCTGCGTCATTCAGTTCTTGACTGTCCATTTCTGTTGAATATCCTGTGGTATATTCGCCCTCTGTCAGCAATTGGCCTTCCTGTAAAATATTATCTCCCGAAGGCATCCCTGATGCAGAAACCGTCAAGCCTGGATATAAAGCAGACTGGAGGAGCGATACTGTCAGTACACCTGCCAGACCTCTCCTCCAAAATCCTTTTCTTCTCATATGGCTCCCTCCCTGCTAAGTAAAATATAGCTTTTATATGGTTTTCCATTAACTCATATAGAAAAATTATACGTTTCAAATTTTTGTTTGTCAATAATATAAACCTGATTTATCAGGTTTATAAAATCATATATTCAAAACATTCTAAAAGCTATACTAAAAAGCACAAATATTTTTTACTTAGGGTTAAGCCATATAGCAAATATTGAATTATCACTATAGTAAAAACAAAAAGCAGCTATACGCTGATTATCTTTCCGCATAGTTGCTTTTTCCTTGTTATCCTTATACTTTCGTTTCCTATGTCTTAGACATTCTCACCTGTCTCATGTTTTCAAACACAGCTTTTTATCTTTTACCTCATAAATGCGATGGCACATAGCAAGGACACTGGGCCTGTGTGTGGTAATAATGCACAGCTTTCTCTCATCACTTTTAACAATATGCTCCAGCACCTCTCTTTCTGTCTCCATATCCAGTGCAGAAGTAGCCTCGTCCAGCAAAAGTACCGGTGCATTTCTCAAGATGGCTCTGGCAATAGCCAGTCTTTGGGCTTGTCCTTCAGAAATTCCGGTTCCTCGTTCTCCGATATAGTGTTTGATTCCTTCCGGAAATTCCATAACAAAGTCCCAGGCGCAGGCATCCTTCAATGCTTTTTCTATCTCCTCCTCAGTAGCCTGGGGCTTGACAAGCCTCAGATTTTCCTCAATAGTCCCCATAAAAAGAGTATTTCCCTGGGGTACATAGGAAAAACAGCCTCGGGTACCAGCGGAAAGTCTGCAGCTTTTCTGTCCTTCCCAAAGAAATTCCAAGCTTCCCTTCACAGGCTCCAACACCCCTAAAAGCAAACGTATGAAAGTTGTTTTTCCCTCTCCTGATGCCCCTACAAGAGCTACAATCTCCCCTGAGCTTACAGCAAAGCCAGAATTTTCAAATACAGGAGCTTCATTTTTATAACAAGCCGTCACATCCTCCATCCTGATTTTCAAAGGCCCTGTGTACTCTAAAAGTTCTTTGGCCTTAGCGTCCTTGCCGCTTTCTTTTTCCAATGCTTCCAGCTCCATAATTCTTCCCGCCGAGGTCAACGTTCTAATCAAAGACGGAACCATATGTACCAGACCGCTGAAAGAAGACGCAAGTCCGCTTGCCAGCTGCACAAACATAGCCATAGTACCGGGAGTAATATAGCCACCCCACATCCTGTAAATACTCCAGCCAAAGCAAAGATATGACACAGCCATACCTGCCGCTGACATGTAAGAAGAAATGAAAATCTGAAATCTATTGTAATCCATCAGCTTCATTCTGTATCTATCCTGCATGTTTTCCATTTTTCCGCTGAAGGTCTTCATTAGTCCAAAAGCCTTCAGCGTCTGAAGATTCTGGAAAGAATCATTCTGAAATGCGGGAAATCAGCAGCGATATGATGGCATTTCAGAAT
>NHCFR01400__coassemble_1241_pt1 | contig 13525 bp, 9 predicted proteins | sample NHCFR01400__metabat2_high_PE_048 | metagenome-assembled genome bin NHCFR01400
ACCGTGCCGGGTGACAAATCTATTTCTCACCGGGCGGTTATGCTGGGAGCCATCTCCCAGGGAACTACCTCTGTTACTAATTTTTTGAAGGGAGCAGACTGTCTTTCTACCATTGACTGTTTTCGCAAAATGGGGATTGACATTGAACAAACCTCAGAAGAAATCCTGATTCACGGAAAGGGTCTTCATGGTCTTACCTCTCCCCAGTCTACATTAGACGTGGGAAACAGCGGTACCACCATGCGGCTTCTCAGCGGAATTCTGGCAGGCCAGAACTTCTCCTGTGAGATTACAGGAGATGCCTCTATCCAGAAGCGTCCTATGAAGCGTATTATAACTCCTCTTACCGCTATGGGCGCTAAGGTAAGCAGCATAAAAAGCAATGACTGCGCCCCCTTATATATAGAAGGAAAACCGTTAAAGGGCATTCATTATACCTCCCCTGTCAGCTCAGCCCAGGTGAAATCCTGTGTACTGCTGGCGGGACTCTACGGGGACTCTCCTACCAGTGTTACAGAGCCCTTTGTTTCCAGAAACCATTCCGAGCTTATGCTGGCTTCTTTCGGAGCTCAGGTTTCAGTTGACAATACCACCGTTACCATAGAGCCGGAACCAAAATTGGAAGGCCAAAAAGTTCAGGTCCCCGGGGATATTTCCTCTGCAGCTTATTTTATTGCTGCCGGGCTTTTAATTCCCGGTTCAGAAATCCTCATCAAAAATGTGGGCATTAACCCTACCAGGGACGGAATTTTAAGGGTCTGCCGCCAGATGGGCGCAGATATTACCCTGCTGAATCAAAGAGAACACTGCGGTGAGCTTTCCGCTGACCTGCTCATAAAGCACAGTCCCTTAAAGGGTACGGTTATCCGGGGCGCCCTGATTCCCACTTTGATTGACGAGCTTCCTGTTATCGGCGTTATGGCGGCCTTTGCCCAGGGTACTACTGTCATTGCCGATGCCCAGGAGCTGAAAGTAAAAGAATCTAACCGCCTGGACATTATGGTCCACCATCTTACGGCCATGGGCGCCAAGGTAACTCCTACAGAGGACGGTATGATTATCCAGGGAGGAGAAAGCCTTCACGGAGCAGTTCTGGACAGTCACCTGGACCATCGTATCGCTATGTCCTTTGCCATAGCCGGACTGGCCGCCCAGGGAGAAACCCAGATTACCCGGGAAGACTGTGTGAATATCTCCTACCCGGACTTTTACTCACACCTGAGCAATCTAAAATAATATAAAAAAGGGGGATTTTTATGAGAAAATTTAAGAAATGGACAGCAGCTGCATTAAGCCTTATGCTCTTGGGCTCCTTAACCGCCTGCCAGAAGGATGAGGCAGAAAAGGCCGGCCAAGAAGGTGCCGCTAAAGCGGAGGACACAGCCAAAGAGCTGGACCCACTGGAGCTTTATACTCAGGCCTCAGAAAAAAGCAGAGAGCTTCAGGATATGGAAATGACAATAGACATGCAGATGAAGCTTATGCAGGGAGAAGAAAGTTTAGACATAGGTTCCAAAATGGATATGAAAATCAAGGGTAACGGCACTGACACTATGGAATACTATACGGATTCCGTTACCACCCTGATGGAACAGGAAATTTCTTCTACTATGTTTTACAAAGACGGCTATTATTATATGGATACCATGGGACAGAAATATAAATACGCCTACGATGTGCAGCAGCTTATGGAGCAGGTGGAAGAGAGTATCAGCGCTTCTGCCCCGGAAATAAGCGGCATTCAAAATATAGCTGCAGAGGAAAAGGATGGAACTACGATTCTCACTTTTGACGTAGACCCATCCCAAATGAACGCATATGTGGAAAATGCCTTAGGCGCTTTAGGAGATGCCAGCCAGACCGGCTCTGTGGAGATTCAAAAGGTATCCGGTACCTGCACAGTAGGGTCTGAGGGCTATTTTACAACCACAGACCTTAACATGAGCTTTTCCATGGATATTCAGGGTACTGCCGTAGACGTGGAAGCAACGGCGGCCTCCTCCATCAGCAACGTAGGAGACCAGGTCACCATCTCCTATCCGGAAGACTTAAATGAGTATACAGAAGTCGATGCCTCACTTGTGAATCCGGAAGCTTAAACATTCCATCGTCCTCTTTTTTTCAGTTCCTCCACTACCGATGGATAACGGCTGTAATCTATATGGGGAATCACACGGGCGCCTTCCATTAGGTGGAGAAAATTATCCACAGCCCCAAACTGGATATATACCATTTTTTCCAGTACCTGCTGCAGCTCCTCTTTTATCTGTCTGAGGAGCAGCAGCTTTCTGGCTCCCAAAAGAGAGGTGTTTCCCGGAAGGATAATATTCTCTCTTGGAATATCAGGATATAAGCCAAGGGTAATTCCGGATTCCTTATTGATATGGGTGCCAAAGGCTCCTGCCACATAGAATTTTCCAATGTCCTGCAGATTCAGTCCCACCTCCTGCAGCATATATTCTACCATAGTAGCGGCGGCAGCCTTAGTCCTTAGAAACTCCTGGACGTCGCTTTCCCAGAAAAACAATCCCGGTGCATACTCTGCTCCCAGCTCCTCTCCCACTTTTGCAATTTGAGGAGAGGCTTCTTGCACTAGTTTCCCCCTCATGTCCATCCATCCGTTTAAAAACATCTGCGCCAGCAAATCTACAATACCGGAGCCACAGATGCCCTGAGCCTTCCCCTCTCCTATTACATGGACCTGTACCTTTCCCTGTTGAATCAAAACCTGGTCCACAGCACCTTTCTCTGCCCGCATTCCGGTTTTTACCACACCGCCTTCCAGGGCAGGGCCCGCTGCTCCGGCCCCTGCTACCAGAAAGTCTTTATTTCCCACCACCAGTTCTCCATTAGTGCCAATATCCAGAAATACCCCCAGCTCCTCCTGTTTATACAGCTCTGTATAAGCAAGTCCGCTGATAATATCTCCTCCCAGATAATTGGCAAGCCCAGGATAACAGTATACATAGCCCTTAACAGGCAGTCCCATATCTTTGGCCCGGATACAGTCCGGCTTCAGAGTATGCACTGCATAGGGACTGGAAAAAACACAGAACCCGTCCAGTCCCAGAAGAAAATGAATCATGGTAGTATTTCCTGCTATAATCAACGAGGCACAGTCTTCCGGGCGGATTCCCTGCTCCTTTCCCAAAAGGTAAATCACCTCCAAAAGACTGTCTATAGTAGCCTTTCTGATTTCTTCCCGTCTCTCCGGATTATCCTTAGCATAAAAAATCCGGGTAAGAATATCTTCTCCAAAGGGTATCTGCCTGTTAAAAACAGATTTTGTTCCCAGAACCCGTCCCGTATTCATATCCACCAGCTCTGCTGCTATGGTGGTGCTTCCCAAGTCAGCACACAGTCCATAATGCTTTTCCCGACAGTCCCCGGCCTCTATATCTTCCAGTACCCAGGCAGAGCCATTCCACACCAGCAGCAGGGTTACTTTCCAACCTGCTTCCTGACACAAGGGATACAGCTTTTGCAAAGCCTCCAGACTAAAAGTCACCTGCCCTAATTCCTGGTCCAGCGCTCTTAAAATTCTTTCCTGGTCTGACACATAGTCCTGGTCAGTAGGAAAAGGCAGTTCCATGTAAAGCTTCCGGCTCCACCCGTCTACTGTTTTCTGGTTCCTTATTTCTCTCTGTATTTCCATTGTGTTCTCCTTTTTCGGATATTTTCACAGACAGGCAGCCTGGGAAACAGCTTATTGCTTCAGCCCTTCTGTCTCTGGAAGCTATTGTAACATACTTTCTTGAAATTGTCCCTGCTTTACTTTGTCTTAGAAGGAACCTCCGGAAGCCCGGCCAGAGAGGTCAATACACAGACAACCCCTGCCAGCACTGCAGAGGAACCCACCACAGCCCAATTCACTTCACTTACCATGGCACATCCTCCTATAACTCCTATTGCGGACTGTGCCATGGTCTTGATAGTTCTAACTGCTGTTTTCTTCATCCATTCCCTGGTGTCTACGGATATTTTAAATACACAATTTTCAAACATATTCTCCACCTGCCTGTCAAAGCATCTCTTCCCATCCTTTTTCCGGGATATATTGTTACGTTATTCCCTATTCCATACTATGCTTTCTCCTGACAACTGGCGCATAAGAATTTTCAATTTTCTCTCCTTGACAAAAAACTGGATTCAGTATATGATAAGTCTGGTCAACAAAAAACACCAAAACGCACTGGTTTGTGTTACCGGAAAAGCTTTTGATTCAGGGCTTGTACTGGTTTCGACGGGGGTTTTGAAGTTGAGGAAGCCATCCGCAGACTCCGGGACTGCGTACCAACCTGGAACTTAAATATAAACGCAAACAATAATAGAGTAGCGTTAGCTGCCTAATTGCAGCTTGTCAGCCCCGGGCCACCCGCTGTCCGGGAATCTGGCATCGACCTTGCGGGGAACTTCGCTTTCAAAGCTTTGAGAAAGTGGAAGATTTTATGAAGCTACCAAGTATAGCAGCCTGTTATTCGGCGGCTATATAAGGGAAATTTAAAAGAATAACTGTGATGGGAGATGCTTCAAGGGATAGACTTTCGGACAGGGGTTCGATTCCCCTCAGGTCCACTAAAATGTCCAAATCCGAACTCAGAGATGGGTTCGGATTTTGTGTGTTCAGACCCACTAAAATATACATATCCGAATCGGAAGTGTTCGGATATTGAAAATCATAGCTCCACTAAAAAAGGCAAAAAGTCCGAACTCAGCGATGGGTTAGGACTTCTTGCCTTTTACTCTAATTCCACTATTCCTTTTCAAATAATCCTTTTATTCCGAATATTATTCCAATAATAAACAAAAGAGTTTCTCCGTATCCACCCTGCAGCAACCACATACCATCCTGTCTTTTTTCCTGCAAAATCATATGATAATAGAGAAGCAGGGTTTAACTGCTTCTCCATTATCTTCCAGGAAAGGAGGATTCCTATGGCATTAAATGGTATCGATGTGTCTCAATATCAGGGGGATATTGACTGGAATCAGGTTAAGAATTCCGGCATAGAATTTGCTATGATTCGAGGCGGATTCGGAAAAAATAATATTGACCCCTATTTTCACCAGAACGCCAAAGAATGTCAGCGGCTAAAACTTCCTATGGGTATCTACTGGTTTTCCTATGCTCTCAATGCTGACATGGCGGCCAGAGAAGCTCAGTATTGCATTGCCCTGGCAAAGCAGTACACCATCACTTGGCCTCTGGCCTATGATTTAGAGTACGATTCCCTTCGCTACGCCGCTCAAAACGGCGTCACCATTACTAAACAGCTAGCCACAGACATGGCCCGGGCATTCTGCGAAACCATTAAGGCAGCAGGCTATGTTCCCATGAATTACATGAATCTGGATTATTACCAGACCATGTTCTATATGTCCCAGCTGCCCTATGATTTATGGCTGGCCCAATATGCCTCTGCACCTTCCATCACACACATGGAGATGTGGCAGTACACCTCTCAGGGAAAGGTACCTGGCATCTCCGGAAACTGCGACAAGAATTACAGCTACAAAGACTATTCCTCCGGCAGCATACTGCCCTCTCCCAGTCCTTCCGCACCGGAAGAATACACGGTACAGCCAGGAGACACCCTGTCAGAAATAGCCCTTCGGTTTGGTACTACTGTAGCCAGCCTTGCAGCCATAAACAATATTTCTGACCCGAATAAAATATATGCAGGCCAGGTTCTGCGCCTTGCGGATAATCCTGTCCAGGGAGAAACCTATGTAGTAAAATCCGGGGACACACTTTCCGGCATTGCCGCAAAATACGGCACCACTTATCAGTCCCTGGCCCAGGCAAACGGAATCTCCAATCCTGATTTCATTTATCCCGGCCAGGTAATAACGATTCCCGGCGGCTCTCAGTCCGCCGCCAGATATTATACTATACTGCCTGGAGATACCTTATCCGGCATTGCACAAAAGTTTGGTACTACAGTATCCAGGCTCCAAAGCCTGAATCAAATTTCTAATCCAGATAAAATTTATGCTGGAAACAGAATTCGTATATCCTAAAAAGCACAAAAAAATAAGGCCATTGTATGAAACAAAATTGAAGAATATTTATACAGTTTATTACTCAGTACAGCTTTGAGCCTGAAAGCTCAATGCTGTACTGGGCAAATTCCCATAAACTGTATAAATACCTCTAATACATGTTTGATACAACAGCCTTATAAAGAAAACTCTTATTCCATATCCAAGTGACAAGCCACAAAATGTCCCGGTCTGGCCTCTCTTAATTTCGGCGACTCAGTTTTACATTTATCCGTAGCATATTTACACCTGTTAGCAAAAGGACAACCCGGCTTAGGATTGATGGGGCTTGGTACATCTCCGGAGAGAACACTGGCCTCTTTCTGCGCCTCTTTATCCGGGTCCGGAATAGGTACGGAAGCCAGAAGAGCCTGGCTGTAAGGATGAAGAGTATGGGCATAGATTTCATCACTGTCTGCCAGTTCCACCAGATTTCCCAGATACATAACTGCAATACGGTCTGAAATATATTTTACAATATTCAAATCGTGAGCAATAAACATATAGGTAAATCCGTGCTTTTCCTGCAGCTCCTTTAACAGGTTGATAATCTGACTTTGGATAGAAACGTCCAGAGCAGAAATCGGCTCATCACACACAATGAACTCCGGTTCCACAGCCAAAGCCCTGGCAATACCAATACGCTGACGCTGTCCTCCTGAAAATTCATGAGGAAAACGGTTGGCATGCTCCCGGTTCAATCCTACTGTCTCCAGAAGTTCGTACACTCTCTGGGTACGTTTCTCTTTATCATACATTTTATGAATTTCCATACCCTCGGCAATAATACTTCCTACCGTCATACGGGGGTTTAAAGAAGCATAAGGGTCCTGGAAAATAATCTGGGCTTTCTGGGAATAGTCATAGCGGTCTTTGGTATGTCTTAAATTTACTGCCTTGCCGTCATAAAGCATCTTTCCGCTGGTAGCAGGATAAATTCCCATGACCACACGGCCCAGAGTAGACTTACCGCAGCCGGACTCTCCAACTACTCCTAAAGTCTCGCCCTTATAAATATCCAGTGTAATATTATTTACTGCAACCAGCGTCCTTCCTTTTCCTACATGAAAATGCTTGGACACATGGTCTAATGTAATCAGCTTATCCATTCGCCTTTCCCTCCTTTGCTCCCGGGAAATCCGGATGAAGTCTCCAGCAGGACGCCGTATGGCCTTCTCCTACCTTAAATACCGGCGGCTGGTTAGCTTTACAGATTTTCATACAATGCTCACATCTGCTGGCAAAACCGCAGCCCTGAGGCGGCGCATACAAATCCGGCGGTGTACCCGGAATTGATACAAGCTGCTCCTCCTTTTTGGTGTCAATTGTGGGAAGACTCTTTAACAGAGCCAGGGTATATGGATGAGAAGGATTATAGAATATATCCCTTGCATCTCCCTTTTCCACAACCTTTCCCGCATACATAACAGCAACCTTATCTGCCAGATTAGCCACAACACCTAAGTCATGGGTAATAAGGATGATAGCTGTCTTTGTCTCCTCCTTAATTTTACCCATAAGCTGCATAATCTGGGCCTGGATAGTCACATCCAGAGCTGTAGTAGGCTCGTCGGCAATCAAAAGCTTAGGATTGCAGGCCAGAGCCATAGCAATCATAGCACGCTGGCGCATACCGCCGGAAAATTCATGAGGATATTGATTTGCCCTCTCTTCTGCATTAGGAATCTGCACCATCTTCAATAAGCGAACCGCTTCCTTATCTGCATCTGCTCTGGAAATCTTCTTTTTATTAACCAAAGTCTCTGTAAGCTGCTTGCCTACCTTCATGGTAGGATTCATACAGGTCATAGGGTCCTGGAAAATCATACTTACCATCTGTCCACGGATGTCCTGCATTTCCTTTTCGCTGGCAGCTACAATATCCTTCCCGCACAAATCAATGCTTCCCTCTTTAATACGGGCCGGTGGCATTGGATTTAATTTCATGATAGTCTGAGCGGTAACACTCTTGCCACAGCCGGACTCTCCTACAATGGCAAGAACCTCACCCTCCTGAACCTCCAGGCTGACACCTCTTACAGCGTGTACTTCCCCTGCATAGGTATCAAAAGAAACATGGAGATTGTCAATTTTCAATACTTCTCCCATTTTTCTACCTCCTTAATTTCGGGTCAAAAGCATCACGCAGCTGGTCGCCCAGCAGGTTAAAGGATAACATAGTTACACAAATAAACAAAGCTACAATAACAAGCTGTGTAGGAAACATCTGGAATACCTTGATAGCGTCGTTAGCCATAATACCCCAGGAAGGCTGAGGCGGAGCAATACCAAGTCCCAACATAGAAAGGAAAGCCTCGGTAAAAATAACCATAGGTATGTCCAAAGTAATATTTACAATAATAACACTCAATACATTAGGAACCAGGTGTTTGCTGATAATACGAGCCGGAGAAGCTCCCATGGACTTAGCCGCAATAACAAACTCCTGCTCCTTCAGACTTACCACCTGTCCACGGACCAAACGGGCCATACCTGTCCAACCGGTAAGAGAATATGCCACAATGATGGTTCCCAATCCTCTGTCCATAACCGTCATCAGAAGGATAACGATAATCAGATAAGGAATACCGCTGATAATCTCCAGAATACGCATCATTACCGTATCCACTGCGCCTCCGAAATACCCGGAAATACCGCCGTAGATAACGCCTACCAGACAGTCAATCAAAGCCACGGCAATAGCCACGGTCAAAGAGATTCTGGCGCCATACCACACTCTGGCAAAAACATCACGTCCCAGGGAGTCTGTACCAAAAATATGCATCTGTCCGGTTACAGAATCCGGTGTCATAATGGGCTTATTTTGAAAAGCTACATTCTGCTGAGAATAGCTGAAGGGCGTTACCATAGGAAGGATGATGGCTCCCAGGATAATCAAGCCCAAAAGAATCATACAGACTACAGCCACTTTACTTTTCTTAATACGGTTCCAGGCGTCCTTCATAAAACTGATGGAAGGACGGGCAATACTTTCCATAGAGGCAGCATCAGAGCCTAATACTTCAAAAGCGTCCTGAGCAATTGTCCCGCTGACATCATAGGGAGTATACTTAGGAGCTTCTGCTGCCTGATATTTTTTCTTCTTCGCCATAGTACCTTACTCCTTTCCTCCTGTCAGTTTGATTCTTGGGTCAATCAGACCATAGATTAAGTCTACCACTAAGTTGGCAAGAATCAGAAACGCTCCGTAGAATACCGTGGTTCCTGCAATCATGGTATAATTGTTGGTCTGTACGCTTTGTACAAAATATTTTCCCAAACCTGGAATGGAGAAAATATTTTCTACCACAAAGGCTCCGGTAAGAATAGAAGCCACCAACGGTCCCATAACCGTAACAACCGGCATAATAGCGTTACGAACTGCATGCTTCCAAACAATTTTTCTCTGGCTCAGACCTTTGGCCTTAGCTGTTTTAATGTAATCCTGGCTTAATACGTCCAGCATACTGGTTCGCATAAGACGGCTCACCGTTGCCATGGAACCAAAGGCCAGGGCAAATGGAGGAAGCAGCTTACTGTGCCAATCCGTCCATCCGATAATGGAGAAAATCTGTACTCCTGTTGCCTGTCCTAATTTCAGCCCCAGGAAATACTGCAGCAGGGCACCCATGATAAAGGAGGGAACAGAAACTCCCAGCAAAGCCAGCAGCATGGCTGCGCTGTCCCAGACAGTACCTCTTTTTACTGCGGCTATGATTCCCAGAAGGATACCCATAATAAAAGCAAATATCAATGCCCGGATACCTAAATCAAAGGAAACCGGAAAAGCCTCCTTGATAACATCTGTTACTGCCCTGCCGTCAGGAATAGAAATACCAAAGTCTCCCTGAAGGGCGTTTCCAATGTACATGAGCAGCTGCTGAGGTACCGGTTTATCCAGTCCATATTTTGCCTCCAAAGCTTCCATTACCGTATCCGGAATGTCTTTTCCGCCGGTAAAGGGGTCTCCGGGCAACAGCTGCATCAGCAGAAAAGTAACACTAACCAGAACTAAAATTGTAATAAAGGAATATACAATTCTTTTTAAAATATAGCGTATCTGATTTGCCAAAATAACAGCTCCTTTCTTTTGTCGTTTTACCTCTTTCCTTTTGTCTCTTCTGTCTTGCTTTTCTGTTTATGTAAACCGCAAATAGAATTTGCGATTTACATAAACAGACAGGAGCCATGCCGGAAACTTCTGTGCTTCCAGAACAACAGCTCCTATCCGTCCATATTACTTATTCTTCTATCGTTTCACAGCCTTAACTTTACTCTGCGGAAGTTGCGTCTGTAAAGTCAAATTCCTGGAAACCAGTACGTGTCATACCCTCTACTTTATCAGATACAGCATATGTGCAAGCACTGAAGTAGATTGGGTAGATGGCAGCGTCTGTCTTGGTAACGATTGTCTCTGCCTCGAACAGCATTTCCTGACGAGCCACAACATCTGCCTCTGTCATAGCGCTGGTAACCAGTTCGTCATACTTAGCATTGCTGTATTTACCATAGTTGTTTCCGTTTGTTGTAGTAAACATATCCAGGAAGGTCATTGGGTCATTGTAGTCCGGTGACCAGCCTGCGTATACCATATCAAAGTCGCCGCTGTCCATGGAAGCCAGACGAGATTTGAAAGGCTGAGGTGTGATTTCCACATCAATTCCCAATACGGTCTTCCACTGCTCCTGGAAGAACTGAGCATTCTTCTGAGCATTATCTGTGTCATCGCAAAGGAATGTGAGTTTTAACTCCTCTGCAGTCAGTCCTGTCTCCTGCAGTCCCTTCTCCAGAGCTGCTTTTGCTGCATCTGCATCATATCCTACAACGTCGCCTACAGCGTCACGGTATTTCTCACCGTTAGCACCTGCAATGCTGGTTGGTACTAAACCTGTTGCAGGTACGGAACCGTCTTTTAAGATATTCTCGCACAGACTCTGAGAATCGATGGCCATACCAAGTGCCAGACGGATGTTTGCATTGTCCAGGCCCTTGTCTGTTTTCTGTGTGTTGAACTGGATATACCAGTTTCCATTGTCCACATAGCTCTCTGTATGAATTCCCAACTGCTCAGCCTGAGCCATCTGGTCTCCGGACAGGTTGATACAATCAATCTCGCCGCTCTGGAAAGCATTCATACGGGCATTGGAATCATTCAGCATTGTGTACTTAACAGTTCCCACTGCACATCTGTCTGAATCATAGAAATCAGGATTCTTTGTCAGAGTAATGTGGTCATTGTGTACCCACTCAGAAATGGTGTATGCACCGTTAGTTACAATCTTATCTGCATCATCACCATAAACGTCAGCACCGATTTCCTCGTATGCTTTCTGGTTCATCGGATAGTAAGAAGCAAAAGAGAATAAGTGCTTAGCATATGGAATAGGATTCTCGAACTTAACCTCAAGAGTATAGTCGTCAATAGCTTTTACACCTAACTCAGAGGGGTCCATGGTTCCTTCGTAAACTTCATTACCGTTTACCAGGTTGTCATATACGATAAACGCATAAGAAGAAGCAGCTTCCTTACTGCAGATTGTCTGGTAAGAGAACACGAAGTCATTTGCTGTAACAGGCTCTCCGTTGCTCCACTTAGCATCCTGACGAATCTTCATGGTATAAGTGCAGCCGTCCTCGCTTACTTCAGTGCTTTCTGCCAAATCCTCTACCGGCTGGTCGTTCTCGTCCAGTCTGTAAAGTCCGGAAATAACCATACGCAGAATGTCGCCGGAAGCAACGTCTGTGGTCAGAATGCTGTTTAATTCAGGCGGTTCTGCCCTCAGGTCTACGGTGTACATGTCCTCGTCTGAGGTACCCGGAAATTTGCCGCTTGCTGTTTCTGTTCCATCAGAAGAACCTTCAGTTTTTGTGGTATCTGCCCCGCTGTCATTGCTGCTTCCGCCGCATGCACCCAAAGACAGAACCATTGCGCTGGCTAAGGCCATCGCTAAGATTTTCTTCATTTTCATCTTTGATTTCCTCCCTTTCTGATGTCAGGCAGGCCCGGAGACCATCTTTCTTTTTCTTGTCTCTCTGCTGCCGATAGAAAACTCAACCATACAAGTCCGATTAAACTGATTGAGCAATCCCCTTTATTATAATAAAATCTGAATTTTTGTCAACCATTTCTGTCAAAATTATTGTTTTTGTGTATTTTACCCAAGGACATTTATCCTCATTTGGCAACACTCTATCACACTTCCTTTTCCAGATTTTCCACAATTTCACCAATAACACCATTTTCGAAAGGAGTCTTTAACCCAGCCTCTTTCAGAAGCTGGGTATGAAATTTAGAACCAGCCATCCTGCACAGCTTTAAGTAGCTTTCCCAGGCTTCCTTGTAATCCTTGTCCATCCAGGCTTTATACTCAAAGGCACAAAGCTGTGCAATCACATAATCAATATAATACAGTGGAAAACTGTATATATGATGCTGCTTCTGCCAAAAAGCCCCTTTTTCAAAGAATGGAAGCCCTGCATAATCCTGGTGGGGCTTATAAGCTTTTTCCAGCCGTTTCCACACCTCTTTACGCTCCTTTGGGCTCATTTCCGGCCTGTCATACACCTCATGCTGAAATTCATCCACCATACAGCCATAAGGCACAAACATTACGGCATCCTCCAGATGCATTTTGGTATAATCCTTTGTGGTTTCCTCATCAAAAAACAATCCGTACCAGGGTTCTGTAAAAAACTCCATAGACATAGAATGAATCTCCGCTGTTTCCATTCCCAGGTCTGCATGTTCCCGGATAGGGTCCTGGGCTGACAGATAACCCTGGAAGGCATGGCCGCACTCATGGGTCATAACATCCACATCTCCGCTGGTTCCATTGAAGTTGGCAAATATAAAGGGCGCCTTGTAATCCGGAAGGTAAGTCATGTATCCGCCCACTGCCTTTGTCTTTCTGCCAAAGACGTCCAGCAGCTGGCCATCCATCATAAAGTTAAAAAATTCTCTGGTTTCCGGAGACAGCTCCTCATACATTCTCTGTCCTGCTGCTAATATCTCTTCAGGAGTTCCTTTAGGGGCTGGATTTCCCTTGAGACTATAAATCTGTTCATCAGAAAAGCTCATGTGGGAAAGTCCCAGTCTTTCCTTCCTTTTCTGGTATAAACTTTCTGCGAAGGGAACAAATACCTCTTTTACCTGTCTCCGTAAATTTTCCACCTCTTCCCTGCCGTAGCAGTTTCTTCCCATACGAAGATAGCCCAGCGGAACATAGGTCTCAAAGCCCAGCTTTTTCGCCTGAAGCGTACGGTTTTTCACCAGTTTGTCATACAGCTCATCCAGCTTTTCTTCGATAGAAAGGAAAAACTCATTCTGCTTTTCCCAGGCTTTTCTCCTGACGTCAGGCTCTCTATGCTTCAGATAAGGTGTCAGCAGAGAAAGATTCAGGATTTCTCCCTCCCACTCAATCTTTGCCCCTGCCAGAAGCTTCTCATACTCTGTTACAAGAGCATTTTCCTCCTGCATAAGAGG
>NHCFR01400__coassemble_1261_pt1 | contig 13338 bp, 9 predicted proteins | sample NHCFR01400__metabat2_high_PE_048 | metagenome-assembled genome bin NHCFR01400
TTCTTCTGTTAATACTCCCTCTTTTACAAATCTTTCAAGGATTCCTCTAACTGCTTTTCAAAGTCAAAGTTTTCCTCCTCTACACGTTCCACAGGAATAGCCTCTTCCTCTTCTTCCGGTACCTCATCCTTATTAACCGGCTCAGAGGATATGGTCTTAATACTCTTCTCTGTCTGGGCCACAAAAGATTTCGGCACAGCCTTTACATAGTATACATACTCGTCATCCTCAAACTGGGTGGACTCGCTTCTGGAATAATCAATTCCAAGGGCCGCAAATTCTATTACAAGCCCTACCACAGCAGAAAGAACACCTGCAAGGATAACACTGCCCATATTGATGCGGACACTCATAAACATACCGCCCAATATCATAATCAAAATATAGGCTACAGCCCCTGCCGCATCTGCTACTCTCCAGGAATAGTCAAAGGAGCTTCTGGAAATCAGATTCACCAGCATAAGCACTACGGCAAAAGCCAGAAGATTTAGCCACAGCTCCTGGTTTTTCATCAAAGAATCCAATAGCATCTGAAGTTTTTCCACTGCTTCTGTTTCCTTGCCCTGAAGCACTGTACTCCTGTCCTTCACTGCATCCATAAAGTAATACAAAATAACGCCGCAGCAGGAAGGTATCACACAAGCCGGTCCTCTCAGAAGTCCGCCGCCGATAGGCACTGCCGCAGGAATCCGAAGAGAAAAAGCTACCGGGGTCAAAACCAAAGCCAGATTGTCCTGGGAAGTAAACCTGAGGAACAGAATCATCAACAGAAAAATAAGCAGTATGGCAAAACCAGCCACTTCAATTCCCACTCCGTAGCAATGGGCCACAATCAACAGACAGGCCAGTACGGTCATAGCATTTACCGGAAGTACGGAACAGATAATGGATAAAACCAGTACCACAAAAATATTATTTAACTTGTCAAAAAATCCCAGGGTAGAATTGATTCCCTGAAACAGCACAAAGGCCAGAAGAAACTTCATCACGGGAACTATCCAGTTGTCATGTTCTCCATAAAAATTTTTCAATTTCTGTTTAAATTCTAACAATGCGGTCACTGCTGTGTCCCCCTTCCTGTTATTCTGCCATTTCTTCTGTCTTCTCTGTCGTATGCTTTCTTCAACTGTCCCAAAGCCTTATAATAGCCCTGGATACCTTTCTGCGCTCTGTGATACCGGACAGAACAGTATATATAAGTCAAGATACTGTAACAGACCAGCATGATAATATATCCGCCTATGACAGCAACAACCACCAAAGCCACATTCATTTTATGTATGTTTTCCATGAGATAATCGCTTTTATATCCTGCGTAAATCAGCAGAAGAAGCCCATAACCAATGGTTGTCAAAAAAAAGTTCTTTATCAGCGCCATACCTATATAATCGCTTCTATAGTAATTGCTGATTGCAAGATGCTTCTTTCCATCCCCTGATTCATAAACGGCCAATTTATGCATTTTTTTGATTTTCTGAGTGTTTAGCATAAAATACCTCTTTCCCGTTTTCTTACATAATGATACACTCTGCATTATAGCATACCATAAGGAAGTGAATCAAGACCTTTACACATCTCCACCTATGGCAATTACCAGAAAGAAAACTTTTCCGGCTCCCGCCTTTTTCAGGGCCAGAGCCGCCATATCCATGGTGCTGCCTGTCGTGTAAATATCGTCCACCAGCAGCAAAGTCTCTCCTTTTATACTGTCAGAAGCCTGGAAAGCATCCCTCATATTTCGTCTTCTCTGTGCCGGGTCTAGTTCTTTCTGGGGAGAAGTAGATTTCTTTCGTTTTAGGGCCTTAGTATCTACCGGAAGCCCCAGCTTGTCTCCCAGGGCCCGGGCAATGATTTCTGCCTGGTTAAACCCTCGTTTTTCCATCCTCTTTCTATGAAGAGGAATGGGAACTATCTTTCGGACACCCCAGCTGCGTATAAGGCTCCCGGCATAAAAAGCCCCAAGCTCTCCGTAAAAAATTCCATATTCCTGACGTTTTCCATATTTAAACCGATAAAGGGATTCCTGAAGAACAGCGCCATAGGGAAAAATTCCGATTCCCTGTTCAAAGCTGTGTTGGATTTTTTGACAATCCCTGCAATACTCCTGCTCCTGTTTTCTTAATGGTTTGGAGCATTTGAAGCATCTGGGACCTGAGATTGGCTTCAGCTTTTCTCTGCAGCCAGGACAGATTTTCTGCCCCCTGGGCACCGCCACGTCATGGCACACCGGACAGCGCCTGGGATACAGTATATCTAAAAAAACCGATTCTATTTTCTTTCTTATTTTCAATGACACTCCTTAATCCAAAGGTCCAGGGCCGTATAACGGCTTTGCTCCATTCGGTTCTCCTCCATTTCATAGAAGGTCTTTTCATCCCCTACCAGAGTAACGCAGCGCCTTGCCCTTGTCACCGCCGTATACAGCAGATTACGGTTCATCAGCATCCTGGGGCCTCCCAGCAGAGGTATGATTACTGCCGGATACTCGCTTCCCTGGGCTTTGTGTATGGTAATGGCATAAGCCAGCTCCAACTCGTCCAGCTGCTTAAAGGAATACTCCACAAACCGCTTTTCATCAAACTCTACGGTAATGGTTTCGGCAAAGGTATTGATTTCCCGGATAATCCCCGTATCTCCGTTGAAAACGCCTACACCCTTTTCCACAGGTATGCCGTAAGCTCCCCGAATCTCCCATTCCATCTGATAATTATTCTTAATCTGCATTACCTTGTCGCCTTCCCGGAAAAGGCCCTGGCCATGCTCCCTCTCTTTCTTTTCCTGCCCGGGAGGATTCAGATACTGCTGCAGAATGGTGTTCAGCCGTTCCACCCCCAAAAGTCCCTTCCGCATAGGCGTAAGGACCTGAATATCATAGGGCGTTGCCTCCACAAACTTGGGAAGCTTTTTCTGAATCAGAGTAATTACCACGCTGATTATCACATTAGCGTCATACCGCTTCAGGAAAAAGAAATCCATGCTTTTGTTATCCAGCGTCACAGGAACGCCCTGATTGATTTTATGGGCGTTTACTACAATATCGCTCTGAGAGGCCTGGCGGAAAATCTTCACCAGCTCTACTACGGAAAAGCAGCCGGAGCCGATAATGTCCTTCAGCACACTTCCCGGCCCTACGCTGGGAAGCTGGTTCACATCTCCTACCAAAATCAATCTGGTGCCTGTCACCACTGCCGAAAGCAGGGCATGCATAAGAAATATATCCACCATAGACATTTCGTCAATGATGATGACATCCGCTGCAAGGGGGTTCTGGGCGTTACGCTCAAAATGTACGTTGCCCCGGCTCTCCTGGGGAACTCCTGTCAGTTCCAGAAGGCGGTGAATGGTTTTCGCCTCATATCCCGTAGCCTCGGTCATCCTTTTGGCCGCCCGGCCTGTGGGAGCTGCAAGGCTTATTTCCAGCCCTTCCAGTTCAAAATACCGGATAATAGCATTGATGGTGGTTGTCTTACCAGTCCCAGGTCCTCCTGTGATGATAAGCAGACCGTTTTTCACCGCCTCTATCACCGCTTCCTGCTGCTTTTCATCCAGTTCTATATCAGAAGCTCTCTGGATACGACGGATTTTATCCAAAACCTGGGATTCTTCTGCCGTATCTTTCACATCCAGTTCATGGAGCATCTGGGCCACATGCAATTCAATCTGGTAATACTGGCCGGCATAAACAGCCAGCTCCTTTCCCTCGTCCCCCGGAATTTCCTTCAGGACAATCTTCCGGTCAATGGACAAATCCCCCAGGTGCTTTTCCATATAATCCGCCGGTACTCCTAACAGCTCCTCTGCTCTGGCAAGAAGTATTTTCTTAGGAAGATACACATGGCCCTCTGCCGTGGCTTGAAGCAATATGTACAGAATACCGCTGCGAATCCGGTAATCCGAGTCTGTGTGAATACCGATTCTGGCGGCAATCTCATCTGCAATCTTAAATCCCACCCCCACAATGTCCTCTGCCATTTTGTAGGGGTTTTCCTTTAGGATGCGGTACATGTCCTCCTTGTACTGCTGGTAAATCTTCGCTCCCAGAGACTGGGAAATACCATACTGCCCCAGAAACATCATGGCACGCCGCATGTCCGCTTTTTCCTCTACCTGCTGGGCTATTTCTCTGGCCTTTTTTTCACTGATGCCTTTTACTTCGGCCAGCCGCTCCGGCTCCTCCTCCACAATCCGCAGGGTATCCTCACCGAATTTTTTCACTATCCTTGCAGCTAAAGCTGCACCTATTCCCTTTATGGCTCCTGACCCCAGATAACGCTCCATGGCTGCAGAGTCCTGGGGAATCACACTCTCGTAGGAGGACACGGAAAACTGTCTTCCATAGGAGGGGTGCCTGGTAAATTCTCCCTTTGCCCGTATGGTTTCTCCCTCGTTTAAAAAACGGAAAGTTCCCACACAGGTAATTTCCTCTCCATCTGACACCAGGGAAGCAACGGTATACCCGTTTTCCTGATTTCGAAATATGATATGCTCCACATATCCTTCTATGGTTTCTTCCACGTCTCTTCCTCTCCGTATCTCTCAAATTACGGCTGCGCCGTGCAATTACAATTTACCGTTCATCCTGCTCATCAGCTCCATGTACTGTCCGGTGCCAATGGCCACTGCCAGGGCCGGCTCCTCAGCCACCATGGTATTGATGCCGGTCTCTTCTTCAATCAGCTGTTCCAGACCTCCCAGAAGGGCTCCCCCTCCTGTAAGCACAATACCCCGCTCCGCCACATCTGCTGCCAGTTCAGGCGGTGTTTTTTCCAGAACGCTGTGAATAGTTTCCATAATCTGGGTGGATGCGTCCCGCAAGGCTTCCCGGATTTCCTCCGAAGTAATGGTAACGCTTTTGGGCAATCCGGTAATGGTATCCCGTCCCTTTACCTCCATAGCCTTAGGGTTCGGAAGGGGATGAACCGTTCCAATCTGAATCTTAATGTCCTCTCCGGTTCTTTCTCCTATCATCAGGTTATGCTTCTTCCTCACATAACGCATAATGGCTTCGTCAAAATTATCCCCGGCTACCTTGATAGAGGTGGATACCACAGTACCTCCCAGGGAAATCACCGCCACATCTGTGGTGCCTCCCCCTATATCCACAATCATATTTCCAAAAGGCTTGGTAATATCGATTCCCGCTCCTATGGCCGCTGCAATAGGCTCTTCAATAATGGAAACCTCCCTGGCTCCCGCCTGATAAGTGGCTTCCTCCACCGCTTTCTTCTCCACTTCCGTTATTCCGCTGGGGGCGCATATGCTGATTCTGGGTTTCCGGAAGGCCCTTTTCCCTATGGCTTTGGAAATAAAATATTTCAGCATTTTCTCTGTCACTTCGTAATCTGAAATCACACCCTGGCGGAGAGGCCGGACTGCCACAATGTTTCCCGGCGTTCTGCCTATCATCTGGCGTGCCTCCTCCCCCACGGCTCTGATTTTATTATTATCTTTATCGTAAGCAACCACGGAAGGCTCCTTTAATACAATTCCCTTCCCCTTGGCATATACAAGAATACTGGCTGTCCCTAAATCAATTCCAATATCTGACGCTGCCATTTACACTGCCCCTTTCCTATTTCAATCCTTTTTTATTATATCCAACTTCCCCTTCCTTGAAAAGGGGCAATCATCTCAAATATTTTGACACATACTGACCTGTGTAGGAGACCGGATTGGCCGCCACCTCCTCCGGGGTTCCCTTGGCAATGACAGTTCCTCCCTTGTCTCCGCCTTCAGGACCTATGTCTATAATGTAGTCCGCCGTCTTTATCACATCCAGGTTGTGTTCAATGACTACTACCGTGTTGCCGCCCTCCGCCAGCCTGCGGAGAATTTCAATCAGCTTGTGAACGTCTGCAAAATGCAGGCCCGTAGTAGGCTCATCCAGTATATAAATCGTCTTTCCCGTACTCCGTTTACTCAGCTCTGTGGCCAGCTTGATTCTCTGGGCCTCTCCCCCGGAAAGCTCCGTGGAGGGCTGTCCCAAACGGATATAGGACAGTCCCACATCGTAAAGAGTCTGTATTTTTCTCTTAATGGAAGGCACATGCTCAAAAAATCCCAAAGCTTCTTCCACTGTCATATTCAGCACGTCATATATACTTTTCCCTTTATATTTTACCTCCAGAGTCTCTCTGTTATACCGCTTTCCGTGGCAGACCTCACAGGGTACATACACATCCGGAAGGAAATGCATCTCAATCTTCAGGATACCGTCTCCGCTGCAGGCCTCGCACCTTCCTCCTTTTACATTAAAGCTGAATCTGCCTTTTTTGTAGCCTCTGGATTTGGCGTCCGCCGTGGCGGCAAACAAATCCCGAATCTGGTCAAAAACACCTGTGTAAGTAGCCGGATTGGAACGAGGGGTTCTTCCTATAGGAGACTGGTCAATGTCTATCACCTTGTCCAGCTGTTCCACGCCCTCAATACATTTGTGCTTTCCCGGAATGGTCCTGGCATGATTCAGTTTTTTTGCCAGACTTTTGTATAAAATTTCATTGACCAGAGAGCTTTTTCCGGAACCGGATACACCTGTAACACAGGTCATGATACCCAGAGGGATTTTTACATCTATATTCTTCAGATTATTCTCCGCCGCCTTCCGGATGGTCAGGTAGCCTGTGGGCTTTTTCCTCTCGGCAGGCACAGGAATTCTCTGCTTTCCGCTTAAATACTGGCCGGTAATGGAATTGGGGTTCTCCATGATTTCCTCAGCCGTACCTATGGCCACCAGCTTTCCTCCATGCTCTCCGGCCCCCGGACCAATGTCCACAATGCAGTCAGCTTCCCGCATAGTGTCTTCGTCATGCTCCACCACAATCAGGGAATTCCCCAAATCCCGCAGATGCTTTAGTGTAGCCAGCAGCTTGTCATTATCTCTCTGATGCAGTCCGATGCTGGGCTCGTCCAGAATATAGGCCACACCCACCAGACCGGAGCCAATCTGGGTAGCCAGACGGATTCTCTGGGCTTCTCCTCCGGAAAGGGTACCCGTAGCTCTGGACAGAGTAAGATATTCCAGTCCTACATTTACCAAAAATCCCACTCTGGCCTTTATTTCTTTTAATACCTGTTCCCCAATCATCTCTTGAGTGGGACTCAAGGCCAGATGATTCAAAAATTCCTGAAGACTGCTGACAGACATGGATGTGACTTCATAAATATTTTTATCCCCTACTGTCACAGCCAGTGCCTCCGGCTTCAGACGCTGCCCTTTACAGGATGGGCAGGGGGTGATACGCATAAAGGTTTCATATTCCTGCTTCATGGTATCTGACCCTGTCTCCCGGTACCTGCGCTCTACATTCTTAATGATTCCCTCAAAGGCTACGTCATAAATGCCTTCGCCTCTCTGTCCCTTGTAGTGTACCTTCACTTCCTTGCCATTGGTTCCGTGAATCAGTACCTGCTGTATTTTTTCCGGATAATCCTCAAAGGGAGTATCTAAATCAAAACCATATTCCAGAGCCAGGGCATCCAGAATGGCTCTGGTAAAGCTTCCCTTATCCGTGCAGGACTGCCAGCCCATAACCGTAATGGCACCCTGGTTAATACTCAGGCTCTTGTCCGGTATCATCAAATCCACGTCAAATTCCATACGGTATCCCAGACCCAGACAGGAGGGGCAGGCTCCGAAGGGATTATTAAAGGAAAAGCTTCTGGGCTCTATCTCGTCTATGCTGATACCGCAGTCCGGACAGGAAAAACTCTGGCTGAAATTCATCGTATTTCCATCCATGCAATCCACTACCAGCCTTCCCTCTGCCAGAGACAACACGGTTTCTATAGAATCGGTCAGCCTTTTCTGGATTCCGTCCTTGACAATCAGCCTGTCCACCACGATTTCTATATTATGCTTGATATTTTTATCCAGCTTGATTTCCTCGTTGAGTTCATAGAGGCTGCCATCCACCTGCACCCTCACATAGCCGCTTTTCCCGGCCTGCTCTAACAGCTTGGCATGGGTTCCCTTTCGTCCTCTTACCACCGGAGCCAGAAGCTGAATCCTGGTTTTTTCCGGAAGCTTCATAATCTGGTCCACCATCTGGTCTACGGTCTGTTTCTTAATCTCCCTTCCGCACTTGGGGCAGTGGGGTATTCCGATTCTGGCATAGAGAAGACGGAAATAGTCGTAGATTTCCGTAACCGTGCCAACAGTGGAACGGGGATTCCGGTTGGTGGATTTCTGGTCAATGGATATGGCCGGAGATAAGCCCTCAATGCTTTCCACATCCGGTTTTTCCATTTGTCCTAAAAACTGCCTGGCATAAGATGACAGAGATTCCATGTATCTTCTCTGCCCCTCTGCATAAATAGTATCAAAGGCCAGGGAGCTTTTTCCGGAACCGCTCAGGCCTGTCAGTACCACCAGTTCATTTCTGGGAATATCCACATCCAGGTTTTTTAAATTATTTTCGTTGGCGCCACGAATTTTAATAAACTGCCTTGCCTGCATTTTCACTGCCATATTTTATCCTTTCTACTACTTCTATAGCCTTAACCTTTTGCGTTATTTTATACTTCCTGATTTGTCATTTACCCTTGGATTATATCACATGGGAAACCCTCTTGCAAACATTTGTTCTGGATAAAATCATAAACCAGGGCTGCCGCAGAAGACAAAAGAAAAATCCATCTTTGCGGCAGCCCTGTATCATTACTCATTTCCTATTTTTTTCCCGCAGGAGGAACAAAAATACTGCATAATATCCCTTCTGGTTACAATACCTATAAAATTCTTCTGGTCGTCGGTTACCGGAACAAAATTCTGACGCATGGCCTTCTCCAGCAAATCCTCCATATCAGAATCTATCCGGACCGGGGTGTAATCTGCTCTGCGCTTAAAGGAAGTAATGGGTACATCCTCCGCAGCCTTCAGATTCAGGTCCCTCCGGTTCTTCAATCCCCACAATAAATCCCCTTCCGTCAGAGTACCCACATATTTTCCTCTTTCGCTGATAATAGGAATACAGGAATACTTATGATACTCCATCTTCTCCAGTACCTGTCTCAGCGTATATGAATCATATATGTAAGCCACATCTTCCTTAGGGGTAAGAAAAAATAAAATATTCATGATGTCCTCCCCATCTTTTACTCTTCCTTATTGTGCCACAATTACCGTCTAAAATCCAGAAGGAAACCATTAAACTTTATAAAAATTCTATTAACATATTCTGGTACTTAGCTGTCAGGCCAAAGCAGGCCTACGTTCCACTTCGGTCGGTGCTAAGTGTGTGCCGCCGGCACACAGCACCGCAAAATGGACATACAGGCATGTCCGCCTGGCTCGTTGTCTATGGGAATAAAAACTCGGACAAAACCTGGTTGCTGAGCAGAACGCCTTCCCGTGAAAGATATATCCTGTCCTTATGCTCCTTCAGCATTCCGTTTTCCAGACACTTGTGCAGAGCCTTCTCGTATACCATATCCAGCTCTCTTCCAAATATACGGCGAAATTCTTTTCTTGAGACTCCCCTGGTCTTCCGCAGCCCCAGGAACATAAATTCCTCCATCTGTCTGGGCTCTTCCAGGAATTCCACATCCTTCCGCATGGTCTTAGGATTGTGGCAGCACTCCAGATATTCCCTCATATCCCTGGTGTTGCTCATCCGGATATTTCTCACCATAGAGGAGGCCCCCAGACCCAGACCCAGATAATCTCCACGCTCCCAGTATTTCAGGTTATGACGGGATTCTCTTCCCGGCTTTGCGTAATTGGAAATCTCATACTGCCGGTAACCATGGCTCTCCAAAAACTCTCCTGTCCACAGATATATGGCCCTGCTGGTCTCCTCATCCGGCAGCAGTTCCTCATGGTCCCTATACCGGTCATAAAAGGCCGTCCCTTCCTCCAGGATAAGCTGGTACACGGAAATATGCTCCAGAGGCGTCTGCACCAAAAGCTCCAGCTCTTCCTTCCACTGTTCCAGGTTCTGTCCCGGTATGGAGGAAATCATATCTGCACTGATGTTCTCAAAGCCCTCCTCCCGGGCCATTTTCCAGGTTTCCAGAAAATCCTCATACCTGTGAATCCGCCCCAGAAGCTTTAAATTTTCATTTTTTACTGACTGAATGCCTATACTCAGCCGGTTTACACCCATTTCCCGGTATAGTTTAAGTTTCTCTCTGTCTGCAGTTCCCGGATTCATCTCCAGAGTAATTTCCGGCTTTTTCTCCAGTACAAACACTGCCTGAAGTGTTTCCAATATCCGGGCCATCTGTTCCCCGGACAGCACAGAGGGGGTGCCTCCTCCCAGAAACACCGTTGAAACCCGGTATCCCTGGGCAAAGCTTCTATAGCTCTCTATCTCTTTTATCAGTCCTTCCACATACCTCTGCTGCTCCTCCCGGGTTCCTCTCCAGGAGAGGAAATCGCAGTAGGCGCATTTCCTCACGCAAAAAGGTATGTGCAGATAAAGTCCTAAATCTTTTTTCATGGAAGCTCCTTTTCTTTCTCCCACAGGCTTTCACTTGCCTTATCTTCTATTTATCATCCAGTTTTAAAACGCTCATAAAGGCCTTCTGAGGAATCTCCACATTTCCTATCTGGCGCATCCGCTTCTTGCCTTCCTTCTGCTTCTCCAGAAGCTTTCTCTTTCTGGAAATATCACCGCCATAGCACTTGGCCAGCACGTCTTTTCTCAGAGCCTTCACCGTCTCCCTGGCGATAATCTTGCTGCCGATAGCCGCCTGGATAGGAATCTCAAAAAGCTGTCTGGGAATTTCCTCTTTCAGCTTTTCACACATTTTTCTTCCTCTCTCATAGGCAGAGCCGGCAAATACAATAAAGGACAGAGCATCCACCTCTTCCCGGTTCACCAGAATATCCAGTTTTACCAGCTCGCTCTGCTCGTAACCCAGCATCTCATAATCAAAAGAGGCGTAGCCTCTGGAACGGGATTTCAGAGCGTCAAAAAAGTCATAAATAATTTCATTTAAAGGCAGATGATAATGGAGAAGAGCCCTGGTGGTTTCCATATATTCCATGCCCTGGTACTGCCCTCTTCTTTCCTGGCACAGCTCCATGATAGGGCCGATAAACTCTGTGGTAACCATGATTTCCGCCTTTACCATAGGCTCCTCCATATACTCAATCTCAGAGGGGTCAGGCAGATTGGATGGATTGGTCAAATCCATTACTTCCCCGTTGGTTTTGTGAACCTTATACACAACCCCGGGGGCTGTGGTAACTAAATCCAGGTTATATTCCCGCTCCAGCCGCTCCTGTATGATTTCCAGATGAAGCAGTCCTAAGAAGCCGCAGCGGAATCCAAAGCCCAGAGCCACAGAAGTTTCCGGCTCAAAAAACAGGGAAGCATCATTTAGCTGCAGCTTTTCCAATGCATCCCGCAAATCTCCGTACTTAGCCCCGTCTGCAGGATACACGCCGCAGAATACCATGGGAGTTACCTTTTTGTAACCCGGTAAAGGCTGGCTGCAGGGATTTTCATTATCTGTAATGGTATCACCTACCCGGGTATCCTTTACATTTTTAATGCTGGCTGTAATATAGCCTACCATTCCGGCGGACAGCTCCTCACAGGGAATAAACTGGCCAGCCCCGAAATAGCCCACTTCCACAACCTCCTCCACAGCTCCGGTAGCCATCATGCGGATTTTTGTTCCTTTTCTCACTCTTCCTTCCATGATTCGGCAGAAGACAATAACTCCTCTGTAGGAGTCGTATTCTGAATCAAAAATCAAGGCTTGAAGAGGATTTTCCGGGCTTCCTCCGGGAGCGGGAATCTTCTCTACAATAGTCTCCAGCACCTGTTCTACATTCAGGCCTGTCTTTGCGGAAATCTGAGGCGCATCCTGGGCCTCAATTCCGATAACATCCTCTATCTCATTGATAACCCGCTCCGGCTCTGCGCTTGGCAGGTCGATTTTATTGATAACAGGAAATACATCTAAATCATGGTCCAGGGCCAGGTACACATTGGCCAGAGTCTGGGCCTCAATTCCCTGGGCTGCATCCACTACCAGGATAGCTCCGTCACAGGCCGCCAGGCTCCTGGAAACCTCATAGTTAAAATCCACATGTCCCGGCGTGTCAATCAGATTAAAAATATATTCCTGCCCGTCCTTGGCTTTATAAACAGTTCTGACTGCCTGAGACTTGATAGTGATTCCTCTCTCTCTTTCCAAATCCATGTTGTCCAGCACCTGGGACTGCATCTCTCTCTCCGTGAGAAGCCCGGTCTGCTCAATAATCCTGTCCGCCAGGGTGGACTTTCCATGGTCTATATGTGCAATAATACAAAAATTGCGAATTTTGCTTTGGTCCATTACCGGCATAAAGTTCCTCCTTTTATCTGCTATTTGTCTTAATATTCAAAATATGTTTACAAATTACTGGCAAAATTCCAGAAAATATTGTGAATACATAGATTCATGAGCCAGCCATAAAGCAAGTAAAAGTATTATCATATTATAACTGCTATCTTTCCACTTTGCTTCTACCTTATCCGTATAAAAAATCATGAAGAAAGGCAAGAGAAGCGGAATATAGTATCTGGGCTGAACTCCTGCAATGTTTATGCTTCCCACAGGAGTAAAGGACAAGTACAGAGCAGTCCATATTAAAACGACTACTGCCGCCAAAACTAAAAACAACATTCCTTTAAAAATCCTGGTATTCTTTACCGACAGCCCCAACTTTTTCTTTTTTTCTGTCAGCGCTACCCCTAAAACAAGGGCAGGTACTGCAAAGTTAAAGGGATACGAACCGGCATAGGCAATGCTGGCAAGCCCGTCTGCTCCAATAACAAAAGAATTTGAAGACTCATAGAAATTCTGCCATAATACTCTGGCATAGGAAATCGGGTGGGCAAAAATCAACATCATCTGGGAGGTAACATCCGTATTGCCTCCTCTTACATCACCCTCCATTCCTCCCCCGGCAGCCGGAAGCATAAAAGTCATCATCATAGCTAGGCACAACAGAACAATGAGTCCCTTGTATAAGACCATTCCCTTAAAAGATTTAAATTTATTCCTTGGCAGGGCCAAAGTTATAGCCAGCATGGGAATATATACTGCCTTTGGACAGCTTCCTATAATAAAAATCAAAGGTATCAGCACTGCTTTTCCCACTGACAACTTTTTCTCATATTCAAAAAATTGGGAAAGCAGAAGAGAAAATCCCAAAATCAGAAAACCAGTTACCACAACATCATAAGTATAGCTCACTGACTGCAAAAGCATGGTAGGCATCAAACCCGCAACTGCTAACAATTTTTTCCCCACAGGAGTAATTCTTATTGCAAAAAACATAAGAACACCATACAAAATTAAATTGGCTGCTTTTCCTAATATAAATTGAACATAAAAGGA
>NHCFR01400__coassemble_1268_pt1 | contig 13275 bp, 9 predicted proteins | sample NHCFR01400__metabat2_high_PE_048 | metagenome-assembled genome bin NHCFR01400
GTATACGGATTCGTCAGCAACCAGGGACATAATCCTGGGGCCGATTTTTGCCTTTACAATAGGCAGTTTAGAACGTCTCATAAGCTTGGGAGTTTGGTCAATGACCATCTGTGGAAGTCCTGACTGCTTAATGGGAAGACGTTTTTTGTCAATAACCAGCATGGTGATGGTCTGCTTGGCCGCTTCCATCTGTTCCTGCTGCTCGTCTCTCTTTTTCTGGGCTTTCCGACCCAGGAAATACAGGACTACAAGGCCAATGGCTAAAATGGCTATAATGATTAGAAAAACCATCCAACTCGTCATTTGTATTGAACCTCCTAGCATTTCTCATACTTCACCTATTCTAGCATTGTTTCCGTGAAAAGGCAACTAAAATTCTGGAAACCCTTCCTTTTTAGGGCTATCTATGGTATAACAGCTTTTATAGGATTAAAAATCAGACGAGAGGACTAAGAAAACATGAAGAAAAAAATAGTGATGCTGCTTTTAGCCCTGACAGTATTAGGACTTGGAGCAGGCTGTAATAAGGATAAAGACAGCCAGGAAAAGACAGAGCAGACCCAGGAAGCTGCAGACAGCCAGGAGAAATCCCTGACCAATGAGGAGGGGAAGGTTGTAGCAGTGGATTTGGATAACCTGGATGAGTACATGACTTTGGGACAATATCAGAACCTGGAAGTGGAGGAGGCTTCCAAGACACAGATTCAGGATGAAGATGTGGATACTTATATAAAAAGGCAGATGGCTTTTAACTATGACCCGGTGGAGTTGACAGAAGACAGGGCTGTGCAGGAATATGATACAGTAAATATTGATTACACCGGCTATAAAGACGGAGAGGCTTTTGAAGGGGGCACTGACCAGGGCTATGATTTGCTCATCGGCTCAGGAAACTTTATAGAAGGCTTTGAGGAAGGGCTGATTGGACATAATAAGGGAGAGGAAGTTACACTGGATTTAACCTTTCCGGAGAATTATTCTAGTGCAGACCTGGCCGGACAGGCTGTCCAGTTTGTAGTGAAAATCAATAAGATTTCAGAACCGGCGCCATTAACCGATGAGTGGGCCTCTGAAAATACGGATTTTAAAACTGCAGAAGAATACAGGGCCAACCAGAAGGAGCTGCTGCAGCAGCAGGCGGACAACGAATACGAAAGTCAGGTGAAATCAGATTTGTTCCAGCTGGTTATGGAGACCACAGAGGTAAAGGAGTATCCCCAGGAGCTTTTGGAGGAAACCAGGGCAGATTTAAAGAGTCAGCTGGACAATATGTATTCCGCTTCCTACGGCATGACTATGGATGAATATCTGGAGTCTCAGGGTGCTTCTAAAGAGGATGCGGACCAGACCATTGATGAAACCGCAAAAAGTTACCTGAAACAAAATATGGTTACTCAGGCAATCCTAAATGCAGCGAAAAAAGAATATACAGAGGAAGACTATCAAGAGGAGCTGGAGAAATTTGCAGTTCTCAGCGGTTTTTCTGACGGAGCCTCTATGGAAGCTATGTATTCAGACGTTACTGTTTTAAAGGATAATGTATTGTGGAATGCAGCCACTGATATTATCATGTCAACGGCAAACATCAAAGAGGGTCAGGAATAATCTGCAGGATAAGTCCGGCAGCCAAGCCGTGCCACGAGTGTCTGCAGACCTATAGGAAGTAACTTCAAGACAGCAGCAGAAATAAGGGGTGAAGAAAAATGGCTAAGAAGAAAAGAAGAAAAAAGAAAAACAGACAGAAAGTGATTATTTTATGTACAGCCGGAGTCCTGGTGCTGGCAGCGGCAGTGACGGCCGGAGTGCTGCTTTACAGAAATGCTTTTTCTCAGTCGCCCAGGGATGTGCTGGAGGAATATGTGGCTCATATAGAAAAAGGGGAGTATGAGGAAATGTATGGGCTTCTGGATTCCAGCTCTAAAGAGACGGTTACCCAGGAGGATTTTGTAACAAGAAATAAAAACATTTATCAGGGTATCGAGGCGAAGAATTTAAAGCTGGATATTCCCCAGGAGCAGGAGAGAAAGGAAGTTCTTTCCTATAGCCTTACTATGGATACCATTGCCGGGGAAATTACCTATGATAACAATACCAGCTTTGAGAAAGAGGAGGGAGAGTGGCATGTAGTCTGGACAGATGCCATGATATTCCCACAGCTGGGAGAGAGTGACAAGGTCAGTGTGACTACTCTGGATGCAGAACGAGGCAGCATTTACGACAGAAATCATCAGCTTCTGGCAGGGCAGGGAACTGTCCAGTCTGTTGGATTGGTTCCCGGAAAGATGGATGTACAGCCGGACAATGAGATTGCAGGAATCGCTCAGGCTCTGGGGTTATCGGAGGAGACTATAACCTCCAGTTTGGATGCCTCCTGGGTACAGGCGGACAGTTTTGTACCTTTGAAGGAAATGACCCAGGAACAGCTGGAACAGCCTTACACAGACGAAGGCGGAAACAGTACGGCAGTTACCCTTCAGGAACAGCTGCTTTCCTATCCGGGTGTTCTGATTTCTGAGGCTGAAAGCAGAGTATATCCCTATGGGGAATGTACCTCTCACCTTCTGGGCTATGTGCAGCAGATTAATGCAGAAGAGCTGGAAGAGATGGGTGACCAGGGATATGATGAGCAGAGTGTCATTGGAAAAAGCGGTTTAGAAAAGCTGTATGAGGAAAGACTGAGAGCCAAGGACGGCCATAAGATAGCCATTTTAGATGCAGAGGGCAATGAAAAAGAAGCTCTGGCCATGGAACCTGCACAAAATGGAGAGGAAATTACCCTTACTATAGATGTAAACTGGCAGAGAAGAGTTTATGAGGCTTACCAGGAAGATGAAAGCTGTTCTGTGGTTATGAATCCGGAGACAGGCGAGGTACTGGCGCTGGTTTCTACCCCGTCCTTTAACAGCATGGATTTTGTCCTGGGAATGTCCCAAGAACAGTGGGACAGTTTAAACAACGACCCGGCTCAGCCACTGTACAACAGGGTGCGTGAAACCTGGGCTCCCGGCTCTTCCTTTAAACCGGTAATCGGAGCCATCGGACTTTCCACAGGCGCTTTTACAGCTCGGGAAGATTTTGGGGCCAGCGGCCTGGCCTGGCAGAAAGACTCCAGTTGGGGAGACTATAAAGTCACAACGCTCCATGAATACGGCGGAGCTGCCAATCTGGCCAATGCCCTGATTTATTCTGATAATATTTATTTCGCCAAGGCTGCCTTGAAAATCGGAGCCGACAGCCTGGCCCAGCAGTTGGATAAATTGGGCTTTAACCAGGATATTCCTTTTGAAATCGGAATGACCTCCTCCCAGTATTCCAACTCTGAAACCATAGAAACAGAAATTCAGCTTGCTGACAGCGGGTACGGACAGGGACAGGTTTTGACCAATCCTCTTCATCTGGCCTGTATCTATTCTGCTTTCTTCCATGACGGAAATATGATAGCACCGTATCTGGAATACCAGGAAGGAAAGACCCCTTCATACTGGATAGAAGGTGCCTTTACTCAGGAAGCGGCCCAGACTATTTATGAGGACATGAAGGCTGTAGTCAGTGATTCTAATGGTACGGGACACGCAGCGGCCTCTGTCAAAGGAGCCACATTAGCGGGGAAAACAGGAACCGCAGAAATCAAAGCCTCCCAGGATGACGAAAACGGTACAGAATTGGGCTGGTTCGCCGTGTACAACACAGACGCCCAGGAGGGGCAGACCACTTTCATGCTGACAATGGTGGAAGACGTGAAAGGCCGGGGCGGCAGCGGCTATGTGGTGAATAAAGATGTCCAGATTTGGAATCAGATGATGGCAGAAGAGTAACTTAATCTGGTACTAGTGTACTGGCACGTTCATTTTCAGCATAATGACGTAGAATGAATTTTCATTCTGCAAGGCGGAGGAATGAGGCGTAGCGGTGGCTACGTCGATTGACGACAACGCAGCAGATGGAAATCCAGGCAAGTCATTTGTTGAAATGTGAACGTGTCAGTACACTAGCTTGACAATTTCTCTCCCCCATGGTATTCTATGACACGTTGAAAAGCCCATAAAAATAAGGTCTATAGGGCTTTCCGGCGGTCACCGCCGTAAAATGTGCCGAGTGTTCGAGACCTTCCACTCGTAAAACAAAACTAAAGGAGAAAAAAGAATATGAAAAACAAGAATGTAACCTTTTTGACCCAGGCGGCTATGATTGCTGCTATCTATGTGGTACTTACCTTTGTGTTTGCCCCGATTAGTTTCGGAGAAGTGCAAATCCGTATTGCAGAAATGCTTACCATTTTGCCTATCTTCACACCGGCAGCTATTCCTGGTCTTTTTGTGGGATGCCTGATTGGTAATATTACGGGGGGCGCTATTTTGCCTGATGTAATCTTCGGAAGTATTGCCACGCTGCTTGGAGCAGTAGGAACCTACCAGTTGAGAAAGTGTCGCCGGGTAATTGCTGTATTGCCGCCGGTTCTGGCCAATATCTGTATTGTTCCTTTTGTGCTGCGATATGCATACGGAGTAGCACTGCCAATCCCCTTCCTGATGCTTACTGTTGGTATTGGAGAAGTAGTTTCCTGTGAAATCCTAGGAAATGTATTGGCTTCCCTGCTGGAAAGATACAAGGGACGGATTTTTTCATCCGCCAGAGGTTAAGCATTGCTTATATAAGACATAAGGGAAAAGCTTCCCGGCGTCCGGTTCTTACATCCGGCAGCCGGGAAGCCTTTTTATGATATAGGAAAGTTCTCACTTTCCTATATCATAAAAAGCGCTTTGCGCAGCGATGCGCACTCGCATGAAAGGCAGATGTCAGCTAAAGCTGACCACGCTCGGCGCAGCAAAAGTGTGCTTCTTGGAAGAAAATGGAATTGCGAGGGTGTGCGAAGCACACTTTTGTTTTTCTACAGGAAATTCCTTTGAATTTCAGTAATGGTCCCATACTTTTTGTTTATGGTTCCAATCATTTACTTTGACATACAACAGGCAGTATGATAAACTAAAATCAATTATGGAGTCTTGTACCCTCATAGCCCATAAAGGGTGAAAGGTATGCTTTGGTGCCAAGATAAGCTATTGGCTTTTGCACCTGACAGTTAGACGAATATAGAGTGGCAATTACTTTACAATTAGAATAAAAAGATACAGAGGTGAATGAAGTGGATAAAAACGAGTATAGGGCAAAGCTGGATGAAATCAATGATTTAGTGGACCAGCAGGACTATAAAGGCGCCCTTAAAATTGTGGATACCATTGACTGGCGAAGAGTCAGAAGTGCCAGAACACTGTGTATGGTGGGCGAAATATATGAGGCCAACAAGAGATACCCGGAGAGCAGGAAGCTGCTTTTGATGGCACACCAGAGAGCACCGATAGGAAGAACGGTGCTGTATCGTCTTGTTGAGTTGTCTATTAAAATGGGAAATTTTGATGAAGCTGCGGATTATTACAAGCAGTTTGTTGAGATTTCACCTAATGATAACAGCCGGTATATTTTGAAATATAAAATATATCGTGCAAAACGTTCTCCCATTGAAGAGCAGATTTCGATTTTGCAGGAATATAAAAGCAGAGAATATACCGAAAGATGGGCTTATGAACTGGCCAGACTTTATGCCAAGGCTGGAATGAAGGAAGCCTGTATTGAAGAGTGCGATGATTTGATTCTGTGGTTCAGCGAAGGAAAATATGTAACCAAAGCTATGGAATTGAAGATGAAATATACTCCACTCTCAAGAACACAGCAAGAGAAATACGACAATAGATTTACCAATACACCTTCTGCTGCTGCAGCGGCGGCAGCCAGCGCAGTTTCAGCGGCAGCCCAGGCTGCTGCTAAGGTAGTGCAGACAGCGGGAGCAGCAGAGACTGCTGTGGATTCCGGTGACCAGGAATTAGAGGATATTTTAAAGAGTATTGCGCCTCAGAGCGGCAAGGCGGAAGCCTCCTCTTCTGACACAGTTCTTCAGCCGGACCTGGCACAGATGCCGGAGGCGGAGGAGCTAAAGTCAAAGGCAGCACAGGATATTATGGGTGTGTTTGGAGGCAGGTCTGCCGAGGAACAGGAGGCTGCAGCCACTCAGGAAGCGCCTTCTAAAGCCCAGAGAAAAGATTATGTGGTGAAGGAGCTAGAACCTGAAAATCTGGGTGCAACATCTGAGTTTAAGCCCTTCCATTTGGGTAAAGCAATGACTATGGAAGTAAAAGCTCAGGCTCCTCAGTCCAAGCCGTTTAAGGCAGAGGATTTAAATCCGGAAGCCTTCCGTACGGATTTTGCAGAAAAAGAGCTGGATTTAGAAGCGCTGCTGGCAGAGACAGCAAATGAATTAGCCCAGGCAGTTGCAGAGGAAACAGAAAACCAGCAGACCACAGAGATGCCTGCGGCACCACAGGAAGAACCAGAATCCGGAGAGCAGGAACCAGAGACTTCCCAGAGTCAGACAGAAGAGACAATATCTTCCGGTGAAACGAAAGAGGCAGAACAGATAAATTCCCAGGCCGGATTGGTAGCTCCTGCAGCGGCTAAGGCGGCCATGGTGGCTGATAATATAGCAGCGGCTTTGGAAGCTAAGGCAGCAGAATTTGAAAATACAATGAAAGAAACCGGGGATGTATCAGGAGATACAAGAGAGATTGTGCTGGAAGAAATTCCGGATACGGAGTCCCGTACAGAAGAGCCTGTGGGTGAGGCTATTGAGGAAGAAACAGTTCCTGTTACGATGGCAGAAGAAGTGATGGATTCCGCTCAGTACCCGGAGGAAGAGACAAACACAGATAATCCGGAGATTTCAGAGCAGGTATATCAGGAAGAAGACCTGACTTCCCAACAGCAGGAAGCAGCCGAGAGCGCTGCAGAGCAGGAGGATGCCGAAGAAAATCTCCAGGAGCAGGTTTTGCTGCAGGAAGAGGAAGAAACAGAAGAAAATCAGGAAGTAGAATCTCAGGCAGTGGAAACTGAGACAGAAGAGGAATCTGCTTCTGTGGAAGAGGCTGCAACCAAGGTGATTCCGGTAGACGAAGTAAAAGCATCCCTGGAGCAGACAGATTTTGCTAAGGCTTTAGAGGAACAGCTGTCCGATACTGTGTTTGCTGAGCAGGATACACAGCAGACAGACCAGCAGGACGAAGGGCATATGAAGCGTGTTACCGCCTCTGTGGCCTCAGAATCAGGCCATAAGGCTGCAGCTTTCCAGACAGCGGTGGAAGGGCTGATGCGCCATCATCTTACGGAGGAAGAACATAGAAGGCTGTTTACATACTTTGTTCCGGTTCCGGGAATGCGTCAGCAGATTACGGAAACCCTGGACACTGCTCAGGAATCCGCCTGTGCAAAAACTTCTCAGGCAGGAAACATCATTGTCACAGGCAGGGAAGGCTCCGGAAAGACCAGACTGTCGGAAGGACTTATCAAGGCTCTTTGCAAAGAGAGACAGATGAAGGGTGCTAAATCAGCTTTCATTGAAGCGGAAGAGCTGAATAAGAAAGACCCGGTTTCCGTGGTAGATAAGATGTCAGGAGGCTTTTTGGTAGTAGAACATGCAGGAAGCTTGAATCCTGAGGTTGTAGAAAATATGTCTAAGGCCATGGAGTTTAAGACCAACCGTCTGACAGTAATCCTGGAAGATTTGAAGGCAGGTATCCGTGAACTGGATGAGAAATATCCGGAATTTATGAAAAAATTTGATTCCAGAATTGTGATTCCGGTGTTTACCAACGATGAATTGGTTTCCTTTGCCAAGACATATGCCAAGGAGTTGGGATATAAGATAGACGATATGGCAGTTCTGGCGTTGTACACACTTATCGGTGACAACCAGAACGAGGAGAATCCAGTGTCCATTGAAGATGTAAGAGAAATGATGGACGAATCCATAAAGAAAGCTTCCAGAAAAGGACGCAGGCCAGGGAAAAGAGTTGCCAAGCGTCATTTGGACGAAAGCGGCAGAATTATGCTGTATGAAAAAGATTTTGATATTTAGGGAGGAAAGAAGATGACAGTCCCGTATCTGGGAAACCCCAAGAGAACCATAGAGGTTCTTCAAAAATATGACTTTGTTTTTCAGAAAAAATTCGGGCAGAACTTCTTGATTGATACCCATGTATTGGAAAAAATCATCAAAGCTGCTAATGTGACAGAAGATGATTTTGTTCTGGAGATTGGTCCCGGTATCGGGACCATGACCCAGTATCTTGCAAGTGCGGCAAGACAGGTTTTTGCCGTGGAGATAGACAAGGCGTTGATTCCCATATTGGAAGATACCTTGAGGGATTATTCTAATGTGACAATTTTAAATGAAGATATTTTAAAAGTGAATATCAGAAAACTGGCAGAGGAGTACAACGATGGGAAACCTATCAAAGTTGTAGCGAATCTGCCTTATTATATTACTACGCCTATTATCATGGGATTATTTGAGGAGCAGGTGCCCATAGAGTCCATCACTGTGATGGTGCAAAAAGAAGTGGCGGATAGAATGCAGGTAGGACCTGGAACAAAGGATTACGGAGCCCTGTCTCTGGCCGTCCAGTATTATGCCAGTCCCTATATTGTGGCTAATGTACCTCCTAACTGTTTTATGCCCAGACCTAAGGTGGGAAGTGCGGTAATCCGCCTTACCAGACATGAGGAGCCGCCGGTACAGGTTTCCGATGCAAAATTGATGTTTCGGATTATCCGTGCTTCCTTTAATCAAAGGAGAAAAACTCTGGCAAACGGGCTGGCCAATTCTGCTGAGCTGCATTTTAACAAGGAAGAGATACAGAAAGCATTGTCTGACTGCGGCTTTGCGCCAGGAATTCGGGGAGAGGCTTTGAGCCTTCAGGATTTTGCAAAGCTGTCCAACAGATTTTCAGAAGGAAATACAGTGAGTCCAGAATAAAACAATAGTGGAAAAGAATAGTGAAACGTAAAAGCCACCGCAGGTTTTCTGCGATGGCTTTCTCTATAAATATTAAAGGAAGGAGAGCCGACCCTTGCGGGTCGACATATGAAAAAGAAAATATAAAAATAATTTGTTCTGTATTATTTTTATGGTTTTAGTATATCCGTAAAATATGTTGAAATCATGTGTAACTTGTGAAGATTTCATGAACGAAATTAAAAACTTTTATGAATGACAGTTGGGAGAAAAGTGCCTTGCCTGTTCTATGTCTGGGCATTTATGCAAGTAGCTTGCTATCCACTCATAGGCGGTCCGGGGCTTTCATAATAAATCTCCGGGGCTGGTCTGTATTTTCAGGTGTCGAATGTTCAGAAAATGTTCACTGCACAGGCGGATACCACCCATCAGACTGGAAATATCCTGAAGTCTGGAGGGAATAATCTTGCAGTCTCTGTTCTGATGTCTGGCCAGGTATTCCACAATTCTGGGATTTATATCTGGAATATAGTTAGAGAAGGAGCTGTTCAGTACAATCAAATCCGTATTGAAAGTATTGATTAGATTATTGATGCCAATAGACATATATTTTACAAACAACTCCATCATATTTTCCGCTTCAGGAACTTTATGGGAATAGTCTGACAAAAATTGTTCCGGTGTTACAGAGCTTTTTTCCATGCGGGCAGCATATTCTTCCAAAATAGCTTTTTCCGAAGCATACAGCTCGAAACAGCCGCAATTGCCGCAAGGGCATGGTTTGCCGTCAGGAAAGAGTATGGTGTGTCCGAACTCACCGGCATAACCGTCTTTTCCTTTGTATAGATGGCCGTCAATAAGGATTCCCATACCGATACCATCGTGTATGTTAATATGAATCATATTTTTGCAGTCGCTGTGAAAAGCAGATTCGCCTAAAACAGAAAGATTGGCCTCATTTTCAATGATTACCGGAATTCCGAATTTCTCTTTCAGGCTGGTACACAAATCCGTTCTGGGTCTGGGATAATAGGGAGTAAAGATTATCCGGTTGTGTTGAACCACACCATAAATACCGATGGAAACTCCCACAATGTTACCGCCGTTCTTCTGGCTTTCTGCCAGATTTTCCTCCAGAATCTCTGACAAAATCTGAAATAAATCCTCCTGCAAATCAAAAGGATATTCTTTTACACGGCAGTCCTCTCCCTTTAAATTGGAAACAAGAGTAATAATCTGCCGTGGACGCACATCTATAGCTAAAGCAGAACCATATTGTTTATTGAATTCCAGCAAAATGGGCTTTCGGCCCAGAGAAGTCTTTGCACTGCCGATTTCCAGAATCAAATGCTGCTCTATCAGTTCCTGGACAATGGCGGAAATAGTCGCCTTTGTCAGTTTTAAGTGCTTGGATAAGTCAGCTCTGGATACCGGGGGGTTGTTTACAAGATATTCCAAAACCAGCCGTCTGTTGTTTTGGCGAATCATTTCCTGATTAGCAATAGCGGGCATAGCGGTATCCTCCTTATTTCTAAGATTACTCTATTATCATAACACCTATGGGAAACTCTGGGCAAGAGGAATTTGTTCGGGGACTATACAAATTCCGGATTATTCATTTATCTAAAGGATAAAGGGGCGAGATAATCCCATTCAGGAGGCAGTCAGATGCTGTCGTTTTTTGTCCTTTACATAAAGGGGAAACAATGATAGAATTAAAAGAACATATGTTTGTGGCGATTAAGAAACATGATGTTATAGAAAAAAGACAGTACGAAAGAGACAGAAGGGAGTATAAAGCGTGAAACATACATGGAGAATTTGTTTAGCTGCTCTTTTTCTCATGGCCATCAGTCTTACGGGCTGCAATGCTGACGGATTTACTGCATCCCAAGGGCAGGAGATTGGACAAAGGGCGGAAGTGAATTACAATGGAAATCAGGATAAAGAGGAGGCTTCGCTAAGTCAAGAACAGGAACCTGGGAATCTCAGTGTCACCTATTTGGATGTGGGGCAGGGAAATGCTATTCTGGCAGAGTCCCAGGGAGAATTTATGCTGATAGACGGAGGCGCCAGGGAAACCTCGTCTTTTGTGGTGAGCTATCTGAAAAAACAGGGAATTGAAAAACTGGATTACATATTGATTTCCCATTTTGATGAAGACCATCTGGCAGGTGCCATTGGTGCATTGCACAGTTTTCCGGTAGGTACACTTATCACACCGGATTATACCACAGACTCATCTATCTATAAATCTTACCGGGAGGCTGTCAAAGAAGCCGGATACCAGCCGCTGCACCCGGAAATCGGAGATGTCTTTGGGCTGGGAAGTGCAGAATTTCGGGTAATCTCACCAGTTGCCTATGGGCATGAGGATGAGAACCAGGATTCGGTGGGCATTATCCTTGAAAATGGAGAAAATAAATTTTATATTGGAGGGGATATTGGATTGCAGGGAGAAAAAGAAATCCTTGGTGCAGGGCTAGATATACAGGCGGAGGTCTGCCTGATGAATCACCATGGTTCCCATGTGAGCCGTGATTTTTTCCAGGCAGTCAATCCCTCCTATGCGGTAATAAGCTGCGGGGATGGAAACAGCTACGGCCATCCCAGACAGGATACGGTGGAATTGATAGAAAGCTTTCATGTACCTTTATTCCGTACAGATAAGCAGGGGACTATCACAGCCCGCAGCGATGGTCAGAGGATTACCTTTGACCAAGAACCCTGCAACGATTATACACCGGGAGAAAAAAATCATAACGGTCAGGGAAATGATAATCAGAGGGAAGAGACGGAGGAGGTTGTCAGCAACGCTACGCCGGATACCTGCGATTTTGTTCTGAATATTCATACAAAGAAAATCCATAAACCGGACTGTACTTATGTATCCTCCATAGACCAGGATAACCGGGCTTACTTTAAGGGAGAAAAAGAGGAGCTTTTAGAACAAGGATATACAGTATGCAAAGGATGTTTAAAAGAATGATTCGGCTGGTTTTACACCAGCGGCATAACCACAAAAGGGATGATAATAATTTCCGGAGAGAAGGCAGTAAATAGCACATTAAATAATTACCCTCAGGGTACAAGGGACGGGTGTTCCTTTGCACTCTGAGGGTAAAGATGGAGGAAGATAAAATGGATACAGGAAATAAGAGAAACAGGAAAAATACAGTTATAAGCAGATTAAAGAATATACTTGGGAATTATCTTGCCAGAAAAATTATAGGTGGTGTCTGTATTATACTGATTTTGGCTGCTGTAGCTGCTGGGGTAAAATCTGTGATTTTCTCAGAGAGCAAGACTACCAAAATAGGCTTTGAGGACATTGGAGAGCTGGCTACACAGTCCGCTTATTGTACAGAGGTTAATGTTACAGAGGCAGCCAGAGAGCTGTTTGGTATTACTATTCCATTTACCCAAAGTAAATATATATACAGCTATGATGTGGAAATCAAGGCAGGGTTTGATTTCCAAGAAATTACCTGGGAAGTAAAGGACAAGACCATTGAGGTAAGACTTCCGGAGACAAAAATATTAAGCTGCGATGTGGATTTAGACTCCATGAAAATCTACCATGAGGACGAAAGTATTTTCCGACAGATTACCCTGGAAGAAAATAACAAAGCTTTGGCTGACTTGAAACAAAAGGCGGAAGAAGATGCCGTGGCAAACGGACTTCTGGAAAATGCCCGCAGTAATGGGGAAACCATATTGGAAGGCTTTTTTGCTGGAGTATATGATTTAGAAGAATATGAGATCGTGTTTATGGATAAGTGATGTGACAGCAGGACCGCTTTGACTGCTTTTTCACTGGGGGTAAATCAGTTTAGATAGGCGAATAACCCCTAATTTTCCGGCATACATTGTAAAAACAAGTAATACAGGGGTTTTTATGAAGGAATATATTGAGGAAAGAGCAGTGGAGGTTGCATATTACATCATTGAACATAAAGGAACTGTGAGACAGACGGCAAAAAAATTCGGAGTCAGCAAGTCAACCATACATAAAGATGTAACAGAACGTCTTCTGCAGCTTAACCCTTCATTGGCTCATCAGGCCCGGGAGATTCTGGATATTAACAAATCAGAACGTCATATACGGGGCGGGTTAGCTACCCGGGAAAAATATTTAAAGAAACAGGAAAAATAACTACTTGTATACAATATCGGTGAGGCGTATAATAAAATTCAAGTTAAAAGTACGAAGGAGCTAGATTAAAATGAGTGAGAAGAACCGCTTTTTTTCCAATAAGGATTTGCGGAGACTGATTATTCCCCTGATTATAGACCAGTTTCTTCAAGCCTTTGTAGGACTTGCCGATTCTATTATGGTGGCCAGCGTAGGAGAGGCTGCTGTTTCCGGCGTTTCTCTCATAGATACGGTTATGGTGCTGATTATCAATATCTTTACGGCGCTGGCTACGGGA
>NHCFR01400__coassemble_1295_pt1 | contig 13077 bp, 14 predicted proteins | sample NHCFR01400__metabat2_high_PE_048 | metagenome-assembled genome bin NHCFR01400
CCAGCGGGCATTTTTCATGCAAGAGTTCTTAAAGAAGAGAACTTTCCTTTAAGATGAAAAAGAATCCTGCAAAGCAGGATTCTCCGCCTGGGTTGGGTAGCTTTAGCGACATAACTCCTCTCCAAACCAGTGCGTTCCTGCCCGGAGGGCTTTTTGTGCTTCTATAGGAAATCCTTTTGAATTTCCTATAGAAGCACAAAAAAAGTGCCTGAAATCAAGCACTTTTCAAATCGGGGCAACAGGATTTGAACCTGCGACCTCACGGCCCCCAGCCGTGCGCGCTACCAAGCTACGCCATACCCCGGAAACGAATATTAGTATACCATAAATTTCAAAAAAATCAACCGTTTTTTTTGAAATTCTAAACTTTTTCATTTTTTCATTTTCTTACAGGATTTTATCTTTTACCAAAGAAAACCATCGGTTGAAAAGGGTTACCCTCTTTACAGAAAGCTCTTTAAGGCAGACAAACCGGGTATCAAAAAACCAAATCTGCCTGCCTCAAAGTTTTACATACTTTCCTTCTACTGTTTACTGTTGGCTGTTAATATAATTTACCAATCCTTCAGCCTTAATGATTTTCTGCATAAACTCCGGGAATGCCTGGCCTTTAAAGCTGGTTCCCTTTGTCTTGTTGGTGATGATTCCGCTATCAAAATCTACTTCCACTTCATCCCCTGCCTCTATGCCTTTGGAAGCCTCTGGACACTCAATAATAGGCAACCCGATATTGATAGCATTGCGGTAAAAAATTCTGGCAAAGGTTTCTGCAATCACACAGCTAACCCCTGCTGCCTTAATGGCAATAGGCGCATGCTCTCTGGAAGAACCGCAGCCAAAATTCTTCTCTGCTACAATAATATCTCCCTTATTCACTTTATGGATAAAATCCTTGTCAATGTCTTCCATACAGTGAAGCGCCAGTTCCGCCGGGTCGGAGGAATTCAAATATCTGGCCGGGATAATTACGTCTGTATCTACATTGTCTCCATATTTAAACACTGTACCATTTGCTTTCATTTTACTTCCTCCTATAATCCCAATTCTTCCGGTACGGAAATCTTACCGGTTACTGCGCTGGCTGCAGCCACAGCCGGGCTGGCAAGATATACCTCTGAATCCACATGGCCCATACGGCCCACAAAGTTTCTGTTGGTAGTGGAGATACATCTCTCACCTTCCGCCAAAATTCCCATATAGCCGCCCAGGCAGGGTCCGCAGGTAGGAGTGCTGACCACAGCTCCAGCTTCAATAAAGATTTTCAGCAGTCCTTCCTCCATAGCCTGAAGATAGATTTTCTGAGTAGCCGGTATTACGATACAGCGCACTCCCTTTTTCACTTTTCTGCCTTTCAGAATTTCTGCCGCACATCTTAAATCATCAATTCTTCCGTTTGTACAGGAACCGATAACAGACTGGTCAATGACTACATCCTCTGTAATCTGGTCCATGGTCCTGGTATTGGAAGGCAGATGCGGAAATGAAATAGTAGGCTTTAAAGCGCTTAAATCAATGGTATATTCCTCATCATACACTGCGTCCTCGTCTGCCTCATAGACCTTATAAGGACGGTTGGAATGTTCCTCCATATAGGCCTTTGCCAAATCATCAACAGGGAAAATTCCATTCTTTCCACCTGCTTCTATAGCCATATTAGCGATAGTGAAACGGTCGTCCATGGTAAGGTTTTTCACACCCTCACCTACAAACTCCATAGATTTATAAAGGGCGCCGTCCACCCCAATCATGCCGATAATATGCAGTATCACATCCTTGCCGCTGACCCATTTGGAAGGCTTTCCTACCAGATTGAATTTAATAGCAGAAGGCACTTTGAACCAGGCTTTTCCGGTAGCCATTCCCGCTGCCATGTCTGTACTTCCCACGCCGGTAGAAAAAGCCCCTAAGGCGCCGTATGTACAAGTGTGAGAATCCGCACCGATAATCACATCTCCTGCTACGGTCAGTCCCTTTTCCGGAAGAAGGGCATGCTCTATTCCCATCTCTCCTACATCAAAATAATTCGTAATATCATGGCGACAGGCAAACTCTCTTACGCATTTGCAATGCTCTGCTGATTTAATATCCTTGTTGGGAATAAAATGGTCCATGACCAGAGCCACCTTATCCTTGTCAAAAACTGTCTTCACAGTCATTTTATCCATTTCATGAATAGCCACCGGTGAGGTAATATCATTACCCAGCACCAGGTCTAAATCTGCCTCAATCAACTGTCCGGCTTCTACCTTATCCAACCCTGCATGGGCTGCCAGAATTTTCTGGGTCATTGTCATTCCCATAGCTATATCCTCCTGTTCTGTTAATCTGTTTCATCATTGTTCTACAGGTTTTTCTGTTATACTATTGCCATTTTATCATAGGTTTTGCTATAATAGAAATACATATTAAACATGACAGGCATAACTTAAACTCATAAAAGAGAAAGGAGCCCACTATGGACCAGAATTTATCCCTTTATAAAGTATTTTATACCGTGGCAAACGCCGGAAATATTTCTAAGGCTGCCGCAGAGCTTTTTATCAGCCAGCCTGCCATCAGCAAGTCCATTCGAAAGCTGGAGCAAAGCCTGGATGTTACCTTGTTTTCCAGAAATTCCCGGGGCGTCCAGCTTACAGAAGAAGGAGAGGTTCTCTATGATTATGTACAGAGAGCTTTCTACGCCCTTCAGACCGGGGAAGCGCAGTTAAAAAAAATTAACGATTTAGGCATTGGCCACCTGCATATTGGTGTGTCTACCACCCTGTGCAAATATATGCTGCTGCCATATCTGAAAGAATTCGTGGCCGCCCATCCCCACATCCGCATTACCATTGACTGCCAGTCAACCAACCACACTCTCCATCTTTTAAAAGAGAACAAAATAGACCTGGGACTTATCGGCAGGCCGGAGCGCCTTCACCATATTCACTTTGATTCTTTAGGAGAAATCGAGGATATTTTTGTCAGCACCCAGTCTTATCTTGACAATCTCTCCCTGCGCACCAGCCGCAAGGATGATTTGTTTAAATCCGCCACCTTAATGCTGCTGGACAAGGAAAATATGACACGCCAGTATATAGACGATTATCTGTCTCTGTATCATATTGAAACCAACAATACTCTGGAGGTTTCCACCATGGACCTGCTTATTGAATTCGCCAAAACAGGACTGGGCGTGGCCTGTGTCATACGCCAGTTTGTGGAAAACGAACTAAAAGACGGGACTTTGGTAAACATCCCTCTGGAGGCGCCTCTCCACAAGCGGGAAATCGGTTTCGCTTATCTGGAAAACATCCAGCAGACCTCAGCGGTTAAAGAATTCATCCAGTTCTACCGGCAAAAATCCGGTCAGGAAGAAACAGAAAACGGGTAAGAGTTTATAGCTCCTACCCGTTTTTTTGCCTTTATCTGGCCTTTCTATTCTTTAGTTATCAATCAGTTTCTCTTTTCCATTCCAGCTGTACAGCTTACGAAGGTCTGCACCAACCTGCTCTAACTGATGGGAAGCTTCTTTTCTTCTCATAGCATTGAAGGACATGCAGCCGGACTGGTTCTCCAGAATCCAGTTCTTTGCAAAAGTTCCGTCCTGAATATCAGACAGAATCTGTTTCATGGCTTTCTTGGTGTCTTCTGTAACAATCTTTGGTCCTGTGATATAATCACCGAACTCAGCTGTATTGGAAATGGAATATCTCATACCCTGGAAACCGCTCTCGTAGATTAAGTCTACAATCAGTTTCATCTCATGGATACACTCAAAGTAAGCATTTTCCGGTGCATAGCCAGCCTCAACCAGAGTCTCAAAACCGGCTTTCATTAAAGCGGTAACACCGCCGCAAAGTACAGCCTGCTCTCCAAACAGGTCTGTTTCAGTCTCTACCTTAAAGGTGGTTTCCAGAACACCTGCTCTTGCTCCGCCTAAAGCTGCTGCGTAAGCCAAAGCCTTGTCTTTTGCTTTTCCGGTGTAATCCTGCTCAACAGCAACCAGACAAGGAGTTCCTCTGCCAATCTGGTATTCGCTTCTTACTGTGTGGCCGGGAGCCTTTGGTGCAATCATAGTAACATCTACATTTGCCGGAGGCTTAATCTGTCCGAAGTGGATAGCAAAACCATGAGCAAACATCAGCATGTTTCCTTCCTCCAGGTTTGGCTCGATAGACTCTTTGTACATCTTTGCCTGTTTTTCATCGTTGATAAGAATCATGATGATGTCGGCCTTCTTTGCAGCTTCTGCGGCTGTATAAACCTCGAAGCCCTGCTTTACAGCTTTGTCCCAGGATTTGGAACCTTCGTAAAGACCTACAATTACATTACATCCGGATTCCTTTAAGTTTAATGCATGGGCATGGCCCTGGCTTCCATAACCGATAATGGCAATGGTTTTGCCCTCTAACAAAGCCATGTTGCAATCTTCCTGATAATAAATTTTTACTGCCATTTTTTCTTCCTCCTAGTTCTTTTTATGTATGTTAGGGATTAACTCTCTAATTACCTGATTCAAAATTTTCTTCCTCTGTGGGATAAAAAACATCCTCTGCTCCTCTGGAAAGTCCGGTGATGCCTGTTCTGGCAAGCTCTAAAATTTCATAGCCATCCAGCAGATTGATAAAGGCTTCCAGCTTGGATTTTGTTCCTGTCACCTCTATAATCATGGATTCCTTACCCACATCAATGATATTGGCTCTGAAAATATCCACAATAGCGGTAATTCCCGGTCTTTGCTCCGGAGTTACCCTGACTTTCACCAAAATCAATTCCCGGTTTACGCTCTCTCCGTCCTTTAAAACCTTTACCGAGAGAACATCCTCCAGCTTCTCCACTTGTCTGGTAATCTGCTCCAGAATCAACTCATCTCCCGTGCATACCACAGTAATACGGGTATAATTGGGATTCGTGGTAACACCTGCAGATATACTGGCGATATTATACCCCCGCCGGCTGAATAATCCCGACACACGGCTTAATACACCGGCTGTATTTTCCACCAGAATGGACAATATTCTTTTGTTCATACAGCACCCTCTCTCACGCCTAAGTCTCCAGGACTTTCGGCTGACTTTTCTGTCATTCTACCAACTATCCGCCTCTTTGTCAACGAATTCCCAGCGTTATAACTAATTAGTATGTAGTATATAACTCAGAATAATACCGCTAAAAATCCTTGCTTCTCTTCCTTATCGTTTAATGCCACTATGTCCCAAAAGCCGAGGCAGCCTCACTCCCTTTTTCTGGAAATAAGGCTGCCTCTCTCCTTCATCTGTATTTATCCCTCTGTTGTCTTACCTATGTCCGGACAGGCTGTCCATGTCTTAAATTCCTCTGTCTCTGGTAGCCTTCATACGGGCCATCGCTCTGGCCAGAGACTGTTTAGACACATAATATTCCTGAAGGCTCTGTTTCTGGCGAAGCTGCTCCTGAGCCCTCTCCTTTGCCTCCTTGGCACGTTTTATATCAATATCTTCCGGACGCTCAATACTGTCTGCCAGCACAGTAACACGGTTATTGATAATCTGGGCAAAGCCGCCGCCTACCACGGCCGTCAGCTTCTCTCCCTTATCTGTCTCTATATACATCTCACCCGGCACAATAGCCACCATCATATCCGCATGATGGGCCAGAATCGTGATAACTCCGTCCTTAGCCGGAAGAGTGATACTGATTCCTCTGCCGTGATAAAAATCTTTATCGCTGGCAATCACGTTTAAACCAAATGTATTCATATCCACGGCTCCTTTTCTGAAGGCTATGCCTCCTGTCCGGCCTTTTCTATAACCTCATCAATGCTTCCCACATTAAAGAAAGCATTCTCCGGATACTGGTCCATCTCACCTTCCACAATCATCTTAAAGCCCCGGATAGTCTCCTTTAGAGGTACATATTTTCCAGGAATTCCGGTGAAAACTTCTGCTACATGGAAAGGCTGGGAAAGGAATTTCTGAATCTTTCTGGCCCTGGCCACCACTCTTCTGTCTTCCTCGGAAAGCTCTTCCATACCCAAAATAGCAATAATATCCTGAAGCTCCTTATATTTCTGCAGATATTCCTGAACCTTTCTGGCCACCTGGTAATGCTCCTCCCCTACCACATCTGCTTCCAGAATACGGGAGGTGGATTCCAGAGGGTCAACTGCCGGATAAATACCCTGCTCCACTATTTTTCTGGACAATACCGTAGTGGCATCCAGATGGGCAAAAGTAGTAGCCGGAGCCGGGTCTGTCAAATCATCTGCAGGTACATATACTGCCTGAACTGAGGTGACAGAGCCGTTCTTTGTAGATGCGATACGTTCCTGAAGCTCACCCATCTCCGTAGCCAGTGTAGGCTGGTATCCCACAGCGGAAGGCATACGGCCCAGAAGAGCAGAAACCTCGGAACCGGCCTGGGTGAAACGGAAAATATTGTCAATGAAAAGCAGCACATTCTGATGCTCCTCATCCCGGAAATATTCTGCCATGGTAAGCCCTGTTTCAGCCACACGCATACGGGCACCAGGTGGTTCATTCATCTGTCCGAATACCAGAGCTGTCTTTTCCAGAACTCCGGATTCTTTCATCTCTGTCCATAAATCGTTTCCTTCACGGGAACGCTCCCCTACTCCTGTAAATATGGAATAGCCTCCATGTTCCGTGGCAATGTTACTGATAAGCTCCTGGATTAAAACGGTTTTTCCTACTCCGGCACCGCCGAAAAGGCCAATCTTACCGCCTTTGGCATAAGGAGCCAGAAGGTCGATAACCTTGATTCCTGTCTCCAGGATTTCCACTACCGGACTCTGCTCCTCAAAAGAGGGCGGGTCCCTATGGATAACCCAATGCTTAGCGTTATCCAGCTGTTCGCCGTTGTCAATGGCCTCTCCCAGCACATTGAACAGACGTCCCAGAGTCTCTTTTCCCACAGGGACAGAAATACCTGCTCCTGTAGCCGTTACCTCCATATCTCTGCACAGGCCTTCGCTGGAAGCCAGCATAATACAGCGCACTGTATGATTTCCAGTGTGCTGGGCCACTTCCATTACCAGTTTTTTGCCCTTCAATTCCACAGTCAGGGCGTCTTTAATGGAGGGAAGGTCCTGGCCTTCGAATTCTACGTCTACTACAGGTCCCATAACCTGTACGATTTTACCTTTATTCATATGAAAGGGAAACCTCCTTCCTCATTTCTATTTCTTTTTCTGCGCCTTAGCTCCGCCGATTACCTCTGTGATTTCTTGGGTAATGGCAGCCTGACGGACACGATTATATTTAATGGATAAATCCTTCAGCATATCCTTTGCACTTGATGTAGCTGCATCCATAGCCATCATACGGGAATTATGTTCGCTGGCATAAGATTCTACCAGGCAGCCGTAAATCATACCTCTTAAATAGTTAGGTACAATGCTGCTCAGCACCTCCTCCGCCGAGGGAACCATCTCAATTTCCTCCTGATGGATGTCAACCAAAACCTGGGCCGGAGTATGGAAAGACGCCTTCTTTAAGGGCAGAAGCTGCTGCTTCTCCGCTACCATAGTAGCTGCATTTGCCATACGGGTATAAACAATATATACCTCATCCAATTTTCCCTCCAGGTACAGGGCAATCATCTTCTCAGAAATCACTCTGGCCCTGTGCATGGTAGGCTTCTGGACCGTATAGCGGAAGGTAGTATCCACATCCTTATGCTGGCGTGAGAAATACTGGCGTCCCACTTCTCCCAGCACAAAAAGCTGCACATGAGAGCCAGAATCCATACCTTTTTCTGCCAGCTTAAATACATTGTGATTATAGGCTCCGGCCAGCCCCTTATCCGCCGAGACCACGATATAGCCTATCTTCCTGTCTTCAGGAGCTATATGAGAACGCTCGTCAAAATATTTATGCTCTATGTCCGGTACATGACGGAGGACACGGCCTATAGCTGACTGAAGGGCATAGAAATAAGGCTCCGTATCGGCCAGCACCTTTCTGGCTCTCTTCAGCTTTGAAGAGGAAATCATGTACATGGCGCTAGTGATTTTCATGGTATCCTGAATACTGTTTATACGGCTTTTAATCTCTTTTGCGCTTGCCATCTCATCACCTGTTCCTGTTTTTAAATTCCTCTGCAGTCTTCAAAATCTGGTCGCCCAGCTCTGGAGAAAGAACCTTCTTCTCTTCAATCTCACTGCAGATTTTCGGATGCTTCTTCTGGAAATATTCCAGCATATCCATCTGGAAGCTTTTTATCTCTTTTACCGGAATATCTGTCATCATCTTATGAGTGGCAACCCACAGAGTAATCACCTGCTCATGGGAGGACAAGGGTCTGCAAAGAGGCTGCTTTAACAATTCCATCAGACATTTTCCATAATCCAGCTGAGCCTTAGTGGCCTCATCCAAATCGGAAGAGAACTGGGTAAACACTTCCATCTCCCTATACTGGGCCAAATCAATACGCATACTACCGGAGGCCTTTTTCATGGCTTTTGTCTGAGCCGCACCACCTACACGAGACACCGAAAGTCCCACGTTCACCGCTGGCCGCACGCCTGCAAAAAACAAATCATTTTCCAGGAAAATCTGTCCGTCTGTAATAGAAATTACGTTAGTAGGAATATAAGCGGAAACATCTCCCGCCTGAGTTTCAATAATCGGAAGGGCTGTTATAGAACCTCCGCCAGCTTCCTGGCTAAGACGGCTGGAACGCTCCAGCAGCCTGGAGTGAAGGTAAAATACATCTCCCGGATAAGCCTCACGGCCCGGAGAACGTTCCAGCAGCAGAGACAGGGCACGGTAGGCTACTGCATGCTTAGACAAATCATCGTATACTATCAGTACATCCTTACCCTGGTACATAAAATATTCTGCCAGAGCTGTTCCTGAATAAGGAACAATATATTGAAGGGGCGCACAGTCGCTGGCAGTTGCTGCGAATACCGTAGTATATTCCATAGCCCCATGCTTTTGCAGGGTCCCCACTAATTTTGCTATTGTAGAGGCTTTCTGTCCGATAGCCACATAGATACAAATCACATCCTTGCCCTTCTGATTCAAAATAGTATCAATGGCAATGGATGTCTTTCCGGTCTGTCTGTCACCGATAATCAGCTCACGCTGTCCCCGTCCGATGGGAAACATAGAGTCAATGGCTAAAATACCTGTTTCCAAAGGCACGGATACAGACTTACGGTCAATGATACCCGGTGCTTCGTTTTCTACCGGACGGTAGTCTTCAGCCTCTATCTCCCCTTTTCCATCTATGGGACTGCCTAAGGCGTCTACTACCCTGCCAATATATCCCTGACCTACAGGTATACCAGCCATTTTCTCTGTGCGGGCCACCTTGGTTCCCTCTTTGATTCCAGTATCTTTTCCAAAAATGATGACTCCTGTTTCGTTTCTCTTAATATCCTGCACCATTCCCTTGACACCGTTTTCAAAGGTTACAATCTCGCCGTACATGGCATGGTCTATACCGTAAACCGTTGCAATGCCGTCGCCCACCCAGATAACGGTTCCCACATCTCTGGCGCCAATGGCCATATCGAAATTCTCGATTTCTTCTTTCAGAATGGAAATAATTTCTTCTGAATTGATGGAACTCAAACCCTTCACCTCCAGCTTAATTTTTGTTGTAATGCCTGGATGCGGCCTTTCAGGCTGTAATCAAATTCTTGTTCCCCGGCACGGATGATAAATCCGCCTACCAGGCTCTTGTCTTCTATCATTTCTATATCCGCATCTTTTGTATGACAGGTACTGCACAAAAACTTTTTGATTCCCTCCAGCTGTTCTTTGGTGGGAGGCGTCACATAGTACAGCGCAGCCGTCAATATATGATTCTGTTGGTTATAATATTCCTGATATGCCCGGAACATTTCCGGTAAAAGTCCTGCATGACCATACTTACATACAACGGTCAAAAAACCCCAAATTTCCCGGGGAAAAAGCCGTTTGATGACTTTCTCCTTCTGGTCCAGGGATACTATGGGACTTTCCAGAAATCTTCTGGTTTCCTCAGAAGCTTCTGTCAGCTTTCTGGCTTTTTCCACTGTCTGGGGCAAAACGGAAAGCTCATATAATATTCTCCCGTAACTAATGGATGTCTGTGTCATTTCCATCACCTGCTTTGGCTAAAAATTGGTCATAAAGCATCTGATTCCCCTCCGGGCTGCTGCCTTGTGTAAGCAGCTTTTTCGCCGCTTCCACAACCAGACCTGCAATCTCTGTACGGGCTCCTTCAAGAGCATTTTTCTTTTCTGCCTCAGCGGCAGTTCTGGCGGTTTCCAGAATTCTGGCTGCCTCCTGGTTTGCCTCTTCCACAAGGCGCTGCCCCATACTCTTAGCGTCTGCTTTGGCCTCCTGGATAATCTGGGCAGACTCCTCTTTAGCTGAAGCCAGGGCTCCTTCGTAGCGTCCCTTCAGCTCCTCCGCCTTTTCCTGAGCAGTTCTGGCTTCTTCCATCTGTCTGGCAATGAGTTCCTTTCTCTTTTCCATGATGCCCAGAACAGGTCCCACAAGAAACTTTTTCATCAGCAGATAAAGAACTATTATGTTGATTATGGTCCAGACAAGTCCCCAACCAAGACTTAACATCTTCTCTGCACCTGCCTTTCTATCTGCATATTTTTATAAGAATAACAGTAACAGAGCGATAACGAAACCATAAATGGCGGTAGCCTCTGCCAGGGCACAGCCCAGCAACAACAGCTTACTGATTTTTCCGTCTGCTTCCGGCTGCCTTGCAACGGCTTCCACTGCTTTAGAGGTTGCCAGACCGATACCTAAACCTGCTCCAAGACCTGTTAATACTGCAATACCTGCACCAATTGCTGCTGTCATAATTCATTTCTCCTTTTCACTTTACATTTTTATTATTTTTTCATGTCTGTTCCGCTTCTTTGTTTCCGGAACTCAGAAATTTCTCTGTTTTGCAGCTGCTATTCCATTTGTTCCTGCATAAACAGAGAGGTTAAAAAGACAAACACATAGGTCTGAATCAGACCGTCAAAAATATCAAAATACATGCTGAATGGGATAGGCACAAGCACCGGCACCATCATTTTTATCAATTCCATAATGACAAAAGCACCAATTACATTGCCGAAGAGCCGCATACAAAGGGATACGGGCCGTATCGCAATCTCCATAATATTGATGGGAGCGATAAAGGGCAGCGGTTCCGCAAAACCGAGAAAAAATTTTTTCACACCCTTCTTTTTCAGTCCGGAATAGTAGATAAGTACAAGACTCATAAGTGCCAATCCTGCCGTTACATTCAAGTCTTTTGTAGGCGGCTTAAAGCCAAACAGACCGATTAGGTTTGCACACCCTATGTAAAGGGCTACTGTAATCAGGTACGGGATATATGGCTTTCCATCTTTGCCCAGAATCCCTGTAAAAAAATCATCCAAAAACCCGATAAAGGCCTCCAAAGCCAGCTGCTTTTTCCCTGGATTTTCCACTTTCAGATTCCGAACCAGTAGCACTGACAAAAGCGTCAGCACCGCCATAATAATCCATGTAACCACCACAGATTCGCTAACCGGAATGCCGCCAAAAACCGGAATGTTAAATACGGTTTCGCAATTCAGCTCTTCCGTGATTCTCTCGGCTATACTCGTAAGACATCCTTCCTTTCTGTATTCGTGGTTTCTCGACTATCTCCTTTCCTAAAAATAGTTAAGTTACTTCTTATTTCTTAAATCGCTATCAACCTTACTGCTAAAAAACTGATTTGTCAATCATTCCTTCCTTTTCTGAAAACGTGAATTTTTTTGTCAAAAACTTTTGTACTTTTTTAAACTTCTCCCCTCTTTTTGTCAGAAATCCCATGGATTTTTGTATACCGTTTGGTATACACTGGTTCTACCACTTGCATTTTATATAAATTCCCTATTTTTTCATTGGAATTTTCATGAATTTTTCCTATACTGTCATTTTCAAAAAAAGAAAAGGTGTTTTATTTGTATAATCTAAAACACCTTTTCTCAAAAATTACTGGTAAAAGCTTTGCCCCTTAATATCCAAGTTTGGGCAGGATATTTTTAGGCTCATCCAGAATCACCAAATCTGCTTTTTCATCCAAAAGCTTGCTCTCTTTATGGATAAGCACCAGCTTTCTTCCATGGAAATAACGGACATATTTGGAGAATACTTCAGAATTCACGCCCGTTCCCAGCAAAAGCAGCACATCCGCTCTCTCAATCTGCCTTGTAGCCTCTGACATCAGACTGCTGTCCATCATCTCTCCAAACAACATAACTCCCGGCCGAATCACTCGCCCGCAGCTTTCACATCTGGGAATTTTTTTAGAATCTCTGATATATTCCATAGAATATTCCCGGCCGCAGTGAGGACATTTGTTTTTATAAATGGAACCATGGAGAGAAATCACATTCTTGCAGCCTCCCTTTTGGGGCAGCTCATATATATTACTGTCAATGATGCACTGCAGTTTTCCTGCCTGCTCCATCCTTGCCAACACATAGGATGACTCTGTTACCTGGGGCTGATTCTCCAAAACCTGGGACCTGTAAAAATCAAAAAACTGGGCCGTACGGTTGTTATAAAAAATAGTGGTAAACAAATCCTCCGGAGACAACCCATATTTCTTCTCTGTCTCATAAGCCCTTTCCGGAGTCTTCAATCCCTGATACCCGCCTTCCGACATCATTCCGGAACCCGTTATCATCACCGTATAGCTGCTGTCCTCTAAAATAGACTTTAACCTCTCTATTTTCTTTTCCATATCCATAAGAATCCTCCCTTCTTCTCCATACATAAGCGTAGGATTTTACTTGCACTTATTTTACCATTTTTTCATAAAATTATAAAGAGAATTTCCATGAACTGTCTGCGAAGTTACGGCGAGAATGTTACAGTTCACACTATGCGTAAACTGCAACGGAATCCAGCCCATTTTAAGTGGCCTACGGCGAGAGGGCTGGATTCTTTAGCTGCTTTTCGTACTGTCCTATGCATTTTCAGTAAATGAAAATGCCAGGTCTGAACAGCAACGTGAGAATTCATATCTAGTGTACTGGCACGTTCATTTTCAGCATAGTGACGTAGAATGAATTTTCATTCTGCAAGGCGGAGGAATGAGGCGTAGCGGTGG
>NHCFR01400__coassemble_1308_pt1 | contig 12977 bp, 12 predicted proteins | sample NHCFR01400__metabat2_high_PE_048 | metagenome-assembled genome bin NHCFR01400
AGCCTGCCGCTAAGGTTATACATCTGTACCTGCTGTTCGTCAAAAAGAATTATCCTCTCTCCGCTTAGTGAAATACTCTCATATTCCGTCTCAAAGCCCTGGCTGAATTTTTCTCTCCCTGAATCCTCATAAAGTTTCATAATATACGGCTCTTCCTTGCTGTCTCCATTGATTACTATACCAAAATACTCCTCATCGTGGAAGGTACTGACAATCTCTGACTCTGCTTCTCTGCTTAGGGTTTCCTCCGGCGCAGCTTCCCCCTGGAAAACGGAAAAACCATCGTCCCGAAATGCCACACAGGTTCCCTGGTTCAGATAAAAAAGTTCCGGTATCAGCGTATCCTGGTATGTAAAATCTGACACAATATTGTCCTCTTTATCCTGCCCCTGGTCTCCAAAATTATAGAAAACCACCCGGCTGTTTATATTGCCCTCCTCTATATTGAGAAAGGAAACCCCGATTACTTCTCCTCCAGGAGAAACTGCCAAATCCAAAGGGTAACCTGTATTCTCCATCCTGGTCTGATTCTCCACAATCGTGCTTCCGTCAGAGGCATAATAATTCACCCATGTACGCTCTCCGTCCTCCAATATAGCACCAACAGAACCTCTCTGGGAAATGTCCACCTTTAAAATGGGAAATTTGGCAGCAATAGAACCCAGAGGGCCATCCCTATTCACCACATACATGGAGGTTCCCCTTCTATCGTAAATAACTGCCGTTTCCCCTCGAATGACACAATCCGGATTACTCATCTCATAATTCTGGCTCCAAAGAACTGTTCCGGCCTGGGACACCAGCGTAACGCCCTCATTTCCATACTTTAAAAAACTGTCTCCCAGCTTGGCATAATCAGAAGACTGGGTATCTTCATTTTCCACAGTAGAAAGCACCTGGTAATTCTGGTCCACATGAAGCCACACTGTCAGGAAAATTATCACTCCAAGCAGAACTACCGCCGCCGCCAGAAGTAAGGATTTTTTTATCCTTAAATTCCTCAGACGGCTGAGACGGAATTTATAAAGTTCCAAAACCTTATTTCCCTGACTGTCCTTTCCTCTGCTCCTAAATTTCATATATTGTTTTAAATTCATAAATTTCTTCCTTAATGTATTTACTGCAAAAGCCCCGAACTGCTGCTATGCAGGAGGCAAACCGGCTTGCAAGGATGCATAACATGTCCGTTTATATCTGTAAAAAGTACTGTTTCACCTGAACAAAAATACATCTGGTCCTCGTTCAGAAATAATCCAATCCCCAGGCAAAATATACTTATCTCGTCCCAGAAACACTTCCATTTCTGGGTATGGATATATCCACCGCTTTGCCTCAAGATGTAACGTAAGTATAGCACAAATATTTACGGGAGTAAAATTTTTTGTCCGGGATAAATCAAATCATTGACGGACAAATGATTTAACTCGCAGATTTCCCGCACTTTAGCCGTACTTCCATAATTCTTGATACTGATTTTTGTTATGGTGTCCCCCTGCTGAATAGTATAGGAGACGTGGCCCTCTGCCTGGCTTTCTGCGGAATCCTCCCCTGAACCGGTCTGATTTTCTGTGTTCGTGTTCCCGCCTTCCAGGCCGTCCTCTGGGTTATCTGTTTGTCCCTGGTCTTCCCCATCTTCGCTTCCTGTATTTTGTCCAGAAGAATCCTGACTATTCTTATTTGGAGCGGCAGCATCTGTGTTTCCACTATCTGTATTCTCAGAAGACGCCTGGCCATCTACATTTCCGGCAGAAGTTTCCTGATTGTCTTCACTTTTTCCTTCGGAGGTACCGGAAATTTCCTCTTCATTCCCGGCAGGATTTTTCTGCCCTTCCGTATCCTGCTGTCCGGAACCATCCTGCTCACTTTCATTTCCGGACTGCTCCGAGTTTTCCCACACCTTTCCGTTGACAGGGTAAACTTCATTCTCGTCTCCGGACTGTCGGTTTTTATCTATTTCTGCAATGGCCTCCTGGGTATTTTTCAATTTATTGTAATCATTCAAATATAAAACTCCTACAGCCAGAACAGCCACTGCAGCACAGACTCCTGCTGTCTTAAACAAGGGAAAGCCTCCCTTCTGCTTCTCCTCTTTTTTGTTTTTCTCCACCTTTTTCCGAAAGCTATGGACTGCAGAATCGTCCACCTCTTCACTTTTTTTCTCCTGTCGCTGGTTTTGCGCTATGAGGAAGCTGTGCATAGGCTCATTTTTTTCATAGTACACATAAAATCCGGTCTGCCGGGACATTTGTCCTTCCTCATACCGGTAAAAAGCTTCTTCCTTTTCCAAAGGCTCCATGACAAACAATATTTTATCGCTGCCCCCGAAATGGTTCAGGTGGGTTTTACAAATAATTTCATGCAGCTCCATAGAGCAGCCCGGTATGGATAAATACCACCCCACAACCTCCTGGTCCGGAAAATATTCTTTGTTTTTCTCATATACATGATTCCAAATTTCCTGGGTAAATTCTAAGTGCTCCTGGCTTACCTCCATATCAGGCAGGGCAACAGCACTTTTTACAAACAAATAGGAAATCCCTTCTTTCCAATTGGCCTGCCCCAAAAGAATAGCTGCTATTCCTCTGTGAGAATTTTCAGATGAGATTCTACAAAGGTAAGTATACGCATAATCTTCTATATAGATTTTCTGAGAGCTTCCCACCTCTCCTATCTGACGTATGTTGTTGGGAATACGGAAAAACGCTTCGTTCCCCTCTGGCTTTTGTTTTTCCTTTTCGTAGACAATTTCTATCATAACATAAGTCACCCCTTTTTGAGGAAAAGGATAGCACATAGTTACTGCGAAATTTAGCAGAATAAGAGGGTAGAAAATAACTTTTTAACGACAAATTTTCCCTGTTAAATCCGGCCGTGGATTTTCAGGGCTGCTCCTGGGATAAAGAAGAAAAAAGAGGAAAGAATATAGACATAAAAGTTTTAGAAAGGATAGAAATATGCCGACTTGTAAAGAAAACACTTACTACATTGAAAATAAGCGGGCCGGAGCTGACACGAAGCTGGGCGCCCTGCTTTTTCATATTCTTACATCCTTTGAAAAAGATTTTCAGGACCTGGTGATTCTCTGTATCGGAAGCGACAGGATTACCGGAGACAGTCTTGGCCCCCTTGTAGGGCACAGTCTGTCTAAAGCCCCCTTAAAATCGACCTGGGTATATGGTACACTGAACCATCCGGTACATGCTTTAAACTTAAACGAAACCGTAAATATGGTACGACAGCGGCATCCGGAGAGCCTTGTCCTGGCCATAGACGCCTCTTTAGGCAGTCGTCGGCATCTGGGATGTCTGACCATAACCAGAGGTTCTTTAGAGCCCGGTCTGGGAGTGCGGAAAAAATTACAGCCCGTGGGAGATATTTCCATCACGGGCATTGTCAACACTTCCGGAACCTTTGACCATTTCAGCCTTCAGACTACCCGGCTGGCCACAGTGGTAGGTATGGCGGATTCCATTGTTTCCGGAATCCTGCTGGCTCACCGTCAATACTTCGGTCTGCCTTTCCTTCCCAGGCTCCCCTTCTTCCAGCCGGAACCGGAGCGAACCCGCAGCTTTACAAAATCCGTTCCTTTTTCGGAAGCTGCATTTTCTTCCCCAAAGGGCAGGATATAATCCTGATGGCGGTAACCTTTTCCGAAAACCTTCCGGATGATTCTTTTTATCAAAAGGTAAGCGCCTCCCGGAAACCAAAGTCTGTAATAGTACCTGCCTATTTCACAGGTACCGCAATATTTATCAGTCAGGGTGATAATCCAGGTTTCCCAGTGGGTTGGAGGGATGGGAGTGACGGGAAACATATGTTTCAAAATCATCTCCTCCTCCAGCTTATTTAATTTAAAATATTTTTTTGCATTGTGCAGGGCTCTGCCGGGATGGGTCATAGCATGGACCGGGTCCCCGGTTTTCTTCCTGTGTTCTCTCCAATCGTACAGAAATAAGTCGTGGAGCATTCCGGCCCTGGCTGCACTTCTGGCATCCAGGTGAAAAAATTTACAGATTCTGTAATTATAGTAGGCCACATTCAGACAGTGTTGATAACAGGTTGTCGCACAGTGATGGGGATATTTTTTCATCTGCAATACATAAGGATGATGGACAAGGTCCTTGATGTAACTGTAAAATTCCTGATTACTCCCTTGTTTTTCCCTGGCCTCTCTTTTCTTCCTTTTTCTGAAATTTCTCACTCTGGTTCCTCCTGACTATATGTTTGTTCTCCTGCCTCTGTTCCCTGCATTCTCTGATTTTAAAATAGCAGAAAAGCCGCTGCATTAAGCGAACTTCCCCAGAGGATTGTTGCGCTTAATACAGCAGCTTACTCATATCTTCATTTCTTTACCATCTGTCTTTACACAAATGCCTTAACTTTAGCATAAATACCTGCTGCATCAATTCCATATTTCTCCAGAAGCTTCACGGCAGGGCCGGATTCTCCGAATACGTCATTGATACCGATACGCAGCATCTTGGTAGGAGCTTTCTCAGCCAGAACTTCTGCAACAGCACCTCCAAGTCCGCCTACAACAGAGTGTTCCTCTACTGTAACAACCTTTCCGGTTTCCTGAGCAGCTTTTACTACCAGCTCCTCATCCAGAGGTTTGATGGTGTGGATATTGATAACCTTTGCATCAATGCCGTCAGCAGCCAGCTTCTCAGCAGCCTGAAGAGCCTCGTTTACACAAAGGCCTGTAGCAAAGATAGTCACATCCTTACCTTCTCTCAAAACAATACCTTTTCCGATTTCAAACTTATAGTCCGGTCTGTCGTTGATAACCGGAACAGCCAGTCTTCCAAAGCGAAGGTATACCGGTCCCTCATGATTATAAGCTGCTTCCACTGCTGCGTGAGCTTCCACATCATCAGAAGGATTCAGGATTACCATGCCCGGAATGGTGCGCATCAGGGCCATATCCTCGTTGCACTGATGGCTGGCGCCGTCCTCACCTACGGAAATACCAGCATGGGTAGCACCGATTTTTACATTTAAGTGAGGATAGCCAATAGAGTTACGAACCTGCTCAAATGCACGTCCTGCCGCAAACATAGCGAAGGTACTTGCAAATGGAACCTTTCCAACAGTAGAAAGACCTGCTGCAATACCCATCATGTTGCACTCTGCGATACCGCAGTCAATATGACGCTCCGGAAAAGCCTTTTTGAAGGTACCGGTTTTAGTAGCACCTGCCAGGTCAGCATCCAGAACTACCAGGTTATCATGCTTTTTACCCAGTTCTACTAATGCGTTGCCATAACTATCTCTTGTGGCGATTTTCTTTACTTCTGACATAATGCTTCACCTACCTTTTCCAAATCTGCCATAGCGATTTCATACTGCTCATCGTTAGGAGCCTTTCCGTGCCAGTCAGCACAGTTCTCCATAAAGGAAACTCCCTTGCCTTTTACTGTTTTCATAATAATAGCTGTAGGCATACCCTTTGTAGCCTTAGCCTCATCGAAAGCAGCCTTTAACTGGTCAAAGTCATTTCCGTCTTCCACATTGATTACATGGAAATTAAAGGCCTCAAACTTTTTATCAATAGGATATGGGGAGCATACGTCCTCAATCTTACCGTCAATCTGCAGTCCGTTGTTGTCTACAATTACAGTCAGGTTGTCCAGCTGTCTGTGGCCTGCAAACATAGCAGCCTCCCAAACCTGTCCTTCCTGAATCTCACCGTCTCCTAAAAGGGTGTATACTCTGTAGGATGCCCCATCCAGCTTAGCGCCCATAGCCATACCTACTGCTGCGGAAATACCCTGTCCCAGAGAACCGCTGGACATATCTACACCAGGAATGTGCTTCATATCCGGATGTCCCTGTAAATAAGAGCCCAGATGACGAAGTGTCTTTAAATCCTCTACCGGGAAATATCCTCTGTGAGCTAGTGTGGAATACAGGCCCGGAGCTGTATGTCCTTTAGAAAGTACGAATCTGTCCCTGTCAGCCTTCTTAGGCTCTTTGGGGTCAATATTCATTTCTTCAAAATACAAATAAGTAAATAAATCTGCTGCAGACAGGGAACCGCCCGGATGTCCTGCTTTTGCAGAATGGACAGCTGTCACAATGCTTTTGCGAATTTCGTTAGCTGTCTTCTGAAGTTCTAACTTGTTCATTCTCTTCCTCCTGAAAAATAAATTATTCTCCAAATACTGCTATGTAGTCTTTCTTAAATTTCTCAATGCCTGCATCTGTCAGAGGATGATGTGTCATCTGCTCCAGAACCTTGTATGGAACTGTGGCAATGTCAGCACCTGCAAGAGCACAGTCTGTTACATGCATTGGATGACGAACGCTGGCTGCGATAATCTCTGTTTCAATACCTGCAACATCAAACATTTCAGCGATAGTAGCAATCAGCTCCACACCGTCTGTAGAAATATCGTCCAGTCTTCCCAGGAACGGAGAAACATAAGTTGCTCCTGCTCTGGCTGCCAGGAGAGCCTGGTTTGCTGTAAAAATAAGAGTAACGTTAGTCTTGATTCCCTCGGAGGCCAAAACCTTTACGGCCTTTAATCCTTCTGTAGTCATAGGAATTTTTACTACCATGTTTGGATGAATAGCTGCAATCTCACGGCCTTCCTTAATCATTCCCTCTGCGTCTGTGGTAGTAGCCTTTACCTCACCGCTGATAGGACCGTCAACGATAGATGTAATTTCTTTGATTACTTCATTAAAATCACGTCCCTCTTTTGCAATCAAAGACGGGTTTGTGGTTACACCGCAGATAATCCCCATATCATTGGCCTTTCTGATGTCCTCAACCTTCGCAGTATCGATAAAAAATTTCATAATACAAATACCTCCATCTACGCTCTGGGCGTTTTTTTATTTGTTACACATAGTTTACTCCTTAAACAAAATTACTGCAAGAGGCCTGTTTATTATCAATAAATATATTTGTTAATAAATCCTATTTTTATTAACAAATATATGACACCTCATTTACTTTTTCCTGTTTTAATCAGGCTTATACCCAATCCGTGTCATTTTTTATTAGTTATAATTTTCCTCATTTCATTTATTTAAATTATTTTTCGGGCCGTCTTTTCTTGTCTCTTGGCCTTGCGTAACCGGTGGTTTTCCGCACAATCAGCTTGGGTTCGTACTCAATGTGGTAGATACTGGTAGGCTCTGTTTCCGAGTAGGGATTTCTGGCAAATTCTATTTTTCGCATAATAATATCGCAGGCATCCCTGCCCTTTAAGGGTACAAAATGTTCTATGGTAGTCAGGGACATATGAGACATCCTGGAAAAAATAATATTGTCGCAGCCAATGACAGACACGTCTCCCGGCACTTTTAATTTTTCTTCCTGGAGAGCGTCGATAATGCCAAAGGCAATCATATCGTTTAATCCTGCAATAGCTGTCACGTTTTTTCCCTCGGTCAGCAATTCTCTGGTGAGATTGTAGCCAATGCGATATTCGGAATCGATACTGGGAAGCACCTGGTCCCAAATATCAGCCGCCGCCTTGATGATAACTTTATCCCCCAGTCCCTCTCTCTCATATTCCTGGACAAAGCCCTCCACCCTGCGGGAGCGCTGCTGCTGTCTCTTAGTAAGAGGAGGAGCTATAAAGGCCACTTCCCTGTGTCCTAAATCCAGTAAATGCCGGGCCATCAGACTGCCCACTTTCGTATTGTCCTGATTGATGGCGTCCACCTTTACCCGCTCCCGGTTGCTGATGATGACCAGGGGAATCTCCTCTGCAATTTCCTCCACCTGCTCCATAAAGGCAGGACTGGGATTGCAGGTATAAATAATCCCCGCCGGGGAGACGCTGTGCATCATTTTCAGATACTGTTCCTCTATCTTCAGCTCTCTCTGGGTGTTGCAGACAAAAACACCGTAGCCCTTCTGCTTGGCTACTGTCTCGATTCCCTGGAGAAGCATGACATAATAGGGATTAGTAAGGGTAGGACAAAACACCACAATCAGTCTGTTGTTCCTGCTGCTTTTCACCGAGCGGCGCTTGGGAAGCACATAGCCCAGCTCTCTGGCTGCCTGCTCCACCTTATCTATGGTCTCTCTGGAAAAAGAAACATTGTATTTTTTATTCAGCACCATGGATACTGTGGCCTGGGAAACCCCTGCCGCCTTTGCAATATCCGTGGACGTGACCTTTTTTTTCATATGCTCTCTCCTGCTTCTCCTTAGTAACAGCCAACCCCAGCTCATCGTTCTGACAGGACTACAATTCCACCCTGCCTTCCAGGGCACGGAGAAGGGTAATCTCATCGATATACTCCAGGTCTCCGCCTACGGGAACGCCGCTGGCAATCCGGCTTACCTTAATGCCTGTGGGCTTTATCAGCTTGCTGATATACATGGCTGTGGTTTCTCCCTCCAGGCTGGAATTAGTGGCAATAATCACTTCTTCTACATCTTCCTGGGTGATTCTCTGCATAAGCTCTTTCAGCTTAATATCATCGGGTCCCACTCCCAGCATAGGGGAAATGGCTCCGTGCAGCACATGGTATACCCCCTCAAATTTCCCGGTCTTTTCATAGGCTGCCAAATCTCTGGTGTTTTCCACCACCATGATAACCCTTTTGTCCCTTTTGGGATTACTGCAGATAGGGCATATCTCCTGGTCTGTAAGGGTATAGCAGCATTTACAATACTGTACATTGGCCTTTGCCTCCACAATAGCTTTGGACAGCTGCTCCACCTGCTCCTTAGGCATATTTAAAACGTGGAAGGCCAGGCGCTGTGCGGATTTCGCCCCAATGCCCGGCAATCTGGAAAATTCTTCTATTAACTTGTTAATATGACTGCTGTAATATTCCACTTTTTACTCCTTTAGAAGGGCAGTCCGCCGCCTAAGCCGCCCAGGCCTCCGGTAAGCTTAGACATTACGGCTGCTGATTCCTCTTCCATTTTTCTCAGAGCCTCGTTGGTTGCCGCCATAATCAAATCTTCCAGCATTTCAATGTCATCCGGGTCCACTACTTCTTCTGCCAGCTTCACCTTTGTGACTTCCTTCTTTCCGGAAACCGTAACCTCCACGGCTCCGCCTCCTGCAGCTGCAGTAAACTCTTTTTCTTCCAGAGCCTTCTGGTTCTCCTCCATCTGTCTCTGCATTTTCTGAGCCTGTTTCATTAAATTATTCATGTTTCCCGGCATCATACCGCCTGGAAATCCGCCTCTCTTTGCCATTTCCTATTCCTCCTGTTATTCTTCTTCATCTTCCATGTCTTCTACCGTCACATCCATATGAATGTTCTGCTCTATCAGCTCATCCACGGAAATATCTGAAAGCCCGCCTCTTCCCTGTCCGGGTTCCTGGCTTTTCAGAACCATTTTCACTTCCAAATCTTTTCCTATCTTCTTAAAAATCGCCTTTTTCAGTATCTGGAGATTTTCCGGGTTTTCTATACAGGTCTGGGCCAGAAAATTCCGAAACTCCACATACAGCACCGGTTCCTGGCTGTCTGCGTCATACTTAGGAGAAGATTCCAAAAGCATTTGCTGGAACAATCCCTTAGTCTCCCGGATAATAGAATTCCAGTTTTTCTTTACATACTGCAAATCTGCAGGTGCAGCCTTTTCCGGTTTCACCGTCTGCTGAGTTTCCTCTGTTTCTCCTTCTCCTGCCTGATAACTGGAAGGAGACCAAGCTTCCGCCTCCTGGCCCGGCTGCCGGGCCTGCTGGATAACAGCGCCGTTCTTCAGCTTTTCCTCCAGCACACGCACCCGGTCAAAGAGGGAATCCAGATTTGTCTCCATCACCGGCTGGCACAGCTTAATCAAAGCAATTTCTACCAGCACACGCTTCTGAGAAGCATATTTTATCTGATTGGACAGCTCGGAAAAAATACGGATGTAACGCATTAAGGTTTCTATGCTCACCATCCTGCTCTCTTCCTTCATCCGCTCCAGATTCTCAGCGGAGACATCCACCGCCTCCTCCGGATTGTCCGAAGTAGCTACCAGAAGCAGATTCCTCATATACCAGATAAAATCTGTGACAAACTGCCCCAGCTCCCGGCCCTGTATAATGATTTTCTCCAAAGTCCGTATGGCTTTGGGGGTATCCTGGGCCAGAATCTGCCGCAAAAGACCGCTGAACACTTCTGTGTCCACTGCTCCCAGGTTTTCCAGCACCTTCTCATAGGTCAGCTTCTCTCCCAAATAAAAGGCAATGCACTGGTCCAACAGAGATAAGGCGTCACGCATAGAGCCGTCCGCTGCTTTGGCAATGTAGCGGATGGCCTTATCCTCCACCTGGTTTCCTTCCTTTTCCATCAGCTCTGTAAGCCGGTCCGCTATGGTTTCCACGGTAATCCGCTTAAAATCATATCTCTGGCATCTGGAAAGAATGGTAATGGGTATCTTGTGAACCTCCGTGGTGGCAAGTATAAAGATAACATAAGAAGGAGGTTCCTCCAATGTTTTCAGCAAGGCGTTAAAGGCTCCTGCTGACAACATATGAACCTCATCTATAATGTATACTTTATATCTTCCCGCCGTAGGCCGGTAGGCCACCTCCTCCCGGATTTCACGGATATTATCCACGCCGTTATTGGAGGCAGCATCAATTTCAATTACATTCATGGAAGTCCCATCGCCAATGGCCTGGCAGGCAGGGCACTGGCCGCAGGGACTTCCGTCTACCGGATGTTCACAGTTTACCGCTTTTGCCAATATTTTGGCTATGGTCGTCTTTCCTGTTCCCCTGGTTCCGCAGAAAAGATAGGCATGTCCGATTCTATCAGCTTTTATCTGATTTTTCAATGTTGTAACGATATGTTCCTGTCCTTTTACGTCTTCAAAGTTCTGAGGACGGAACTTGCGGTAAAGAGCGGTATAGCTCATCTGTCTTCTCCTTTATCAGCCTTAAATTCTGTCCACCTCTGCTCAGTCGCCAAAACTGATTCCGATACGCTTTGCATCCTGTACAAGCTGCTCGTCGGGAGATACGGTCTTCAGCTTTCCGGCGCACTCTTCCAGAGGCACTTTTTTCACTTTTCCGTTTATAATACCTACCATATATCCATACTGTCCGTCAAGAATCAATTTTGCAGCCTCGGAACCCAATCTCGTGGAAAGCACTCTGTCGTAAGGACAGGGACTTCCGCCTCTCTGCATATGTCCGGGAATAGTAATACGAATATCCAGGTCCAGTTTCTTCTGCAGCTCTGCCTCCAACTTATAGGCAATAGAAGGATATTTCTTCTTGTCTTCCTCCATCTTCTTTTTCAGCTCTTTCTTTCCAAGCTTTGCATCTTCTTTGGAAATAGCTCCTTCGGCAACAGCCAGGATGGTAAAGCCTTTTCCTGCTTTGTTTCTCTTGTTGATGGCATTTACTACTTTGTTAATGTCATAGGGAATTTCTGGAATCAGGATAATATCTGCACCTCCTGCAATGCCTGCATGAAGAGTCAGCCAGCCTACTTTATGCCCCATAACCTCCACAATAAACACACGGCTGTGGGAAGCTGCGGTGGTATGGATACAATCAATAGCGTCTGTGGCAATATTTACGGCGCTCTGGAAACCGAAGGTCATATCTGTTCCCCAAATGTCGTTATCAATAGTTTTGGGCAGATGAATGATATTGAGGCCTTCCTCTCTGAGAAGGTTGGCTGTCTTCTGTGTTCCGTTTCCGCCAAGAATCACCAGACAGTCCAGGCGCAGTTTATAGTAAGTCTGCTTCATCGCCTCTACTTTGTCCAGACCCTTCTCATCCGGCACCCGCATAAGCTTAAAGGGCTGCCTGGAAGTACCTAAGATAGTTCCTCCTCTTGTAAGGATTCCGGAAAAATCCCTGGATGAAAGCATTCTGTAGTTTCCGTAGATAAGTCCCTTATATCCGTCGTCAAAGCCGTAAACCTCCAGCTCCTCTAAATTTGTGCTGAGTCCCTTTACCACACCTCTCATTGTAGCATTCAATGCCTGGCAGTCGCCGCCGCTTGTGAGTAAACCGATTCTCTTCATAAAAACCTCCACTTCCCATCTTTTAATCTTTTTGTATTATCTGCACGACAGATAAAGCTTATCCTTTATCCAATCCGCTATGCTTATTATAGTATATTTTCAGAACAGCCACAACTTAATTTTTCTGGGACCTGCTGCTGGCTGCCCTTCCTTCGCCCAGGCGGTCAAAATACCTGGGGACCAACGGAAAAGCCAGGCAGGCAGGAGAAGCCGCATTACAGAAACTTCCAACTCTCTGGATTCAGATAAATAAAGAGGCCGCAGCCAGTTACAATATCCGGCTGCGGCCTCCCTATAAGCTTGTGCTGCTCCTTTTTGTCAACCCTCTTTCCTTTACAGAGGGTTTCTTGTTCTGTCTTCAGCGACAAAGTTTATCTGCCTCTGTGCTTCTCTTTTCTCTTTTGCTGCTTTAATTCAAACTGCCGCTGTTTCTCTGCTTCCCGCTGTTCCCGGCTTATTGCCCTGCGTTCCACTTTGAACTGTTCCTGCTGCAATTTCAAAGCTTGCTGGGACTTTGTACCTATTCCCATATTCTGTACCTGTTTTCGTACCTCCCTTTGTACCCGCTTGGGATTGCGGCCAGCTTCTTTTACATCAGCAGCTACAGCCGGACTGAACTGCAGATTATAGTAATTTTTTTGAATGAATGCATTTACCTCATAGTCCTTAGGCTCTGCTCCAAAGGTTATCTTACACACCGATAGCCTTCCATCTGTTATTCGCTCAAATACGCCTATCCAGAATGGTTCCTGAAAAAATACTGTTAATCTGCCTGATACTTTGTCCATTTTGATTCCTCCTTAATGCCTTATGGCTGCCGTGGCATTAACTAAATGCTCCTGAAAACAGAACATTCCTCTAATGGCTCACGAGATAGTTTATACTGCACAAAGAAGGGACGACCCTAAGGAGGGAGGGTTACTTACACCAGACGGTACGGCCGGGCTACCTACCGGCTCTGTAAGAGACTAGTGTACTGACACGTTCACATTTCAACAAATGACTTGCCTGAATTTCCATC